>Ga0302326_10003473_pt1 | contig 37047 bp, 35 predicted proteins | sample Palsa_T0_3_FD_202264 | JGI IMG/M metagenome (GOLD analysis project Ga0302326, IMG submission 202264) | Peat permafrost microbial communities from Stordalen Mire near Abisko, Sweden - Palsa_T0_3 | ecosystem: Environmental > Terrestrial > Soil > Palsa > Peat permafrost | place: Sweden: Abisko... | reverse complement strand
ATCACCGCTGGTAAGGGCCTCACCGTCCTGACAACAACCGTCGGGCTCAACGACATCCGCTGGGCCACCTCGAACGGCGGCACGTTCTACCTCATCCGCAGGGGCACCCAGACGCCTCTGGCGAAATCGTCCCTCTACAAGATCACCGGGCCGTTTGTGAAAGGCGCCGCCTACGCCACCACATCCGACGGCGAGCTGGTCCGGGTGAATCTCAGCACCGGCAAGCTGACACCGATCGTGCGCGGTCTCGGCACCAGCGTCGGCTTGGTCTACGTCAATCCGGACCGAACCGTGACCCAGCTGCCCGTGAACGGGAGCTGACACGCACCAAGTTATCTGGATCCACCCACGTCCCGCGCCGACACCGACCCCGATGTCGCGAGAGACACCGGGCACGGGTGGCTCTCGCCGGACTCTGTTGCAAGGACGATTTGATCGGGCGCGGCGAGACCGGCCAGAGAAGGCGACTCGACCTCGTCGGCAACCGCGAGCGGTCCGGGGCGAAGACCGTGCCGGCGGCCGGGCCAGTATCCGGAGCTGAAGTCTCGGCGAGTCAATCATGAACAGCGCATGCCAGGGGTCGGGCACGACGTCCGGCTGCGCGCTGTTGAGTCCAGGCTGCGACCCGACATCGCGCAAGGCCCTACACGTCCCGCCTCAGCCAGACGGGCCGTAGGGAGGGTTACGTTGGTGAGGCGCGTGCGAGGCCCGAGCCACAGGGCGCTCGGCGTGGCGGCCTGGCGCATACCGTCGACCTCGTAATCCGGGTCAGCATGTCATCGCGGCAGCACCCCTCCGGCATGACCGCCTCAGGCGTACGGTCGCACCAGGAAGCGGGTTGATCGGTCACAGAGTCCTGCTCTGCGTCGAACAACGAGCATCTCGTGGGTCACGCCGACTTCCCCGCGTTGCGCGGAATGCGAGCATCCGCCGGGCCGGCTCAGCCGCCGCCTAGCACCGGCACTCAGTCCCGCGCGATCGCGAAACCGGGTCTCTCAGCCGCGACCCCATAGCTCTCAGTGTTCTCCTAGACGAATCGGGTCGTACCGTCCCGCGTGTTGAACTGATGCCCCCGCCACGCCCCCTCCTCCGTAGACTCATTTCAATTCCCTGGCGACGACAGCGCGCAAACCGGCCGATTTGCAGGGAATCTGTGAAGTGGAGCCAGCCGGGATCGAACCGGCGACCTCCTGCTTGCAAAGCAGCGGCTGACGATACAACCGGCTTCCATTTTGCCGGAAGTCCTAGCGGAGAACAGCCCGCAAAAGCGGGTAATCGAGTCTCGTTTGATGCCCAATCTGATGCCCAATCCAGTTGATGCCCAGTTGATGCCCAATCCGAAGCGCCCGCTAGGATCTGCGTCATGGCGAGCTCGATCGAACAAACCAATCTCGTCGTCAGGCTGCGGGACGGAGCCCGCGGGAAGGCGTATTGGGACGCCCAATGGCGGTACCGCACCGGTCAGGGAGCCGCGTGGCAACTGAAGAAGCGCCGGCTCGGTCTGGCCTGGCAAGAACGCGACGAAGCCGGCGCGTGGCGAAAGCGTCGCGGACGCTGTCCTGACGGTTGGCTTGAGGAGCGCGCCGCGAATGTCGCCGCGATGGCCGCGATGGCCGATCACGCACGCCAGCTCGCTGAAGAAGAACGACGGCTGGTCAGAGCCGCCGAAGCGTCAATCACGGTCCGCGAGCTTGGGCGAGAATGGATGAGCTGGCTCGGGGAGGTTCGCGGCGCGAAGCCGTCGACGATTGAGGACTACCGGTTCTTGCTGCGTGAGCCGGGCCAGCCGCACAAGCGCGGTCAGGGACAGAGCCACGGACGGATCATGGCGGCATTCGGCGACAGAGCCGCCTCGGTGGTGACCACCAGCGAGGTCACCACCTTCCTGCGATCGCTTGACCGCCAGGGTCTGAAACCCCGGAACGTCAACAAGCACCGCCAAGTACTCGCAGCGATGTTCACTTACGGCTGCCGCAGCGACACGTTTGCCCTGACCTCAAACCCGGTCACGGGAACCGACAAACGCCGTGAAGATCCCCCGCCGGCGCTCGACTACTACGAAGTCGAGGAGGTCGAGGCGCTTGCGCGCTGCTGCGAAACGGGTGAGCATCGCGGAACGCGCCCGGCTACGGATTCCCTCGAACAGACCGCCCGCCGGCACGAGGATAGCCGCGACGCCGAAACTTTCCGACTGCTCTTCTACACCGGCCTTCGTCTCGGCGAGGTGCTGACGCTCCGCTGGGAAGATGTGAACCTGCCAGACCGACTCCTGTTGGTCCGGCGCGGTTTGTCAGCCGGCCAGGAAACCTTGCCAAAAGGGCGAAGGCATCGCTTCGTGCCCCTCTCGACACCCGCCGCCGCGACCCTGGCCCGCCTCGCCGATCGCGAGGAGTTTCTTGCCCCAGACGACTACGTGTTGGCGAACCGCTGGGGTCGCCGCCTCGACGCCTCAGCACTGCGACGGCGCTACAAACGCGGCTGCGCCGCAGCCGGGCTCCGTCCAGTACGGCTGCATGGGCTACGACATGCTGCAGGTAGCCTGGTTGCACGCACGTCGGACGCCGTGTTCGTCCGTGACTTTCTCGGGCACGCCAAGCTCGCAACCACAGACCGCTACCTCAGCGCCAAGCTCAGACCCGAAGAACTGCAGCGCCTCGACCAAGCCTTCGCGCGCGCAGTCACCCGACCGGACCACAACCGCTCGCAGCCGCCGGACAACGCGTGAACCTGACGCTAGCTGTCACGCCGGAGTTGGGGATCGGGTCCTGTTGCTCCCGCGTCTCGAAGTGGCTCGCTGCGCCGCTCGTCGGGTTGTTCGAGGAGTCGCCTGGCCGGTTGGGCGCGTCCGGAAACAGTCTCGGGCAAGAGTTCGGCCGGATCGGGGCTCGCCAATCTCCGCTCGCCGCAGGCGTACCCGCTTGAGGTTCCGCGCATTGGAACCCCCGGGTTGAACGATGTTGCGGAGTCAATGAGCTGGGCAGCCCCGCGCAGGTCGCTCTCGAAATTGCTCAAGCCACCTCGCGACTCACAGCACGAGGGCAGCACGAGCCTGCTCGAACGACTCGACGATCCACGCTCCCAGTGCATCGCCCTGCGCCTTTATGGATGATCCCGCGAGAACGTCCTCCGGATAGGCCAAGCGCCAAATCTTGTCACCCTTGCCCGACCACATGCCGCCCTTTGCCAGGAGTTGGAAGCCGTCTTTGCGCAGTTGTGTGCGGGCGAGATCGCCGACGGTCTGGAGCTCTCCCGGTTGGGCGTTCGCCCCTGCGACAAGTCGAGGAACCCCGTTTCGCCCGTCGCGAAAGTACTGGCTGCTGTCGGGGAACAGGCTCCAAGCAAAAGTCCAATCGGATACGGGCGGATCGCCGGCCCGGTGTGATGGGTAAAGGTGCCAGGTTTCTCCCCAGCGAGTATCGGTGTGATCTTGACCCGGACGTGTCCACAGTTCCGTCACATAGGCGTCCGCTTGTTCACAGATCATCCGGAGTGCCTCGACGGCCTCTGTGTGGTGGGCGAATGCAACCAGATGCTCAGGTGTCAGTTTCTCGGGATCCATGAGCCGTTCCTCTCTCAGATAGTTCTGAAGCTCGCTGACAAGGAATCGTGCGGTTGAGGTCCGAGCCTCAAACGCACTCAAGAGGGAAGCTGTGTACTGCCAAGTCGGTTGGGGCACATCATCGGGGATCTCGTCGTCACTGAACCGGGCATAATCGGCCCGCGGCGCTACCAGAACCACGACAGCGTCGCTCAGGTCGGCCTCGACTCGCTGTGCAATGGCGTAGTCGTATAGCTGTCTCGTGTGTGGCTTCGACCCGAGCTTTGCCTCAACCCAGATCACAATGTCCGCTTCTCCGGGGGTTGCGAAGCGGAGCTCGAGATCCGGACGGCGCTTCCTCCCTGCTGCTGTCACGAAGAACTGAGTCCGTATCGTGCACGCCCGATCCTCCGTCGCCAAGGAATCGAGCAATCGCTTGTGTCGCGCGACATCGCCGTGCTTTTGTCCGTTGAGCCCCGCCTCAAGCCAGCCACGGACGACCCATTGGGCAAGCCCAATGCATGCCGGATGATCCAGGACAGCCGCAAGCACCTCGGTCAGGCGATCCTCGCCCTCTTCGCGACCCAATGTCCGAGGATGGCGCGCTAGCCGGCCGAACAGAGTCGTCCGCACCGGGCAACGATACCGCAGCCGCGAAATGTTTTTGGAGTGCAAGAACATGCTCCCTGCTCACTCGCGTTCGGCTCTAGTGAGGGCGTCATCTCAGAGCTCACTAACTGCGACGCTTCACAGGAGTGAACTGCGGGCCCGACTGTGGCTGCCCCTCCAGTCAACTCACCGCAACCGGACCCGTTTGTGCCGGATGGCGAAGGCCCCCTGGGGCCGCCATGGGCTTACCAACTTCGTCGCTCGCCCGGTTCCCGAAACATCGACCAAGCGCAACGACGGCTCGTTGTGGGGTCGACGTTACCGTGCCGCACCGCCGCAGAAGGACCCAGGTCCGTCCAGCTCAGTTCGAGGCGGTCCTAGACCAACATCGCGCCTAAACTGGCCCCATCCCGCGGAGTACCGCCAATTCAACCGGGAGCTAGGAGTCCTTGCGCTTACTGATGCAGGATCCGACATCGCTCACACGTGGGGACGCCTCGTCAACCGCAACCCGCGCCGCCGGCCTGATGCTCGCTTCGTCAACAGCAAGTTCGCGGTACTGATCGAAGTGGGGCACCAGCGCGAAGCGTCGCTCCGCGGACAGCACCGAGCTTCGTTACGTGCCAGCTCCCGCGCGGGGTGCCCGTCGACGCACCTCGGAGTCAGATGCGCTTCAACAGCTCAGTCTTTTTCTCCGAGAACTCTTCGTCGCTGAGTATTCCCGCATCGTGGAGCTCGGCCAGCTTTTGTAGCGTCTCGAGGGCATCAGACGTAGCGAGCGCGTGATCCGGCGCTGCTGGTTGAGAGACGATGACACGAACTGGCGGCTGCAGAGCAGCCGCTCGGCGCCTAAGCACATCGTCGAACACGACTGCCTCCTCGAGAGGAAAGATCGTGAAGACCCTCGTGCCTCCAAGTCCTGGCTTGACACGGCATTTGACCACGCCCGAGAAAGCCAGCTTTGCAAGACGAATGTCAGAGACATCAGTTAGCTGATGCGCCTCGAGGCGCTTTTTAGACTTTATGCTGATCAATCGTTGGCTGGTAATCACCGCAACGCGGTGATCGTTCGTGTAGCCGCTGGCAAGGAGCTGCTCGCCGGGAGCTAGCGCCCTCAAGACGACCTTTTCGAGCTCCGTACGATGCCTTTGCTTTTCGTCGGGAAACCGGTATCGGTTGAAGTTTGGTCTGCCGAGGAAATATCGCAGCGCGTAGGAAGTGCGATACACCGGGTTGGTGACATCCCGGAATCCCAAATCGCCACGTTGGCGGCTGGCAGACACCGCGTCAACTCGGCGCTTCGCCAAATCGAGAATTTCAGGCTCCTCATCGTAAACATGAGGGGCTGATTCGTCGCCAGCAGCTTGATCTAGCTCCCAATCAGATCTCAGCGGAAGCTTCTCGTGCTCCCAGAGATCCTCGCCGCACTCGCGGCACTCGCGGTCCTCGCTGATGGACGAGCCGCAACCGGGGCACACAACGGGATCTTTCCTAGCCATGACAACGAATGTACGGTAGTCCGAGTTGGAGCCCATTCGGCTGGTCATGGATCGCGACCGGGGGCATTCGATCCGGACCGCTGTACCCGCTCCAGCACTTGTCGATGAACAGGGTGTCGACAGGGCCCGGTCATCTCAGCGGGTCTGCGAGCCTAACTCCTGTTGGACCGCTTAACCAAGTTCGAGGGAGCGTCATCCACCTTTGCGCTGATCCCTCCCGCGGCGCGCGCGGGTTGACGAGTGAGCTAGCGGAACTGCCTCGTCAGCTCGTCGTCGACATGCAGCAGTTCGGTGAACATCCGCACCAGGATCGTCAGGTTTTCGCGCGTCGCGGCTACCCCAGAATGGCCTACCGGATCTTGATCGCGTCGTCGTAACGGACGCTCAACGTCGTGAACGGCAGCTCGTGCGTCTTGCGCACAAGCGAGCGATCGCGCAGCGATCCGGGATTCTCGGTCAGGGACCGTCGGCTTGCGGCGCGCCACGAGGAGTACGCGCTGGCGAGGTGCTCCGAACCGCGAGGATTGGCCTAGCCGAGCGTGGCCGTAGCGAGCGTCGCTGACGGGTGCGACAGCGCGATAACCCGGATTTATGGAGAGCTCGCCGGACAGGCTGAGCTGGACAAGCGGCGCCACAGCCACGCCACGAAGCACTAGCTTCCTAGACCATCGCCGCCGTGACGGATTATGGTACTTCGCGCCGCCAGCACGCGATACCATCGCGTCGCCCGCCTTCGGGCCAGGCGTTGGGGGGTGGTCTAAAGGCAAGACACGAGGCTCTCAACCAAGAGATCCGGGTTCGAATCCCGGCCCCCCAGTTTCGGCAACCCAAATAGCCGATAAGATTCGCGTGGAGAGCCTCGGTCTTGTGGCCCGCAAGGGTCCTTAGACCAATCCGACGGAAGCCCGCCTGCACGAGCCAGCTAGGTTCGAGGTGGGCTTTCGTTGTTCGGATGCCTTGATAGTCGCTGACCATTGCTGCCAGGCTATCGTGACGATGCCTCCGCTACGCCTCGATTTCAGCGAATCCAGGGCAAAGGTGGACCGGGCTAGTCACCACCTCGACAGCCTTCAACGAGAAGCTCAACGGGTCCTGAAACAGACGCGCCCGTACACCCCCCACGCTGGAGAGGTCGACCAAAAGACAGGATGGTGCGAGATCACTCTGATGCGAGAAGAGGTCCCGGAGCGTCTGCACCTAGCAGCCATCGCCGGAGACGTTCATCATAACCTTCGATCCGCGCTCGACTACATCATCACCGCTCTTGCCATCGCGAGTCAGACGACCCTTACAACGCGCCATCAGTTCCCCATCTTTGAAGACTCGCGGGATTACAGAACCAAAGTCGCCGTCGGGAAGCAGCCGAAAATCGGGGGGAGCCTGAGTGGCATCAAACACGGTCTCGTTGAGATCGAGCGCTTCCAGCCCTACAACCACCAGTCGGACCCGAAAGCCGATCCCCTCGCTCATCTCAACAGGTTCTCTAACGCTGACAAGCACCGGCAGATCGGGACATTTGGTGCGATGCCCAGCGAAGGATTGATGAATGTCACAACCGACAACGGTTCCCCGGTCATCGACTCCTGGCACCCCGCAAACGGACCGACGTGGGAGGCGGACAGAGACCCGATGCTCGCGCGACTCCGCTTCGCCAAGCCCTACCCGAGGAAGATCACAATGCACGTCGAGATGAGCATCCGCCCCTTGTTCGCCATCCCGCCACGGCGCCAAGAGACGAAATGGATGGCGCACGATCTCAGATTCCTCAAGGGAATACGCAACCATGTACGCATGGTCGTCGAGGTGTTCGAGCAGCTCTGAAACCGTTGCCTACGTCCTTCCAGCTCGATCGAACGGTCGGGCTGCTCGCTGATTCGTTGCCTGCGGTGCCATTCGGAAGCTGCAAAACGTCTTTGATCCCGACACCAACGAGGGGCAACCAAATGGCGTCGACTGCGGTCAGCCCCGGACTTCCCAACGAACGGCGTGACGGTGCGTTCGCGTCTTGGGGAGTTCGGGTTTTGCCGGGCAAGCGGATGGGGGGGGCCGGACAGGCTCAGGATGCCGCGCGTCTGTATCCGATCGGAAGACCGGCGCGGACGGCGGCTCCGCAGCCTTCTTAGTCACCGACCGTTGTTTTCCCCTCGACATCACGCGTCCGGTAGCGTCGGTGCTATCCCGTTGACTGAGACTTAGTGCCTGCTTGAGCCACGAACCCGTCGACCGCCCCCGCTACATCGTGCCCACCTGGCCGGACGAGCCATTCGTCCTGCTCGCCGAGAAGGGGAAGTTTGACCTGGGCTCCTTCACCGCCGACTACTGGTCGATCGACGAGGACAACGTGCTCTATTGCTCGCCTCCGGAAGGCGGGCACCCTGTCCAGCTGCGCGTAACGATGCAGATCGGCGACCTGCTCCTCGCCAACAACGGCGACATGGGCCCGATGACCTACCGGATCGTTCCGGCCTCGGCCTACCGGCCGCACGGTATCGACGAGCTCACCCTTGTCGGAGACCCGTTCGACATTCTCGGCAAGTTCGCGGCGCTGCTGCGGTTCGTCGACCAGGGACCGCTCGCCCTCACGATCGAGAGTCTGGAGGAGGCGCTCGCCGGCTGCGACCGCGATGACGTTCAGCGCGTCCTCGACAAGCACGTCCTCACGCCGGCGGCGCTCGAAGCCGGTTGCGTGGCCCGCGAAAAGCTCGGGCGGTTGAGCGACGTGATCCACGCCGCAGCGATCGCACTCATCCTGCCGCACCTCCTAGAGCCGGGCGAGCACGTCACCCACGCCTCCTTGGCCGTACGCACCGACCCCACGGACCCGTTCGACCTGCACACGAACCGCCGGGTCGCGCGGTTCCAGCTCACGATGTGGGACGGCGCGGACGCGAGGCGCGACCGGTTGCTCGTCCGGGACCTGGTGCATCTGGCCCACGTGCCCTCAACGGACCAACCCGAGCTATACGTCCTGGGGGAGTGGGCGATTCGATTCCTCGCCGAGACCGACGCGCCCGTCGGGTGGGCCATCGACCGCTTCCCCGCGACGCGTCGGCTCTTTCACGAGCACTTCGGCGATCTGTCGATACCTATCCACGAGTTCCGCTCAGGCCCAGCCGCCCACGTGCGGGTGACGGATCTCGGCGCGAAGCTGTCACAAATCCTCGCCGGTTGCTGAGGTAAGACGCTGTAACGCACATTATCGAGCGTCGGTCGTAAGCGGCTCAGTCCGTCGGCGTTCCCCACGTTCGTCGCCGCATCGACGATCTCCAAACGGTGCCGGGCTCGTGCTTCTATGAAGAAGTCCCCGGTGGGGACCTGATCGAAGGCGCCGTGGAGGGGAACCGGCTGTCGTCCAGGCCGCTCTTAGGGAGAGGTCCCCGGCGGGGACCTGATGGGTGGCCGCCCCGACCGTCGGGGAGGTTCTCACCACCACGCTTCTACGGAGAGGTCCCCGGCGAAAATGTCAATGGCCATCGAGTTCTCCCCAACGGCGGCCACGAATTTCCCCATTGGTGGCCATCTTTTCTCCCCGCTGGTGGCCACGAATCTCCCCACCAACAGAAATGCTTGTTTGTGGTGTTTAGTGGAGTGGTTGGACCCCCTTGCCGGCGGTGGCTTGGGCGAGTCGGTAGCTGTCTTGCCCGTCGGTGATGAGGACGTGGGCGTGGTGTAGCAGCCGTTCGACGGTCGCGGTGGCGAGGCTTTTGGGCATCAGCTCGTCGAACCCTGAGGGGTGGATGTTCGAGCTGATCGCGATCGAGCGTTTTTCGTAGGCGGCGTCGACCACGCGGAACATGGCCTCGGCGGCGTCGGTGGAGATCGGGAGCAGGCCGACATCGTCGATCACGACGAGATCGACGCGGATCAGCTTGCCGATCGCCTTGTTGACGCTGTCATCGACGCGGTGGCGGCGTAGCAGTTGCGCGAGTGTCTCTGGTGTGTGCCACGCAACGGTGCGGCGCTTGTCGATCGCGAGGTGCCCGAGCGCTTCGATGAAATGGCTCTTGCCGGTCCCGGACGGGCCGCAGACCGCGAGGACCTCGTGGCGGTCGATCCATTCCAGCGTGCGGAGCGCCTGCTGGGTCGCGGCGGGGATCACCGACCGCTCGGGTTCCCAGGCGTCGAATGTCTTGCCGGCCGGCAGCCCGGACGCGCGTCGGCGTGTCCGGATGGTCGCTTGGTCGCGCCCCGTGGCCTCCTCGGCGAGCAGCACGCGCAGCACTTCTGCGTGGTCCCAGCGCTGCGCGGTCGCGGTGGCGATCACTTCCGGCGCCGCCCTGCGCACGTAGGGCAAGCGCAAGCGGTGCAGCAGGCGCTCGAGCTCGTCCGGGAGCGGCGGCGCAGATGGTGTCTTGACCGTCATCGCGGCCTCCTCATCCGCTCTGCCTCGCGGGCGAGGTCGAGCAGCTCGAAGGCGAGATCCCGGGCTTGCTCGGGCTCGAGCGTCTTGGCAGCCGGTCGCATCGCGGGCCGGTCATACGTGTCGGTGAGAATCACGCTCAGCGGCTGCGCGACTCCGCCATCCGATAGCGGGTCTGCCATCTCGGGGTCGATCAGCACGCGGATGTTCGAGTAGTAGAGAGTCATCGGCCCAGCCCCTCCCACGACTTCGTGGAGCGTTGCAGCGAGTGCTCCTCGCAGCGGGCGGGGAACAGGATCAGCTCCCCGGTCTGCTGGTGAGCGAGGATCGACGCGAGATCCCCGTCACCGAACCGGCCGGCGTCAGCGCACCGCTTCAGCGCGTGATCGACCTCCTCGCTGCCGTGCAGCTTGGCGAGGTCAACCGCCTCGGCCATCTTGCGCCGCACCCGCTGCGCGCCCGCGGCGCCCGCTTTGATCAACCACGCCTCGGCACCATCGCCCAGTCCGAGGAACGCGCGCTCCTGCTCCGAGCGGGCGCGGGGACGGCGATCGAGCGCGCCCGCCGGCCGCGGCGGGTAATGCTCGTCCTGGATGCTCGGCCGGCCCGGCGTGGTCAGCCGGTGCCGGGCGACCTCCCGCGGACCCGCGGGCCCGTCGACATGGATCACGACCAGCTGCTCGCCAACGATCCGAACCCACACCCGCTGATCGATCAGCTCGTGCGGGACGGAGTACTGCGCGCCACCCACCGAGATCAGCGACTGCCAGTTCACCTTGCGGGTCTCACCGAAACACATGGTATGCGGCAGTTTCGGCAGTCGGTGCACCGCTCGTGCTCTTGGGCCAGCCTGAACAGCGGCGGCTCGAGCGTGGAGCGGTGCGGGCGCGTGTTGGCATCCGCCATAAACGCCTCACACGCCGCCTCGACCTCGGCGAAGGACCCGTAGCCGGGCCGCAGGTTGTGATCGGTCGGGACCAGATCCGCCTTCGCGACCCGCACAGTCGCCTCTGAGCCGCCCTTGGACTGCGGGTCCGCGGGCACGCACGTCGCGATCGTCAACCCGTAATGACGGGCGACCTCCACGATCTGCGGGTTACGGACCGCGATCCCACACACATGATCAACCGAGACGGTCTTCTCGTTATCCGTCAGCGCGTACGTCGGAGCGCCACCGAACATGCGCAGCGCGCGGTCCAGGCCCATCACCACGCTCGGCAGCGTCTTATCACGCAGCGGCACCACCACCCGGAACCGTGACCACGCCAGCCACGCGCAGAACAGCACCGTCGCGCGGTCCTCGACCCTCGGCCCGTCACCGTAGTCCCACTGCATCCACAACCCCGGCTCCGGAATCCACGGCCGCGTCCGCCGACCATGCTTGCGCCGCCACCGCCGCTTGGACTCAGCGACCCACCGCCGTGTCGTCCGCGGTGACCCCAGGTAGCCGATCGCGACCAGCTTCCCGTGCGCAGCATCCGCCCGGATCTGACCGTGCGAACGATCGACCAGCTCGTCGATCTTCTCGGCGAACACCGCCTCCATCGCCGGCCGCGAGCGCTCCACCACCGGCATCCCACCCGCCGCCTCACGCTGCCGCACCCAGTACGCGACCGTCTTGTGATCACAGCCAACCAAGCCCGCCGCCGCACGGAACGAGCCCGTCAAGTCATACGCCTCGAGAATCTCCATCACAGCCTCCGGCTTCTTCATCTGCCCGCCTCCTGAACGCGTCTTCATGGTCAAGACGCGCGGGATTACCGGACGCTCAGGACAGAACCGGTGGGGAGATTCGTGGCCGCCCACGGGGAGAATTAGCGGCCGCCAGCGGGGAATTCCGATGGCCGCCTACGGGGAGAATCTCATGGCCACGCACAGCGCGAAGACCTGATAGTTCCTCGCCATGATGGCCGTGCTCGTCACGAACAAGCTTCTACGGAGAGGTCCTCGTCTGGGACCTGAGGTTTGCCCTGCTCGTACTGGATGCCGCAGAGCTGCGTGCCGCTTCTATGGAGAGGTCCCCATCAGGGACCTGATGATCCCGTCGTGGCCACCGGCGACGATATCGAGATGAAGCTTCTACGGAGAGGTCCCCTTTCGGGGACCTGAGGGCCGTTGCCGTCCCGGACTTCCTCGCGTTCGCTGAAGGCCTCGGCATCCCGGTGCGCTCGGGCGGGCCCGACGCGGAGGCCCGGCTCGAGGATGAGCCTCTAAGCGCTCAGCTGCGCCGCAGCGATGAGCGTTGAACGCGCGATCAACAACATGAACGCCGCCGATCACACGTTTCGGGCGGCGCTCCGTCAGCATCGCGTAGCCCCGCCGGACGCCGCTTTCGCCCGACGGCTCAGAGACTTCGCCGACGCCTGCGAGTCTGAGCAGATCGCCTGCGAGTACGCGGCCACAGAAGGCCTCGGCTGGGAGCCGATGCCCGCCGCCAGGCGGTTAGCACCACCCGAGCTGCGGCCCGACAGCGGCCGCCGCGGCCCTTCGGAGCTGTGGTTGGGGTTCGACACCGCGTGGGGGGATCTCGGTCAGGCGCTGGAGGGCATCAGCCTACCGGCGGTATCCCGCGCGTTCGGCGAGCTGGCGAGCATCTCCCGGCAGCTCGCCACCGCGGTCGCCGAAGAAGACGCCGGGTCCGTGGGCGTCCAACACGGCTGAGGGGTTCATGCCCAGACCCGTCGTAGTCCTGGTGTTCGCGGTCGAGCCACCAGGCTGCCGGGGCGGCGGGAGCCGCGCGCGTCGACGGGCGCTGGCGGAGCGCTGATGCGATGCCCCGGCGATCGTCGGCCTGCGATCACCAGCCCGACCAGAGGCCGGCATGGCGGCTAGGCGACCTGGCCGGAGTGGCTATAACGAGGGTCAGCTCTCGTCGACTCCCCTCTGGGCAGACCCCGAACCCGACCGCGGTGAACAAGTACGGGAGGCTCGCGATGAGCCATTGGCAGAGGACCGACCCGGCCCGGTACGCGGAGATCCCGGAGCCGAAGGAGACGTTCTTTGGGCAGCTGGGCGAGCACGCCGAGCTGGAGATCCAGGAGGAGGAGGAGGAGGAGGAGGAGGAGGAGGAGGAGGAGCTCGGGGGCGGGATTCGAACCCGCGACCTTCGGGTTATGAGGAGCTTCGAGGGGGTTATCTAGATGCCGATTTGCAGGGCTTTCGTGATCTTGCCCGAGGTTCTGTGAGGCTGGATTTGCCGGTCTTGTTAGACGGTTTGTTAGACGCTTGGAATGTGTCCGACGCAGCTGCTCAGGCCCAGCGGTCAGCGTACTCGGCGTCCGCGCGGAGGGCCCGCGAGAACCGCGTCGCACCCGATCGCGCCCCTCGCCAGCAAATTGGCGAAGCGCTCGACCGTCTCGCGCACGCCGTCCGCAAGTGGCGTCTGCGGAACAGGCCCGACATGCTCCGCTAGTGAGACCCCGTCGACGTGGTCGAGGAACGGCAATGGCCGGGTCCCACATGTGATCAATCCATTCGCATCGGACCGACATCTTTCGATCGCGGCGATTACATCCTCGAACTCGACCGAAGGCCCAGCAAGGTCATGCACTACGGCGCCGTCCGATGGCGCCTCCGTCGCTTGCACAAACGCACGCGCGACGTCTTGCGCGTACTGCAGTTGGCAGCGACCTCCGAAGGGTATGTGGTAGCGGACACCGGCTGCGGCGGCGAGCATCGCGAACGTCGGAGCGGCAGTGAGCCCCTGGTCTCGTCCGACGCCGTACACCGTGTGGGGACGCAGGCCAACGCTCGCTAAACCCCGTTCAGAGGCGTACACGCCGGCCCCGGCTTCGTTGGCGCGTTTGTAAACGCCATACATAGTGCTCGGTGTGGCTACCATGGTGCCTCTCTGGCTTTCGGCGTGGCGGTCGTCGATCGCGTCGTATGCGGCCACCGAGGACGCGTAGACAACCGGACCGATCCGATCTTGCCGGTCTGCGACGGCCTCAAACACGTTTGTCGTTCCGACGACGTTGACCAACGCGCCGTGCGGTGGGTCTGCCCGACAAAAGGGCACTTGCAGAGCAGCGAGATGGATCACCCGCGTGATCATGTGTTCATCGAGGGCATGCTCGAGCGCAGCCAACTCGGCGACATTCCCGCGGAGCCAAACAACACGTGCCAAGTCTTGCTCGCCAATCACGAGCCTCATTCGTCCAGCGTCATCGCTCACGTCGAAGGCGACGACGTAGGCGCCTGCGGCTAGCAGCTCGCGCAGGACCCACGTGCCGATACACCCACATGCTCCGGTTACGAGGTAGCGCTGTGTTTGCTCAACGCTCATCGGGGGCGAACTGGTGGATGGCGACCCCCCAGCTTGTCGCTGAGCGAGCCGACCACCACTGCGCATGCGCAGCGTTGCATCTCGGCCGCGCCTCGCTCGAGAAATGTGAGATGGTCCGATGTCCGGTCATCGTCGTGCTCGGATTGCTCCCTTCGTAGAGTGAGTAGCGAGGCCAATACTTCCCTCCGCCGCAAGCACTTCGTAGTTGGGGAACGCGACGAGAAACTCCTCGATCGCGACGCGTGCCTCCATCCGAGCGAGCGGCGCGCCGAGGCAGTGATAGATGCCTTCGCCGAACGCCAAATTCCGCAGCGGCTGACGGTAAACGTCGAACTTCTCGGGAGCTTCCCAGCGACGCTCGTCGCGATTGGCCGATCCGAATAGCAACAGCACGCGCGACCCCGCCCGGATTTCCGCTCCGTGGATCTCCACGTCACGAGTCGTCGTGCGGAAGGAGTGCTGAAGCGGGCTTTCGGAGCGAAGCACCTCCTCAATTGCGGCGGGCACATTGTCGAGATCGTGTGCGAGACGATATCGCTGCTCCGGGTGCTCTTCGAACAGGAGCAGAGCGTTGCTGATCAGGCCCCACGTGGTCGCTCCGCCCGCGACGAACAGAAGCGCCGTGATGCCGACGAGTTCCTCCTCGTCCAACACGCCGGCGGCGTGCGCGGCCACGATGTCACCGAGAAGGGTCTCCTCGGCTGTGTGGTGGCGCCGCGCGTCCGCTTGGTTCGCGAAATAGGTCCTCATCTCGTTCGCCGCATCGAGCGCCAGCTGCGGACTGTCGGGCTCATCGGCCCAACGCTGAAAAATTGCCTCATTCCACGCTTCGAACTGGGCGACGTCCTCTTGAGGAACTCCCATGAGGTCGCTGAACACGATCAGGGGAAATGGCTTGACAAACTCGCGCAGCAGCTCTACCTCGGAATGACGGTAGAGGGGCGCCTCCTCGCGCAGCCGCCGGTAGAGCGGGTATGGATCCTCGAGAAACTGAAGAGGCTCGTAGCCGATGCTGCCTGCCGCCATCAGGGTCCTCCTTCACTTGCCGCCCCAGCGATCGACCCGGTCTTCGCGAATGGCCCGAACGCCATGTCGGAGTAGATACCTGGAGGGATGGCTCCATCCTCGGTGACGAGATACCTTGCGACGGTCTCCTCGTCGAGGGTGATACCTAGGCCAGGCGCGTGTGAAAGCATCAGGCGCCCGTCTCGGATCTCGAGAGGTGTCGTCAACAGCTCGTCCACAAACGGCGTCCCCGTACGGTCTACCTCGACGGTGAGCCGCGCGTCCGCTGCCGCGATGGCATGCGCGTTTGCCATGACCGCCACGGCGTCGCTCCAGCTATGGGTAGCGACCCTTAGTCCGCGCTCCGCACCCAGCTCGCAGACGTTCCACACGGCGGAAATGCCACCAGCTCGGCTGGCATCGGGCTGCATAATGTCCACCGCGGGCCCTCGCGCCAGATCCTCGAAGCCCGCGGCGCTGCACTCGTTCTCGCCGGCGGCAAGCGGTACGGAGATCGTCCTACGGAGTCGCCTGAAGCTCTCCAGATCTTCCGGGGCGAACGGCTCTTCAAACCAGAACGTGCCATCCTCGCTGAGGAGCCGCCCAAGTCGCACCGCGTCGTCGAACGAGTATCTCATGGACCCGTCGACCATGACATCGACATTTGGACCAACCGCGCTCTTGACAGTCTGAAAGGCGAGGCGATCGTAGTTCCACGTCCGTCCCAACCGCATCTTTACCCGCCTGAAGCCGTCGTCGACGTGACGGTGCGCCTCAGCAGCCAGCGATTCCATGTCGTCGTTCCACAGCAGACCGCTCGCGTACGCGGCAACGGATGGCTCAGTTCCACCTAGTAGCTTCCAGACCGGTTCACCGCGGTCCTGCCCGCGGAGGTCCCAGAGGGCGGTGTCGATAGCGCCGAGCGTGGACATAGCCACACCGGCACGGCCGTACCATCGTGTCAACGAGTACATTCGTGTCCAGTTCTCCTCAACCGCGGTCGCATCGAGGCCCACCAGATGAGGTACCAAGTGTTCGACGACGCCCCTTGCCAGGATCGGATGCGTGTAGGCCGAGCCGATACCGGTATGGCCGGTGTCTGTCTCGACGCGTACCAGGGTCGTTAGCCGTCCCGTCGCGCGTCCACCGGCGAAGGTAAAGCCCTTGTCAGCCGGGTAATCGTAACGGAGGTTCAGGACTTCGATGTTCGTGATTTCCACACTGCCTCAATTCGGCTCGCGCACAACACCGTGGCTGTCCGTTTCAAGCGCATAGACGCGAATTGCGTTCTCAGCAAACATCTTTGCTCGATACGCCGGTGCGACCCCGGTCGCGAAAGCACTCACTTCCCTGAACCACTTCGTCATCCCACCGGCAAGGAGCACAACCGGCCAATCACTTCCATACATCACTCGCTCCCAGCCAAACACGTCGACCGCGTGGGTGAGATATGGCTCGACGTCACCGAGCGTCCAGCGCGCCGGATCGGCCAGAACGCCGAGACCCGATAGCTTGCACGCGACGTTGGGTAGGTAGGCAAGGCGCGTAAGTTGGTCCTGCCACGAGCCGAAGTCGCCGTCGCTGATCGCAGGATTACCGACGTGGTCAAGCACGAACTGCACCCCCTGGCACGCTTTCACCAGTCTCTCGGCCGCTTCTAACCCGCCGGCTGGGACAAGCAGATCGAACGGCAGTCCTCGGTCGCCCAGAGCGCTGATACCACTGATTGCGCGCTTGCTCGCTAGGAGCCGGGGATCCTCGAACTCAAAGCTACGTCTGATTCCGACGATTCTCACCGGCGGCTCCCTCAGCAGCCGGTCCACATAGTCCTCGATGCCCTCCATCTCCACCGGAGCCCAGGCGACGACTCCGAGGACTTCATCGCTGCACGACGCCTCGCGGAGCAGCCAGTCGGTCTCCATCCGGGGATCGGCACCGGCCGATGTGGCTTCGACACACACACTTCCGATCACGCGAGACTCCTTCGCCGCCTTGTACTCGTCGGCGCCGTATAGCCCTTGAAGCAGCTCATTCGTCGCGAACTCCTCGTATCGCAGCCTCGTCGCGTCCCACAGATGGTGGTGCGCATCAATGACCCCTTCCCGTCCGCGCGTGAGCAGGCTCACCCCGGCCGCTGGCGTGCCGAGCAACTCCTGACTGTGTTGATCGGCTATCGCGCGCTCTCCGGTTCCTCGCGCCACGGCACGCGATCACCAACGCGGCTCCGCAGCCGCCACCGCTTCGATTTCGGCGCGGTCTCAATTGCAGCCGCGAGCTCGTCAATACGCTCCGCAATTACCGAGATCACGTCCTGAGGAAGATCGAGCCGATCCAACCGCTCGCGCACGATCCAGAGGTTCTCGGTGACGGTACGCCACCATCCCCAATCTGAGGCCAGCAGTCCTCCGATGTAGGCGAGCCTCACCCCACTCTCGTCATCTGACAGTGGTACTGTCGCTAAAAGCGCCGCCACGTCTTGCACGTCTTTCAGCGTCAGGTCCGCCACCTGCAACTTCGTTAGAAGCAGATCGCTTGGCGCCAGGGTCTCGTCATGCACTGTGAGTCTGTCCCGAAGTTTGAGCGTATGACACATGACGAAATCGCCGACAAACACATCGAGATGGCCGTGCTCCGGATGGTCGAACATCATTCGGACGTGGCCGTGCGTAAGGTTGAACCGCCGGTCACCGACGTACCCCAACTCTTCGAAGAGGCGCCCCGCTCCGCCGTGATCCCGTGCCGCGAGCACCACGTCTACATCAGAGAACCCTCGCGAGAGAATGCCGGGAGACTGGGCCAGCTCACAGCGCAGCGCGATGCCCGCACCCCCAAACGCCCGCACCCCCACACCCGCCTCCATGGCTGCCGCCAGGATCTGCCGCACCTCCGCGAGCGTCGCCCGGTTGTCTGCGCGAGTGAACGTTAGACCTCCATCCTCCACTTCCTCGCTCGTCACCGCGCCGATCCTTTCCGAGAGCAACTCGACCCACCTGCGCCCTCTAGCCGGCCGTAAAAAGGTAGTTCAGACATTCACCGCCAGGGTCGAAGTCGACGATGATCCCCTTCAATACGCCGGACGCATACTCGCTACCCGGATTAAAGCACTGGGATCGCCCGATCCTCACGCGGCCCTTCGACTCGTGGATATGACCGTGCAAGCCGACCTCCGGTGAGTAGCGCTCTATCGCGTCCCGCACTGCCGTGCTGCCGACGGGAACGGTTGCGTTATGGCCGCGTCTGACCACGGGGCGCAACTCGGAGTCGAGCTCAGGCGCCAGGTCCAGCTGGCTGTCGTACGGCGGGCAGTGGAAGTTGAACACGAACGTCTGGTCGCCGCGGGCATGGCCATCCAGCATCGCGTCAATCTGAGCAGCGAGCGCGGACTCATCGAACTCCCGCTCTGTATGCCACGGCGTGTGGTTGGTGTTGCCAAGGCTCGCGAGCGACACCGGCCCCACCTCGAGAACCGCGCGCTCGGGGCACTCGATCCGGTCCGCGGCAGCGAGCTCGCGATCCACCACCTCGGGATCGTCATTCCCGGGCGTGACGATGCATCGCACGGTGCTCGGCAGACGTTCCGCCGTGAGACGTGCCCAATCCTCAATTTGCCCCGCGATCAGCTCATCAAAGAGTCTGGCGCGCGTCGAGGGGTCATGCAGCGCGTCGGCTTCGTCCGCATCACATACGTACGGATATAGGCCGTTGAATCTGATCCGCTCGCATGCCTCAGCCAACGCTTCCTCCTGCACGCTCTCGGAGCGGCCTTGGAAGGTCACATCGTATACACCGTCGTTGCGCACGAGTGGGACAATGCCCTTGCCCGCGACGTCCCCGCCCAGCACGAGGACGTCGGCGTCATAGACCTTCGCGGCCGCGAGGAACTTCCGGTAGCAGCGGTCCGACCCGTGAATGTCGGTGGCGAAGAACCACCGTGCCTCACGCTTGCGCTTGCTGAAGAAGCCCACGTTATCTCGCGCTGCCTATCGGTCTCGCCATTCACGTATCAGTCTGGCGGCAGCTCGCGCATGACCAGTGACAGATCGACACCCTGCCGCCGGCGAATTGCGTAGACGATCCCATAGATGAAGATTCCGCCCGTGGCCATCACCAACAGCACGATGATGGACGATGTCGTAAAGCCGCCGTTCCACTGCTTGTGGAAAAGCGTGAGGTAAAGAATGACGGCGCAGTAGACGATGCTGAACGTACCGATGAACACAACCCGCGGTACGCCGAACCACGTACCTGGGGCGATCTCTGGCGAGGCTCGATAGAGCTGCTTCCGACGGTATGGAAGAGCGACCACGCCGATGGACGCAACGAGGGCTAGCCCTGCGCCGATCGAGATGACGTTATGGAAGGCCGCGGTGAATCCGGTGGAGTACACCACCAGGTAGAACAGCGGGGCCACCACGACAAAGCTGACCACCATCGCCGCGAGTGGCGCGTGATGCCGGCCCCTGACGTCGGCGACCCACTCCGGCAACAGCCGGTCGAACGAGAATGCGAACAGCGTTCGCGACATCGACAGGACAAAGGCAACGAAGACGGGGAATATGCCAACGGCGAACAGCAATGCCAGAGCGAAATTAACAAACGCCCCGCCCGTCACAATCGTCGCGTAGCCCTGAGGCGTGGTGGCGACGGTTGTGATCTTGGCCCACGCCGTTGGATCGTTGGCCTGAAGGTAAGCTGACGCCTGCATGAAGTGGGTGCTGCTCAGCGAGGTGATTGCCACCCATCCGAGCACCACAACGGCAACACCGATGCTGATGGCGAGGATCTGTGCCAGGAACTGCGTACGCGCCGGCCGCTTGACCTCCCCGCCCGCGTACGCCGAGAACCAGAAGCTCCCATAGGCGAGGAAGGTGAACGGAATCGCGTTGATGGTCGCTGACGTTGTATAGCCTGGCGTCCATCCGTGGGCGCGAGCCTGAGCGATGACCGACTGGTAGGCGTGCGAGCTGCCCGACGCGCCATTGAACTGGTGGATGAACGTTGAGTTGCCGTGAAAGAAGAGCTCGGCGATGATCCCGAGGGCGCCTATCAGTGCCGCGATCGTAAACCAGTAGGCAGAGCTGGTGGCTATCCGCACACCGGATGCCAGGAGCGCAAAGGTGGCGATGAGGATGACAACACAGGTGATTACCGTCCCCGATTTGGTCGCGATGTCGCCGGAAAGCGTGGTGAAGAACGAAATGTGAAGCCACGAACCGAGGTCGGCGAATACCGGCGGGATGAAGCTGTCCACGAGATACGGCGCTGCTGAGTCCAGCGACCACCAGAGAAGCCCGAGGAGAGCGAAGCCCACCCATGCTCCGACAGCAGGATGAAAGATTCGACCGGCATACAGGTAGTCCCCGCCCGAGCGCGGCATGGTGGTCGCCAACTGACCGTAGACCCACACGAGGCACATGATCAGGATGCCGCCGATCAGCAGGGTCCAGAACCCGTTCTGCAAGGGGAACGTCGTCATAAGAAGGACGAAGTATGCGAATGCAGCACCGATGCTCATCACGCCGAGATTTATCCCGAACGCCCCCGAAAGGCTGATCTCACGGACGAGTCCGGACGACTTCCGCGCGAACAGTCCGGAGGCCGCCGATTCAGCATCGAGGGCAGATGGCAATCCTGTAGCAGGCGTTGGGCCGCTGACGTCTCCGACCTGGCTCATACCTTCTCCTCCTCTGGTGTGCCAGTGTGTGCAGTGAGTGCTGCCACGGTATGTAGAGAGCAAATCATTGTCGTTATGGCTCGCTAAGGCTTGGTACTGGTGGTCACTTCAATTTCCAGAGCCAACAAGGATTCCGAACTGCTGCTGCCGCTCGTGGCTGGGTTCAACCAGCTCGAGAGTGATACCGTCGGGATCGCTGAAGTAACACGAATAGCCGCCGCGATTCACTCCCGCCGTAATCTCGACTGGAGGGTTGCGGAAAGAGACTCCCAGCGATTGCAGACGCTCGTACTCGTCGTGGAGCCCGGTGACGACGAATGCGAGATGGGCGACCCCGATGTTGTTGGTCGTCAACGGGACGCGCTCACCCGGCGGTTCTGCGTATTCGACGAGCTCCAGCATGTGCGTGGACATCGCCGACGCCACGGTTGGGAGGCGGAATTGCGCCACCTCGAGGACGGCTGTCGGCATCGCGACGAGCGTTCGCGTGTAGTCGTTGTCCTGCCTTTGCCGATGTACGAGCTCCAGTCCCAGCACGTCTCGATACCAGCGAACCGAGGCCTCGATGTCCGAGACGGTGAACGAAAAGTGAAAGACCTCCTGGAGCATTTGCGGCTAGCGGACAGCCGACGGCGCCGACTTTCCGTCAGCACCCGATGCGCCGTCTCCGACCGGGAGGACGTCGCCGACCGGCAGGGGTCGATTGTTGCGATGGGATTCGACCTCCCGGGTGGCCGCGAGGATGCCGCGAGTCGTACGGTAGCGAGGTGAGCTGACGAGCAGCTCCTCGGCGGGGAAACGCGTGATTACCTGGCAACCCGTTGCGGTGACGACGAGCTGCTCCTCGATCCGGGCGGCCGACCAACCGTCGCTTGCCGGCCAGTACGTCTCGAGGGCCAGGACCATTCCTTCCTCCAGCACTTCGGGATGGTCGAGTGAGACCAGGCGACTGAAGACCGGCTTTTCCCAGACCGACAACCCGACGCCGTGCCCGAGCTGCAGCGCGAACGCCGCCTCCTCGTTCGGGAAGCCGAACTCCTCCGCCCGGGGAAAGATGCGCACGACGTCGGCGGTCGTCACCCCCGGTTTGACCAAGGAGATTGCCTCATCCAGGTAGTCACGACAGCGCTTGTAAGCATCGACCTGCCCGGATGAGGCGCTCCCGACCGCAAGGGTGCGGTAATAGCACGTGCGATAGCCGTTGTAGCTGTGCACGATGTCGAAGTACGCGACGTCGCCCGGCCTCATCATCCGATCGGTGTAAACGTGCGGGTGCGGGCTGCAGCGCTCTCCCGAGATCGCGTTCACGCCTTCCACCTGCTCCGAGCCAAGGTCGTAGAGGAGCTTGCTGACGAGGCCAACGCACTCGTTCTCCCGGATCCCCGGTTGCATGGCCTCGTAGAGGTGCGTATACGCGGTGTCCACCATTGAGCACGCCTGTGTGAGCAGGCTGATCTCGTCGGTCGTCTTGATGACGCGCGCCTGCTGCATCAGCTGCTGACCGTCCGCAACCTGGATGCCGGCGTCCTGGAGCGCGAACAGCACGGACGCCTCGACGAAATCGAGACCAACAGGCTCGTTCAGCAGCCCCCTCAGCTCGAGCTCATGCTTGATCTTCTGGGCGACGTTCTCAGGCCGGCCAGCCTCCGGGGCGATGGCGCCGCGAAAGGTCGAGATACCGGCGCGCGATCGCTCCTCACCGAGCCACGGACAGTAGAGCGCATGGTGGCGAGCCGCCGAGCCGAAGTCCCACACGATCGGAACGTCGTTTTGAGGGAGCAGGCAAAACCGGATCAGCTTGTCCACGGCCCACGTACCGATGTGCGTGGCGCTGATGTACCGGATGTTGTTCATGTCGAAGCACAGCAGAGCTCCGAGTGACGATTGCTCGAGCAGCGACTGGATCCGCGCCAGACGCTCATTGCGGAGCCGCTCGTAGTCGATCCGTTTCTCCCAATCAACGGCGTTGATCCCGAAGGTCATGATCGACATCTGCTCAGTCCTCCTAGGTTTCCGCGACCTGCACTGGTCGACAACGCCAGCCAGCCGACCGGCTTGTCTCGAGTCCGGCGCGATAGTAGCAATCCAACAAACGTTTGTAAACAGCTAAGCCGCCACATAGCCGTCCTCTACGGCGATAATATGAGATCGATGCGCAAACGATTGCCAGAGATTTTGGGGATTGGGCATTCGACGCATCTGACGGCCACGCGTGATGCTCGTCTCGTGGATTAGATGTCTGGCGGCCCGATCAGAGCCACCTCAGCAAAACCGGACAGTCCGAGCCCAATAGGTCCTCGAAGGCCTCCTCCACGCGGACGCGCAGAAGCGGGGCCCAGGTGTCGGCCCGGCACAGGAAGGTGCTGCTGGCGGTATCCACCTCGACGACAGGCCAGCGGGGCCGATTGAGCCTCTCCTCGAGTGCTCGACACAACCCGGCCTGGGACGACAAGTTCGAGATCTGAAACCGCATCAGGGTCATCACTAGTCACGCGACACCATGGGCGGCGACGTCGACCGGGACCATGCCGCGCTCTGCCGACTCGCGCGCAGCAAGCGCCAGCTCGAGCGCGCGGACGCCGTCCGCCAGCGTCGACTCGATCGGGGCGCTGCCCCCGACCGCATCAACGAACGCCTGAAGCTCAGCGAGGTATGAGTCACCGAAGCGATCGAAGTGGTCGCGATAGCCATCCTCGACGAGGCCATTTGCCGTCATCACTCGGACGGGCAATCTCGAGGCGCTTCCGATCGAGACCGCGCCGGCCGTTCCGACGACCTCGGTTCGGACGTCGTCACCGTACGCGGCGCCCCAGACGACCTCGACATTGCCAATCGATCCGGCTTGGAAGACCATGTTCACGGACGCTGCGGTCTGGCCCGACGCGCCTCGAGCCGCACCGGCGGTAACCGTGTGGACCTGCGTGACATCGTCATCCATCAGCCAGCGCGCCACATCGAAGTCGTGGACGCCGGTGTCGACCAGAATGCCGGGTGACCCGGGCGAACTCGTGTAGCCCGCCGGCGGCTCCACGCGGTCCCGCGTGATGCTCCGGAAGAGCAATGGTTCGCCGATGTCGCCGCGCGCGATCGCTTGGCGTGCGGCGATGTACGCGGCGTCGTAGCGTCGGTTGAAACCGACCTGAACCTGAATCCCAGACCTGCTCACGGAGTCAGCGGCGAGACGCGCCTGCTCCATGTCGACCGCGACGGGCTTCTCCGTAAACACGTGCTTCCCCGCCTCGGCGCAAGCGGCGATCACCTCCGCATGGGACGACGGCGGTGAAGCGATGACCACGGCCTCCACGTCGCCGTCGGCGATGATTTCCTCCGCCGTGCGATAGACGCGGGGATGATCGAGCCGCGCTGCCAGCCGATTGGCGCTCTCGAGATCGAGATCCGCAACGGCCACGATCTGTGCCGAAGATATGTGCACAGCCGCATTCCAGGTGTGCAGCGAGCCCATGCCTCCTGTTCCGACTACTCCCAGCCTGACGAGGCCGGATCGGGTGCTCACAGCGCGACGCTGATGCGAAAGAGCTTCAGCTCGCCGGAGTCTGCCGCGGCAATCGACACTCGTCCCCCCTTGGGAATCGCCAGGCCGCGTCCCTCGTCGAGCTCAAACGAGTGCAGCTCAGTCGTAGCGGTCCCCCGTCCCGAGAGGACGTAGAGCGCGTGTTCCGCGTCGTCCGCCGTGAATGCTCGTTCATCGCCGGCTGGGATGCTGTCCACCGCGATCGCCGACCAGGCACCGCTGAAGACCTCGGCCAACCCACCCGCGTCCCCGTCCCCCAGACTGACGATCTTTGACGGGCGGTCCACGCCGGCCGCGTCACTCCTGCTCTCCCCATGCAGGACCTCCGGGGGAAGCACCTCCGCGACGATGAACTCCCACTCCGGATCGTCCTGGTCAACCGCCGCCCGGTGCTTCCCATTCAGCGGCGTCAGGATCAGGTCGCCCGGGCCGACAACGTGAGGCACGTCATCGAGATACATCGTCGCCTTGCCCTTGGTGACGAAATAGATCTCCTCTGTCCGGTCATGGACATGCTCGCCGATGACGCCTCCATTCGGGAGCCGCGCATATTCGAACGATTCCCAGTCCGCATGCATGTCCGGCGCCCCGACGAAGCGCTTCCAGAACAGGGGTCCGCTCCCGCCCTCGCCGCCGTGAATCTCGATCGGCGACTCATTGGAGAAGACGATCACGCTGTCTAGCACGGAAACCTCCATCCTCAGGACGACTGCAGGGACGCTATCTTAGACCATGATGAAAATCGATTGCAACGATTTGGTTTATGGTGGGCGTCACCGTCGCAAACCACGAAGGCCCTGTCCTAGCATGGTCTGGCAGAGATCACGCACGGCGAGCTCTGGTGCGTGGACCGACGCTGAGGCCCGGCGTTGACAAACGATTGTCAATGGCAGATGATGGTGGGATGAGTAGCGGGGATCACGAGACGGCGCCCCGGGTTGGCTTCGTCGGATTGGGCCGGATGGGCAGCCGTATGGCCGCCAACGTCATCGCTGCCGGGTTCCCGACCGTCCTTTGCAACCGGACTGTGGAAACCGCGGAGCGCCTCGCGCGCGAGACGGGAGCCGAAGTGGCGGATGCCGCCGACGCGGCGGCGCGCAGCAGCGTTGTCATCACCATGCTGGCTGATCCCACAGCCACTGAGGCGATGTACGAGGGCCCGAGTGGAATCCTCGAAGGTCTGCAGCCGGGCTCGGTAGTCGTCGATATGGGTACGACAGGGCCCGAGCTCGTGCTCAGGCTCGCCGGACTTGCCGCCGAGAGGGGTGCCACGTTCGTTGATGCTCCAGTGTCCGGGAGCGTCGCGTTCGCGGAGTCGGGGGAGCTCACTCTTCTGGTCGGGGGCGACGCCGCTGACGTCGATCGCGTCATGCCGGTCCTGTACGCGATGGGCTCGACCATCTTCCGCCTGGGCCCGGTAGGGGCGGGCGCAACGATGAAGCTCGCCGTGAACGCTGTCATCTATGGACTCTGCCAGGCGCTGTCCGAAGGACTCGTGCTCGCCGAGCGCGCAGGCGTCGACCGGGAAAAGGCGTACGAGGTGTTCGCAGCCAGTGCCGTTGCTGCACCTTTCGTGCATTACCGCCGCCGTGAGTTTGAGCAGCCCGGCGAAGGTCCGGTCGCGTTGCGTCTCGCGCTGGCCAAGAAAGACCTTGACCTCATCCTCTCCCTGGCAAACAGATCCGGAAGCTTTGCGCCTCAGGCGGAAATCAACAGGTCGATACTCTCTCAGGCGATGGTCGCCGGGTGGTCGGATCACGATGTGTCGGCGGTGGCCGAGTTCCTCCGCGACGCATCGGACGGGCGTAATGAAAACTGACACAGGCGTCACTCTGCGCGACGTCGCGGAGGCGGCGGGCGTTCACGTTTCCACGGTCTCCCGTGCGCTCAACCCGGACGAGCCCCACCGCGTCAACGCGACCACGGCGGCAAGGGTTCGGGCTCACGCCCTGAGACTCGGTTACCGCCCGGACGCGATCGCCCGCGGCCTGAGAAGGGGCAAGACGGACACGGTCGGAGTCGTCGTCGCCGATCTCGCGAATCCGTTTCTGGTCGACGTCATGCGCGGTGTCGAGAACGTGCTCGAGCCGAGGGACTTCATGCCGTTGATCGCCGAAACGCGTGACGACCCGGCGAACCTTCGGAGGGCACTCGAGCGCTTGGCTGACCGGCGCGTCGATGCGCTGATCACGACGGCGGCCATGCCCACTGTCGCTGACGACCTCATGTCCTTTGCGAAGGACCAAGCCCCCGTCGTGCTCGTCTCACGGTCCCTCGCTGGCAGCGGACTACCGACGGTTTACGCCGACGAGTACCTGGGAGGCGAACTGGTCGCGGGCTATCTGGTAGGGCTGGGCCACAGGACACTCGCTCAGCTTCGGGGTCCGCAAGAGCTCGAGACCTTCGCTCACCGGGGCCAGGCGTTCGCAGAGACCGCGACCAGGCTCGGCGCGGAGGTCATCGAGTTCAACCCGGCGGCGATCCGGCCTACCCATGAGGAGGGGAGCCGGCTGATGGGGTTTCTCCTCGCGCAGGCGGCGAAGCTACCGACGGCGATCTTCGCGCACAACGATCCGATGGCGCTTGGTGCGCTGGATGTCCTTAAGCGAAGCGGTCTCCGTTGTCCGGAGGACATCTCGATCGTCGGCTACAACGACAACCCCTACATGGCTCAGATCTCCCCACCGCTGACGACCGTGCGGATCCACTCTTACGACTTCGGCAGCGAGGCGGCAAAGATGTGCATGCGGCTGCTCAAGGACGAGGCCGTCGAGGATATTCTCATTGCGCCGGAGCTCGTCGTTCGCGACTCGACGGCTCGGTATTCCACACCCGACCGACCATGAACGCGGCCGATCAGCTTCGACCGTCGGATCGGCTTCCTCTCGACGGCGTGCGCGTCGTCGACCTGACGATCAACGTCGCGGGTCCGTTCGCCACGTTGATCCTCGGCGACCTTGGCGCAACCGTGCTGAAGGTGGAACCTCCGAAGGGTGACGATGCCCGCCGGCTCGCTCCGGTGCACGGCAGTGGCTCCGCGTACTTCTTCGGGATCAACCGCAACAAGCGGTCGGTGGCCCTTGACCTGCGCGAAGCTGAGGACCGTGAGACCCTCCTCGCTGCCCTTGAATCGGCAGACGTAATGGTGACAAACCTCCGTCCGGGCACCCTGCGTGATCGGGGGCTTGACTTCGACAGCCTCAACGATCTGTATCCACACCTCATCTACGCCGATCTGTCGGGCTACGGCAATCAGGGCGCGGAACAGGAGCGGCCCGGCTACGACATGGTTCTCCAAGCGCGTGCCGGTCTCATGAGCGTGAATGGCGACATGGCAAGCCCTCCCTCGCGCGTCGGCGTATCGATTCTCGACATGGGCACGGGGCTGTGGCTAGCGCTCGGGGTGCTGGCGGCGCTTCGCCTCCGCGACCTGACCGGACGCGGAGATCGCGTCTCGACGTCGCTCCTCGAAGTCGGAGCATCGTTCATGACCTACGACTTCGCCGCGTTCCAACTCACCGGCGAGCTCCCTCAGCGGCGCGGCAGCGAGCATCCTGCGTTCGCGCCCTATGGCGCCTACAGAACCCTGGACGGCTACGTGGCACTCGGCATCGGTGCTGATCGCCTGTTCGAACGACTCGCCCTCGCCCTCGATCGGGGAGCGTGGGTGACCGACGCCCGTTTCGCTTCGAACGAGGCCAGGGTGGCCAATCGCGCCGAGCTTCGGGTGCTGCTCGAACGAGAATTCGAGCAGCGCACCACGAGCGACGTCATCGAGGTGCTGAACAAGGCCGAGGTTCCAGCCGACGTGGTGGCGGACGTCGATCAGGTCCTCGTCGACCCGCAGCTCGCGGAGCTCGACGCCTGGGTCGACGTTCCGATACCGCAGGGGGCCGGCTCGGACAAGAGGCAGCTGCGTGTGCCGGGGTCCCCGCTGCGCTTCGGTCAGCGGCGTCCGCCGGTTCGCGAGGGGCCGCCCGAGCTCGGCTCGGGCTCGCAAGCGCTGTACGACGAGATTCGAACTCGCCGGGACGCGGGTGGCGAAAGGAACTCTGTCGGTGTCCGCTGAGCCGACGGCTGTGAGTCTCACGGTCGACGCTGCGGCGGACGCCGGTCTTCACGACTACCGGATGCACATCGGCGGGGAGTGGGTGGCCGCGTCCAATCAGGCGAGCTTCCCGAGCGTCAACCCCTACAGCGGTATTCCCTGGGCAACGGTGCCCCACGCGTCCGCGAGCGACGTTGACGCGGCGGTCGGCGCCGCGCGCAAGGCGTTCGTGGCCGGGCCATGGCCCGAACTCGAAGGGCGCGGCCGAAGCAGCCTGCTGCACGCGATGGCAGACGCAATCGTGGAGCACGGCGACCGGCTGGCTCGGATCGAGTCGACCGACAACGGCAAGGTTATACGCGAGGTGGCCGGCCAGATGCAGTCTCTTCCGGACTGGTATCGCTACTTCGCGGGGCTCGGCGACAAGCTCGAGGGCAGCACGATCCCGTCGCGGCCCACGTTCCACACCTACACGAGGCGCGAACCGCTCGGCGTGGTCGCGGCGATCATTCCGTGGAACTCGCCGCTCCTGCTCTTGTCATTCAAGCTCGCGCCCGCGCTCGCCGCCGGCTGCACCGTCGTCATTAAGCCAGCCGAGCAGGCATCGGCGTCGATCCTCGAGTTTTGCGGCTTGCTCAGCGAGATCGGTGTCCCGGAAGGGGTCGTGAACGTGGTGACCGGTCCGGCTGAGGTCGGCCGTCGGCTGGTCGAACACCCCGGCGTGGACAAAATCGCCTTCACCGGGTCCACCGCCGCTGGCATCGACGTCATGCGCGGCGCCGCTGGACATCTGGCCAGAGTTGGCTTGGAGCTCGGGGGCAAGTCGGCCAACATCATCTTCGAGGATGCCGATCTCGCCGTGGCCACCGACGGGGCCATCGCGGGCATCTTCGCCGCGGCGGGCCAGACCTGCGTCGCGGGATCGAGACTCTTCGTGCAACGAGAGGTGCACGACGCGATTGTTGATCGCCTCGTCGACCGAGCACGTTCGCTGCGTCTCGGCGATCCCCTCGACCCGGCGACTGAGATGGGACCAATCGCCTTCCCCGAGCAGTTCGAGAAGGTCATCGCGTGCATCAGGCAGGGCGTGGACGAAGGTGCCCGCCTCGCCTGCGGCGGAGGCCCTGCGGAGGTCGGCGGCTCCGCGGGATTGTTTGTCGAACCGACGATCTTCGTCGACGTGCGCAACGACATGCGGATCGCCCAGGACGAGATATTCGGGCCGGTTCTCTGCGTGATTCCGTTTGATGGCGAGGACGAGGTCGTCGCCCTCGCCAACGACAACCCTTACGGTCTGGCGGCGGGTGTGTGGACCCGGGACGTCAAGCGCGCTCACCGAATGGCACACGCGCTGCAGGCCGGCACCGTCTGGGTGAACGCGTACCGGGTCTTGAGTTACGACGTGCCGTTCGGGGGTTTCGGAATGAGCGGCATCGGGGCCGAAAATGGGCGCCGGGCGATCGAGGACTACACGCGACTAAAGGCCGTATGGGTCTCGCTCGAAACGACGACCCGCGATCCCTTCAAGCTCGGATAAGTGAGCCAATGAGGGTCGAGGTGACCATGCCGAACCTGGGCTACGACATGGAGACGGGCAAGATCTCGCTGTGGCTCAAACAGGTCGGCGACAGCGTCGAGCGCGGCGAGCCGCTCGCCGAGATAGAGACGGACAAGACGACAGTCGAGATGGAGGCGATGACCTCGGGGACGCTCGTCGAGATTCTCGCCAAAGCCGGCTCGGAGGTAGCCGTCGGAGCGCCGATCGCGGTCATCGAAAGGGAGCCGTGAACGGCAAGGTCGTCGAGCAGACGCGGATGCGCGCCGCGATCGCGCGCCGCATGCTCGAGAGCAAGCAGCACGTGCCGCATTTCTACGTCCAGACCGAGGTCACCGTCGATGGCGTCCGCCACCGCCTCGCGGCCCTTAATGAGGCCACCGGCGCGCCACGTGTGACGATGACAGTCGCGCTCGTGCTGGCCTGCGCCGCCGCTCTGCGCGCGCATCCGAGACTCAACAGCGTATGGACGTCGGAGGGCCTGCTCGAAGCGGATGACGTCAACGTCGGGGTCGCAATCGCGCTCGACGATGGCCTCGTCGCGCCAGCCCTGCTGCAGGCCGACCGCCTGGACGTCCGCGCCGCCGCGGCGGGGCTGCGCGAGTTGACCGAGCGCGCGAATTCGCAGCGGCTGAGGCCAGCTGAGCTCACGGGCGCGACTTTCACGCTCAGCAACCTCGGCATGTTCGACGTGACCGCGTTCACCGCGATTGTGTCGCCGCCGCAGGTTGCGATTCTCGCGACCGGACGCACGGTTGAGCGCTGGAGTGGCAAGGGGAACATCCACACGCTGACCGCAACGCTCAGCGCCGACCACCGCGCGGTCGACGGAGTCGACGCGGCCCGATTCCTGCAGACGTTCAAGCACACGCTCAAGGACACCGCGACGCTCTTGGAGGAGGCGAGATGACAACCACGACGGAGGCCGCAAGGCAGACGGAGCGGACGGAGTGGCTTCGAAAGATGCTGGAGATCCGGCTGTTCGAGGAGAGAGTGCAGGAGCTTTTCATGGAGGGGAAGATCCAGGGGACGACGCACCTCTGCCAAGGACAGGAGGCGGTGTCGGTCGGCGCCGTGGGTGCGCTGGCAGACCGCGACTACCTGACCACTACATACCGCGGGCACGGCCACGCGCTCGCGCGCGGCATGTCGATGGAGGCCGGGTTTGGAGAGCTGATGGGCTTGGCCAGCGGGTGTTGCCACGGAGTCGGTGGATCGATGCATCTGACCGACTTCTCGCGCAACCTGATCGGCGCGTTCGCGATCATCGGCCCGAGCTATTCCGTCGGTCTCGGTGCCGCGATGTCGGCCAAGCTGCGCGGCACCGATTCTGTGGCGATGGCGTTCTGCGGCGACGGCGCGACGAACATCGGCACGTTCCACGAAGCGCTCAACATGGCGTCCGTGTGGCAGGCACCTTCCGTGTTCGTCATCGAGAACAACCTCTACGGCGAGTACAGCCCGCTGCGCGAGACGACCGCAGTCGACGACCTCGCCGACCGCGCCAAGGCCTACGCCATGCCGGGCGTCGTTGTCGATGGCCAAGACGTCGACGCTGTTCGCAGTGCCGCGGCGGCGGCGATCGACCGCGCGCGAGGTGGCGGGGGCCCGACGCTGCTCGAGATGAAGACCTACCGCTATCGCGGCCATTCGCGCACCGACCCGGCGAAGTACCGCGCCGAGGGCGAGCTCGAGCGCTGGAAGCAGCGCGACCCGATCGACCTGTTGGGGAGCCAGCTCGCAGCTGCGGGCGTCCTGACCGAGGCCGAGCAGAGTGTGCTCCGCTCCGACGTCCAGGCGGTGGTTGACGCGGCCGCTGCAGCAGCGGCCGAATCCCCGGTCCTATCCCTCGAAGCCGCAAAGGGCTATGTCTACGCATCTTGAATCCGTTCAAGCCGAGGTGGCGGCCGGCACCGTCGAGCTGAGCTACCGCGAAGCGATCCGTGCGGCGCTGGAACACGAGCTCGAGGAGGACCCCACCGTCCTCCTGATGGGAGAAGACGTCGCTACTGCTGGCGGTGTCTTCAAGACGAATGAGGGGCTATCGGACAAGTTCGGCCACGAGCGGGTTCGCAACACGCCGATCTGTGAGAACGGGTTCGTGGGCGTCGCGCTCGGCATGGCGGTCACTGGCCTGCGGCCCGTCGTTGAGATCATGTTCAGCGACTTCATGCCGACGGCGGCCGATGCGCTCGTGAACGAGCTCCCAAAATTCCGCTTCATGTCCGGCGGGAAGTGCGTCGTGCCGGTGACGGTGCGCTCGATCGGCGGCGCGACTGGCCGTTTTGGCACGCAGCACTCGGCGACGGGCGAGTCGTGGTACATCGGCGTGCCCGGGCTGAGGGTCGCGACGGCCGCCACGCCTGCCTCCGCCTACGGCCTGCTGCGTGCGGCGATCCGCGACGACAATCCGGTGCTGTTCCTCGAGCACAAAGCGCTTTACAGCCGGAAGGGTCCGGTGCAGCTGGGCGAGGTGGGGATCCTGCCGATCGGTCCGGCTGGAACCTTGCGCTCCGGCAGTGACGTGACCGTCGTCGCGACGCTGCTGATGGCGGATCGCACCCTCGCGGCGGCGAATCTGCTGGCCGACGAGAGCGTCTCGGCCGAGGTGATCGAACTGCGCTGGCTTCGCCCGCTCGACTACGACACGATCGTCGAGAGCGTGTCGAAGACGGGCCGGCTGCTCGTCGTCGAGGAGCAGGTTCACGCCGGCGGCTGGGGCGCGACTGTCATTTCAGAGCTCACGATGCGGGGCGTGCCGTTCGAGCGGCCGGCGTCACTCAGCCTGCCGGACGACATGCTCGTCGCGTACAGCCCGACGCTCGAGGACGCGATCGTTCCTGGCATCGACGCGATCGCAGCGAAAATCCGGTCATTGGTGCAGGCCTAGCCCGACCTGCTCACCTCGGGGCTCGCACGACCGCCTTGAGGATCTCTCCGCTCCTCAGACGTTCGATCGTCTCGGGCACGTCGTCTAGACGAACCTCTTCGACCGGAAGCAGGCCCACCGCGGCGACGTCGGATTCGATGCTGCGGACGGCCGCCCCCATCGTAAAGCTCGCAGCGACGCTGCCCACGATCGTCAGCTCGCGCGAGGTGATTTCGAACTGATTCACGGGAGCCGCGGCCGTGGAGTTGATGCCGAACAGGAGGATCTGCCCTCCATCCGCGACTACGGCGATCGCGTCCTCGATACAGCGACCGACGGCGTCCACGACCACCGTCGGCCGCGGCGCGTCGCCCGACCTCGTCAGCTCAATGTAATCCCGCACCGACCCTACGGCGCCGCTCGCACCGAGCTCAATCGCCAGATCCCGGCGCGTTTGCTGCGGTTCGATCGCCCACACGGGGTGGACGCCGCTGGCGAGGAGCACCTTCGCGAACAGGCAGCCGATTGGCCCGGCTCCGATGACGAGCGCGCTCTCGCCGAGTTTCGCGTTCAGTGATCGGATGCCGTGGAGCACGCCCGCCAGCGGCTCGACGAGCGTGGCGAGGACGGGCGGGACCGACTCGTCGATCGGGAATACGTTCCGGGTAGGCACCTTGCAGTACTCGGCAAAGCCGCCGTCCTCATCGATTCCCAATGCTACGAGGTGACGGCAGAGAGACGGGCGGGCGTTCTCACACGCGATGCAATGCCCGCACTTGATGTCGGGGTCGATGACGACGAGGTCGCCGATGGCCAGCGTGGCCAGCGGCCCGGCATCGACGATCCGGCCGCAGATCTCGTGCCCAAGCACGACGCCCGGACGAGCCGGATGGCGAGGCGGCACTGCGAGGATCCCGAGATCGCTCCCACAGATTCCGCATGCCTCGACCTGGATCAGGACATCGTCCGGAGCCGTGACCTCCGGCGCCTGCAGCGTCTCGATCGCGACCACCCCTGGGCTCTTGAAGATTGCTCCGCGCATCTGAAAACTAGCGCCAATCTGTCAAACGTTTGCCAATACGCTTTTCAGGCCATATATGGCCCGCTTTCATCCAATCTAAGATATCGTTTTCCGCAGAATAACCGCAAGAAGTAGATGGAAGGAGACAGACGCAATGGGCCAGCGGTTGGAAGGTCAGTACGCGCTGGTAACGGGTGCGGCGCGGGGGATCGGACGGGCCATCGTCGAGGAGTTCGTCGGAGCGGGCGCGCGCGTTCTCGCCACGGACATCCGTGTGGACGAGGGGACAGCTCTCGCCGAGGAGCTCGGACCCAGCGTCCGATTTGCACAGCACGACGTCACGAGCGAGGCGGCTTGGCGTGAACTCGTCGCCGAGATGGCCTCCGACCCGATCGACATCCTCGTCAACAACGCCGGCGCCGTCGTCCACTTCATTCCACTGCACGAGTACGAGCCGACCGAGTGGACGCGAGTCCTTAACCTCAACCTCACCAGCGTGTTCCTGGGCATGCGCTTCGTCGTCCCGACGATGCTGGAGCGCGGGCGAGGATCGATCGTCAACATGTCGTCGATCGCTGGCGTCGTCGGAATCGAGGTCGCGCCAGCCTACGCGGCAGCCAAAGCAGGCGTGCACATCCTCACCAAATGCGCGGCCGTGACGTATGCCGACAAGGGGATCCGAGTCAATTCGATCCACCCCGGGTTGATCGAGACGCCGATGGTTGCCGAGCAGCCCGACTGGGCGACAGAGGGCTTCCTCGCGGGGACTCCCATGGGTCGGATCGGGAAAGCAAGCGAGGTCGCACAGGCTGCGGCTTTCCTGGCGAGCTCTGAGGCGAGCTTCGTGACAGGCGCTGAGCTCTACGTGGACGGCGCGTACCTCGCGAAGTGAGCGACCTGCCGCAGCGCGTGCGGCGTTCCTGCATCGCCGTCCCGGGCTCCAGCGAGAAGATGCTCGCCAAGGCGAGGACCCTGTCCGCCGACGAGATCTTCATCGACCTAGAGGACGCCGTCGCGTCCGAGGTTAAGAACGACACGACGCGCGAGCGGGTCGCGGCGACCCTCCGAGAGACCGACTGGGTCGCGCCGACGCGGACGGTGCGGATCAACGGCGTGGGTACGCGCTGGTGCCTGGACGACCTGCTGACCATCGTCGGCGGCGCCGGCGAGCACCTGCACTGCGTCATGGTTCCCAAGGTCTCCAGTGCGGCGGAGATCCAGTTCGTCGCCGAGCTCTTGAGCCAACTGGAGCAGAAGTACTCGCTCGGGGGGTCGATCGGCATCGAGGTCCTGGTCGAATCGCCGCGCGCGGTCGTCGAGCTCGAGCGGATCGCAACCGCCTCGCCCCGGGTCGAGGCGCTGGTCTTCGGCGTCGGCGACTACGCGGCGGCAGCCGGCGTGCCGCAGCTCTCGATAGGGGTCACTCCCCCCGGCTACCCGGGCGACGTCTGGCACTACGTGCTCGCTCAGATCGTGACGACAGCACACGCGTACGGGCTGCAGGCCATCGACGGCCCCTTCGCCGCAATCCGCGACCTCGAGGGGCTCCGCGAGTCGGCACACCGGTCGCGACTGCTCGGCTTCGACGGCAAGTTGGCGCTACACCCTGACCAGATTGAGATTTGCAACGACATCTACCGGCCAACCCAGGCCGAGTACAACAGGGCCGAGCAGATTCTCGACGCGCTGGCTGGCGCGGGCGATGGCGCGGTGGCGTTCGATGGCGAGATGATCGACGAAGCGTCCCGCAAGATGGCGTTCGCTATCGTCGAGCGCGGGCGCAACGTAGGGATGCGTCGGAGCGCAAACTGACCGGATTCGAACCCAAGACCTTCGGCGCGCTCGCGCCGCAACCTAGACGCCTGCACCAGTTGGCGGCGCGGCCTCAGCTATCCGGACGGCGCACCCTCTCGTCCGGGGCGTCTCGTCCGCCGGACCGCCACCGATCAGTTATGTGTCGCCGAAGCATGCAGCAAACACGGAGCGCCAGTGGCGAGCGGTGACAACGGCTCAGCGCACCGCGGCCACGCGTCGATCAAACGCCTCCAAGGCAGATACAAGAACCTGATCCTCGTCCACACCCCAGTCCACGCCAGCTGGCTCAACCAAGCCGAGATCTACTTCTCGACCGTGCAACGCAAAGTCCTCACCCCCAACGACTTCCACGACCTCGACACGCTCGAACAGCAGCTACTCGCGTTCGGACGCCGCTACGAACAGATCGCCGCCCCGTTCCGATGGAAGTTCACCCGCCAAGACCTCGAGCGCCTCGCCCAGCGACTCGACCAGCCCACCATCCAAGCCGCCTGACCACGAATACGTCGGCGAACTTCCGAGCCAGAGCACTAAGTCTAAGTAAGGTGTAGCCGGCGTAGCACTCGCGTCGCACAACCCACTTCCGCGCGGTCTGTTCTCAGGACTCCGGCCGGCGCTGGCGGGCGAGTCCGGCGCCTTCGTGTAGGAGCAATCCTGTCCGGTGAGCCTTCGGGTCCGTCCGGCATGAGAACCCGAATGCCGATCCCGACAAACGGCTTGATTTGCAGCAAGCTTCTGCTGTCACACGCGGCTGCCCACTCCCCCGCGCCGCTCACGATGAAACGCCAACCCATCGCCTTCCACGACAGCTGACCGCACCGCCGCTTTGCCGCTCGTCCTAAGCCTCGGACTCATTCTCGCCGCGATCCTCGCCGGCGGCGTCGGCGCTCTGACCCTCTTCCCTGCCCATGCCAAGCCCGACGAAGCCGACCAAGAAAACGAGACCGCGCGACGCCAACGGCTCGCCACCGAGCGCGACAGCACCGCGGGCAACTAGTTCCAAGCCGCGGTCAACGCCTGCCGAGGCCTTCCGACCCGACTCACTCAACTCGCCGACGCCGCCGAAGCGAAAGCCGCCGCCCTACGCGACGCAAAAGAAACAGGGCTCATCGCCGCACCACACCACATCAGTCCCGACTAGCTGCCGTCGCCGGAGCGGCGACCCGGGGCGGGTGAAAATGGTGGGATGATGTGGGTTGTCGTCTGCCGAACGCTGCCCTCCCAATGGTGCTTGTGA
>Ga0302326_10003472_pt1 | contig 37052 bp, 36 predicted proteins | sample Palsa_T0_3_FD_202264 | JGI IMG/M metagenome (GOLD analysis project Ga0302326, IMG submission 202264) | Peat permafrost microbial communities from Stordalen Mire near Abisko, Sweden - Palsa_T0_3 | ecosystem: Environmental > Terrestrial > Soil > Palsa > Peat permafrost | place: Sweden: Abisko... | reverse complement strand
CTACGGCGCTTCGTATGTGCTTCAGGAATTGCTAACGGTGAAGTCCGACGATGTTGAAGGCCGGACCAAGATTTATGAAAGCATGGTCAAGGGCAACAACACGCTCGAGGCCGGCACGCCGGTGAGTTTCGACGTCCTCTGCAACGAAATCCGCGGGCTGGGATTGAATATTCAGATGGAGAAGAAGAAAGGCATGGGAAGAGAAGACGAGGACGCGGATTTGATGTGAGACCGCGGATTTGGCGTTGGATGTGTACAGCTATGGGAACACCAATGGAATGGAATGATATAGGTCGCAGCAGCCTGCACGCCGCGAGACATGCGCAACAATCGCAGCCGCGCAGTTGCGTTTCAAGAGCCTACTATGCCGCGCACTCTGTTTTGACGCAGGAATTGGTTGGCGCAGGTTATGTTCCACCGCGCAACATGCAAACGCCTCCGCATCGTGACCAGCCCGAGTTGATTGGACAATACCTGGGATCTCGAGGTCCGGCGGCCGTAAAAGATTTGAGAGCCGCCTTCAGGCGCTTATACAAATGGAGATTGGATGCGGATTATAACCGCGGCGCAACGGTTGATTCGCAATTGGCGCTACAAGCTGTTCGACAAGCTCACGAGGCGTTTCGGATAATGCAGGTGACACCGTGACCGCTGTAACAGACGCATTAAAGAAAAAGGAAATCGCGGCCCTCGCTCAAAAGGCGTTAGACAAACATCAGCCGCGCGATTATCGCATAGCGGTTAATAGCGACGACATTTTGAAGGATGACGAATGGTATCAATTGCTCGTGACAACACCGAACGATGTGCGCACGTTTGAGTTTTATGATGCATTGGCCCAAGCGGAGGCGGAATTGCAGGACGAACGGCATCTTAAGATTCTACTCGTACCTGTCATCGGCGATTGAATCCGTTCGGAACGGTTATGACAGTTCATTGTGGTCATTTATGAAAGCAAGCAAAATTCCATCCGAATCATCAGTGCCCGGCGCGCGACGCGGAAAGAAGGCCTCCGGTACTTCAGCGAAGATTAAGGTTCGCTTCGTCAAATTCAGTCCGGAGGAAATGGCGTACGACGGGCCGACCGACACGAGTGACCCGAAACGGTTCGTAACAATCGGCCGCGGACCGGCTGCGTGGAAGGCATTTGTGAATTTTCGCAATGGATTCGTGCGGATCGATCCAAAGATTCGCTCAGCCTTTCCCACGGAGAAGGCCGTGAACCTCGCGCTGCGAAAACTAATTGAGACGCATACGGCGCCCCCGCGCAAACGAAAGTCGGCGTGAATGTCAGAGAGAACACGACATGGCTGAAGAAGATCGAGAAGCGACGAGCAACATTCAGGCGATTCACGAGCTTAAGGATCGCGAGCCGTTCGTGCCGTTTCGTATCGTTTTGACCAGCGGCGACCGTTACATCATTGATCGCGGCGCGAACTTGGTGGAATTGAAGACTGAGCATTTTTATGCACTGCCCGGTGGCGAGGATTTTGTGTTCTTGAGAAAAAATCAAATTGCGGCCGTCGAAGGTTTAGAAGGCAAACGCCGATCGCGACGGAAGGCATCATAGATATCTACCGCAAGGCAAAGAGTTGAAGGGTTGATGAAGCACTGAAACTTGCGTTGGTGAACTGAAAAGAAAGAAGAACAACCATGGCTGAAAGCGTTTACGATCGCATTAATGATTACGGTTCGGTTCGCATCCAACTCGCCAGCCCGAACGATATTCGTTCGTGGTCCTTCGGCGAGGTGAAGAAGCCCGAGACCATCAATTACCGCACCTATCGCGCGGAAAAAGATGGGCTCTTCTGCGAACGTATCTTCGGCCCCGAGCGAGACTGGGAATGCTCTTGCGGCAAGTACAAGGGCACAAAATACAAGGGCATCATCTGCGACCGCTGCGGCGTGAAGGTCACCCACAGCCGCGTCCGCCGCAAACGCATGGGCCACATCAATCTGGCCGCGCCCATCGTGCACATCTGGTTCTTCAAAGCTCTGCCCAGCCGGCTTGGCTCATTGCTGGATATGCGCACCAGCGATCTGGAAAAGATCGTCTATTTCCAGGATTACGTCGTCACCGATCCCGGCAAAACCCCGCTGAAAAAGAAGCAGCTCCTCACCGAAGACGAATACCGCGCCGCCTACGAAAAATATGGCGATGAATTCGAAGCCGAGATGGGCGCTGAAGCGGTGAAGAAATTGCTCGGCCTGCTCGAACTAAATTCCGAAGCGGAAAAAATCCGCCGCGACATCGAAAAGACCAACAGCAAGCAGAAGATCAAAGATTTGACCAAGCGGCTGAAGATGGTCGAGGCTATTCGCAATTCCGAGAACAAATCGGAATGGATGGTCATGGACGTCATCCCGGTGATTCCGCCCGATCTGCGCCCGCTGGTTCTGCTGGAAAGCGGCAACTTCGCTACCAGCGATCTGAACGATCTCTATCGCCGAATCATCAACCGCAACAACCGGCTCAAAAAGCTGGTCGATCTCAACGCGCCCGAAGTCATCATCCGCAACGAAAAACGCATGTTGCAACAGGCGGTGGATGCCCTGTTCGACAACGGCCGTTGCCGTCGCCCGGTTCTGGGAAGCAGCAACCGCCCGCTCAAGAGCCTCACCGACATGATCAAGGGCAAGCAGGGCCGATTCCGTGAAAATCTGCTCGGCAAGCGCGTGGATTATTCCGCCCGATCCGTCATCGTCGTTGGTCCGGAACTCAAGCTCCACCAGTGCGGCCTCCCCAAGAAAATCGCGCTGGAACTCTATCAGCCCTTCATCATCCGCAAGCTCAAGGAGCACGGCCTGGCCGACACGATCAAGTCCGCCAAGAAGATGCTCGAGCGGCGCGACCCGGAAGTCTGGGACATTCTCGAAGAAGTCATCTACCAGCATCCCGTGATGCTCAACCGCGCCCCCACGCTTCACCGCATGGGCATTCAGGCGTTTGAGCCGGTGCTGGTCGAAGGCAACGCCATCAAAATTCACCCGCTGGTTTGCAAAGGCTTCAATGCCGACTTCGACGGCGACCAGATGGCCGTCCACCTTCCGCTGAGCATCGAAGCCCAGACGGAAACGCACGTTCTGATGCTGGCGCCCAACAACATCTTCTCCCCCGCCAACGGCACGCCAATCATCACCCCCTCGCAGGACATCGTGCTTGGCATCTATTACATGACCGTCGATCGGGACGGCGACAAGGGCGAATACTCGATGTTCAACAGCCCGCGCGAAGCGCTGCTGGCATACGACCTGAGAAAAATCTCCACCCACACGCGCATCTTTGTCCGTCTCACCGACCGCACGCAGGTGGTGCCCGGCGACAAATCCGCGCCGGTGCCGCTTTCAGACGAGGCGTGGAAGAATCTGGAATTCCATCGCAAGCGCAAGAATCCCGATTATGTCCCCCGGCCCAAGCCCGCGGATTTCGACGGGCAGGTCGTGATGACCACCGTGGGCCGCTGCGTCTTCAACGACATTCTTCCGGACAAGATGCCGTTCTACAATTACGCCCTTACCAGCGCCGGCGGCAGCCGCGTCATCGCCGACACCTACGCCGAACTCGGCCGCCCCGCCACCATCAAGTTGCTGGACGACATGAAAGCCCTCGGCTTCAAGCGCTCCACATTGGCCGGTCTCAGCTTCGGTGTCACCGATATCCGAACGCCCGAATCCAAGAGCACGATTCTCGAAGAAGGCCAGAAAAAGGCCGACAAAATTGAGAAGAATTACCGCATGGGCGCGATCACCGATCAGGAACGCTATTCCCAGCTCATCGATCTCTGGGGCCACGCTCGCAAGCAGGTCACCGAAGACCTGATGACCGGCCTGGAAAACGATTACCGCGACGAGGAAGGCCACCCGGTTTCCAAGGATGTTGCCAGGCAGAAGGGATATCTCAAATATCTCAACCCCATCAACATGATGGCCACCAGCAAAGCGCGCGGCTCGGTCGATCAGATGCGCCAGCTCGGCGGCATGCGCGGTTTGATGGCCAAACCCTCGGGCGAAATCATCGAAACGCCGATCAAGGCCAACTTCCGCGAAGGTCTGTCGGTGCTGGAATATTTCTCCTCCACCCACGGCGCCCGCAAGGGATTGGCCGACACCGCCCTCAAGACCGCCGATTCGGGCTATCTCACCCGCAAGCTCGCCGATGTGGCGCAGAACGTCATCATCAACGAGTACAACTGCAACACCGTCAATGGCGTCACCAAGACGACCATCTATAAGGGCGAAACCATCGAAGTGGAATTGAAGGACATGATCGTCGGCCGCACGGCCCGCGACACCATCCGAAATCCCATCACCGATGAAACCATCGTCTCGGAAAATCAGGTCATCACCGGCGAGATCGCCGACAAGATCAAAGACCTCAAACTCGAAACTATCCGCGTCCGCTCCCCGCTGACGTGCGAGAGCCCGCGCGGCATCTGTGCTTCCTGCTACGGTATTGACATGTCCACCAATCAGGTGGTCGAGGAAGGCCTGGCCGTCGGAATCATCGCCGCACAATCCATCGGCGAGCCCGGCACGCAGTTGACCATGCGTACATTCCACACCGGCGGCGTCGCCACCGGCAGTCTCATCGAAAACGACATCAAGGCCGTCTCCGGCGGTACCGTCCAGCACCACGACATCAACGCAGTGATGGTCACCGACGCCGACGGCAACAAGCATCTCGTCGCCCTCAAGCGCAACGGAGAACTCTCCATCGTCGATGCCAAGGGCCGCGAACTCGAGAAATACAAAGTCCCCTACGGCTCAACCGTGCTGGTGACCGACGGCGAAAAGGTCAAGCCGCGCCAGCAACTGGTTCTCTGGGATGCCCACATCACGCCAATTCTGGCGGAGAAAGGCGGCATCGTCCGTTACGAGGACATCGAAGAAGGCGAAACCGCCCGACTCGAAGAAGAGCGCAAGGGCACCGGCGTCGCCAAGCTCGTCGTCATCGAGCACAAGGGCGAACGCCATCCGCGCATCACCATCGAAGGCGATGACGGCAAAATCCTCGACTTCCACTATCTCCCGGCCAAGGCGCGTATCGAAGTCCTCAACGGCCAGAAGATCGGCCCCGGCCACATGTTGGCCCGCCAGCCGCGCGAGGCGGCCGGAACGATGGACATCACCGGCGGTCTGCCGCGCGTCACCGAAATCTTCGAGGCCCGCAAGCCCAAGGATCCCTCGGTGCTCGCCGAGATTTCCGGCACGGTCGAAATCCGCTCGGAAAAACGCCGCGGAAAGACGACCATGATCGTCAAGTCCGAAACCGGCATGGAACGCGAGCACCACGTCCCCAACGACAAGGAACTCCAGGTCCACGCCGGCGACAGCATAGAAGCCGGCGATCCGCTCATCACCGGGCCGATCATTCCCCATGACATTCTCCGCATCAAAGGCGAGGAAGCCCTCTACCAGTATCTGCTGGCCGAGGTGCAGAATGTGTATCGGTCGCAAGGCGTGAAGATCAACGACAAGCACATTGAGATCATCCTCAACCAGATGCTCCGCAAGGTGAAGGTCGAAGATGCCGGCGACAGCAAATTCCTCCCCGGCGAAGTGCTGGATCGTTTCCGCTTCCGCCAGGGAAACGAGTTGCTCAATCAGAGTTTGAAAATTTCCGATCCGGGCGGCACCAGCTTCAAGGAAGGCGATGTCGTGACCAAGACGGAACTCAAGGAAGCCAACGATGCCGCCGAGGCTGCCGGCAAAGATCCCGCCAAGGGCAAGCGTCCCAAACCGGCTCGCGCCAAGACGCTTTTGCTCGGCATCACCAAGGCCTCGCTGCAAAGCGAAAGCTTCATCAGCGCCGCCAGCTTCCAGGAGACGACCAAGGTCCTCACCGAAGCCGCCCTGGCCGGCGCGGTGGACACGCTGGTTGGCCTGAAAGAAAATGTGATCCTCGGCCACTTAATCCCCGCCGGCACCGCGTTCTCCCCGCACCTGAACCTGCGGATCAAGCACCTCGCCGAGCCGCCGGAAATCCCCGAGCCGACGCCCACGCCGGCTGCTCAGCGCGTCGCCCAACTCCCGGAGCCCGCGCTCCCCGAGCCGGTCCCGCAAGGTGGATCGTAATGCTGTTTCAATATCCAAAAATGCAACGGACCCGGGAAATCTTTCCCGGGTCCTTCTCTTTAGCAAGCAAGGTTTTCGTCAGCCGCCCTCGTGACGTGAAATGGGGGGCCGCGATTACATGCACTTCTTACGCCGCCGATTTCCATATCGAGGCAATCTTTGCGAATTCGCTGGCCAAAATCTGATCCGCTTCGGCTATGAACTGCGCCCCTAACCAGTAAATTCCATCCGCCAGCGGCCGGCAGAAAGTCGCCGAGCAGATGATCGCAATTGGTCGCTTGGCGCACGGCAATGAAGCCACAAAATGCTCCTGAGGTACAAACTTGGAACCCTGGCAAAGTCCGATGCCGGTCGCCGAAACATCCCGCGTCAATGCGCTGAAGCAGCGGACCACCCGATTGTCCAACATAATGCCCACTTTGATCTGCGCCTGAACATCCATTCGGCTGAACTGCCGCTTGTCGCTGCCGCCCGACGCGGCGGCGCTTTGAAGCGACTCTACAACCCCGGCGTATTGTTGCGGAGATAATTTTAACATGGCTCTCGCGGCCTGCTGACTTAATGATTTAAGTGAAGTGCAGCCGCAGAAGGATCGGGAGCTTTGCCGCGACATCCACAAGCGTCTGGCGGGTTAAACGCGCCATTTCCAGCGCTTGATCGGATATCGCCTGACGCCCGCACGTCAGCGGGCATCCCACTTTTGCCTCGCAACAGATGGAGTCGGCGATAAAAACGTGCCGGCAAAATCTCTTGTATTCTTCAGGCGCATCCTCGGGTTGATGGTGCCAGCGGACGACGCAGGTGACATACTCGGGCAGATTCCAGTTCTGCGAAAGCCGCTCGCCCAGCTCGCAGTGGTCGAAACCGTAAACCTTTTGCTCGACTTTCGTGAAGGGCGCGCTGTGAGTTTCAGCCTCCTGAAAAACCATCCTGCTTCTTTGAATTTCCGACTGCGCCGCCAGAAGCAAACCCACATCATGCAGCATTCCGGCCAGGAACGCATCCTCGGAGTCCATCGTCTGGGACCGAACCGCAAGCTCCCTTGCAAGAATGGCCACGCCAACGCAATGATCCCAAAGGTCGCGCCCGCTGAAGCTGCCCAGGGCGATATCGTTGCAGAACCCCGAAATCGACGAAGAGAGCGTGACTTCCTTGACCGCCCTGAGTCCCATAAATGCCACGGCCCGGTCCAGTCGAGTCATTTTGGTTTGCAGGGCATAAAAGGAACTATTGACCGCCTTCATGATGCGGGCCGAAAGAGCAGCATCCTGCTCGATCAGTTTAAGCAGTTGCGCACTATTGCAATTGGGATCCCGCGTCATCCGAAGAATACGGATCGCGCTCTCCGGCATCGCCTGGAGATTCTTGTGTTGGGTCAAAAATTCATCAACAGATGAACTACTCTCTGTCACCGCCGGCATAGCTAAGCCCTCATTCTTGATCAGCCCGTTTGCCCCTGCTGCCTAAACCAATCATCGGATAATTGCCGGCATAGATTATTAAATGTTGCAACTACTAAGACTGAATTATCTACATATATGGCACAATCGATAATCAACGTAGAATCGAGTCGGGATAGGATCCTCCGGAAAAAACGGAAACCGTTGTAGCTTTAAGGTGCATCGCGTTTTTTCGAGCCTAAATTCAGCACGGCGACTCATTCCGCATCCCCGCGTTTAGCTCCCACAAAAGGCGTCAGGACCCCGTCTGTGCCGCCGGCGTCTGCTGCACCTGCCGCACGATGCGATACGGCTCGGTCGAAGATTCAAAATCGATCCTGGCACATTTCTGTGATTGCTGTGCTGGAAACGCTCGCGGCCGGGCCAAACTGGGACTGGGGCAGGCAAAAAGCCTTTGAATTATCTCTTGGGGTGAAGTAAGATTGGATACTTGTGAGTAATGCCCTTGTCCGCATGGGGGCTCAATCGGAAGACTCGATGAAAGGCCTGTCGCTACGGCAATGGGCCAGTCGAACAGTAGGCCGACGTGATCGAATGCCTGAATGGCACTCGTTCACGTCGGCTTTTTTTTGCTGATGAGTTTGTGTGTCGGGAGCTGTTGCGGGTTTCGCGGGTTCGGGATGCCGAAGTGGATTCACAGAAATGAGCGGACCATGCGCGTAAGAGGCCGGCCGATTCCGAAAGTGCCCACCCAAATCTCTGGATTGGATGAGGTACTGGAAGGCGGACTGCCGCGAGGCCGGACTACGTTGGCCAGCGGCGGACCGGGCTCGGGAAAAACGGTGCTTGGTCTGGAGTTCCTTTGCTCTGGCGCGATGGCCGGCGAACCCGGCGTGTTCGTCACGTTGGAAGAACGGGCCGAGGCCGTTCGCAAAAACGCCCTGTCCCTGGGATGGGATTTGGCGGCATTAGAGAAGGCCGGAAAAGTAGCCGTCGTCGAAGCACGATTGTATGGCGAGGAAGTCATCTCCGGCGATTTCGATATTAGCGGCCTGCTGGCGATCGTGGGCGGACAGATCAAGAGAATCAAAGCCCGCAGGGTCGTGATCGATGCGTTGGACGTGCTGCTGCGGGTCTTCGGCGACCCACGACGCGAACGCAACGAATTGTATCGGCTGCACGAATGGCTGATCGACCGGGGCCTGACCAACGTCCTGACCGCCAAGGTTCATCGCGAAGGGGATGCGGCACCTCAATATGAATTCCTGGACTTCATGGCAGATTGCGTGATCCGCCTCGACCATCGCGTGATCGGACAAGTGGCCACACGCCGATTACGGGTGATCAAATATCGCGGCTCGGGCTTTGGGACCAACGAATATCCTTATGTCATCGGCGACCACGGAATCGTTCTCTTTCCGCTGACCAAGGCGGAACTGACTCATCAAGCACTTGGGCCAAAGGTTTCGACGGGTCTGGCTGGACTGGATGCCATGCTCGCCGGCGGCTACCGACGCGCATCCTGTGTTCTCATCACGGGCACCAGCGGCACCGGCAAAACCTCGTTGGCCTGTACTTTCGTCCAAAGCGCATGTCGTGCCGGCGAGAGAGCGTTGTACCTGAGCTTTGAGGAATCCAGGGAGGCGATGGTCACCGCGATGCTTAGCGCCGGGATTGATCTGCGTCCGGCTCTGCGCAGGCGAAAGCTGATGGTACAGACCGGTCTGCCGGAAGCCATGGGGTCTGACGGCCACCTGATCCGTGCCCTGCAGGCTATCGACGACTTCAAACCGAACCATGTGATTCTTGACGCCGTCTCCGCCTGTGTACGAATGGGGTCCGAGCAGGCCGCCTTCGATTATCTGATGAGGCTGGTGAGCATCGTCAAGGAGCGAGGCATTACCTGCATCATGACCAACCAGATCACCGGCCTGGTGGGAACTGATGAAGAACTCAGCGGCATCGGTTTTTCCTCCGTGGTGGATGCGGTCATTCAATTGCGGTTTGTCGAAAAAGGCCGGGAGATTAACCGACAGGTTCTTATCGTAAAATCCAGGGGATCGGCGCATTCCAATCTGCGCCAGCCATTTGCCATTACCAGCCTAGGCATCGAAATCCCGGACAGCCCGAGGCCGCCAGTGGATCGGGCCGGGCAAGCGGATACGAAGGATGGTGGGAAGTGAACCATTCCCTCCCCGCCAAAGTCCGTCGAGGCAAAGGAAACCGGGGCCATTACCAACTGCGGCTCTTCATGGCGGGCGATGGGCCCAATTCCCGACAAGCCCTGGTCAACCTTCGCCAACTCTGTCAGGAGCACCTCAAGGGCCGATGCACGATTGAAATTATTGATGTCGTGAAAAATTTCCGGGCGGCGCTCAAGGACAACATATTGATCACGCCGGCGTTGATCCTGGTCGCTCCACTTCCCAAGGTGGTTGTTCTGGGCAACTTGAGCGATCGCCAGAAGCTTTTGCTTGCGCTTCGGTTGCCGGAAGGTTATCCATGAAGAAAGGCAAGCCGACCTATCAGGAGTTGGAAAAACGATTGGCCGCCGCGGAGCCGATCGTTGACGCCCTGAAACACCACCAGGTGGATGCGGTGTTAGGCGAGAAGAAAATTGCGTTTCTTCTCCTTCAGGAAGTCACCGAGGCGCTGCTGAACAGCGAAGCCGGATTTCGCGCCATGTTCGACCTTTCCGGCATAGGCATGTTCCAGGCCGACGCGCCCGCTTTCCGCTTTTCCAGAGTCAACCGGAAGTTCTGCGAGATCGTGGGATATTCAGCCGAGGAGCTCCTTTCCAAAACCTATATCGGCCTGACGCATCCTGGCGATCGGAGACAAGACATGGATGGACTGGCGCGCATGCTCCACGCCAAGACCGAGTCGTGGGCCGTTGAGAAACGTTGTGTTCGCAAGGATGGAAGCGCCGTGCGGGTGACGGTACATGGAGCAGTTTTGCGGAATAGTCTTGGCCGAGCCGTCAAGATCATCGGCATGATCAGTGACATCACCCCGAGCAATTCCGCCGGTACGAAGCCGTCCCGCAAACCACGGCACAAGAAACATTAGCCGGTCTTGTTGTCATGTTCATCATGGCATCGAATGGCGACGGTAAATCAGGGAATGTGAGAAGGGCAATGAAAACCACAGGAGAAATCGAAGCCGCCATCTGCCGGGGAATGAGCCGCTTTGAGCAGGAGTACATGGGTCGCGGACCCAAGGATATGCACGCGCATCTGATCGGGGATCTGCTTGTGGTTCGTCTCCAGGGAGTCCTGACCGCGGCGGAACAGCATTTGGTCAAAACGCTCCAGGCCGAGAAGGGGCGAGAGCTCGTCAAGCAGGTCAGAATCCAGTTAGTGGAGACGGGCCGGCCGGTCATCGAAGCGATGGTCGAGGAGATCCTCGGCGTTAAGGTGCGGAGCCTGCACCACGACATCAGCACGATAACCGGCGAAGAAGTTGTGGTCTTCACCCTGACTGCCCCGCCCTCCGTCCGCGAGGCGAAGAAGAATCATAACGCCGTACGGTAGATCGTATTTGGGAAAGTGCTGGGAATCGGCCAAAGCGCCCTGTCGATGATCCTCAGCGTGCCGCCCCATCACCGCCAACTCGGCAGAGAATTCAAGATCGATCCCGGAGTATTTTCTGTAATGCCTGCGCGGTGACAAGAGGATTCGTCACGACCCCATCTGCCCCGCCGGCGTCTGCTGCACTTGCCGCACGACGCGATACGCCTCGGCGGCATCTGGCGTGTGGTCGAATGCGTTATTCGCCGCTCCCTGCAAGTTCATCGAACGATTGCGCTGCATAAACACGGAAACGGCGGGGCCGAACGTCAAAGTACCCGTCCCATCGGAGTGCTGCTGAAAGCTGACCTCTCCGATAGTCCGCAGGTCAAAGCTCGTAAATTTTCGCCCCAGGCTTGTTCGCACAATCAGCGCCCGGCGGTCCGTGACCCCATACCAAATTCTCCGCCGCTGCCATGCGTCGAAAAAGAATCGGCCAACCATCATGTACAATCCGATTAACACAAAAGGAATGCCCCATAGCGGAAAGATGATTGGCGCGCCGCCCTGCCCAACTCGCCCGTGACCGAAATTCGTGAGAACCGAGTACTCCCAAAAGATCGCAAAGCCTCCCCACATAATGCTGAATGGGATTAAATAAAAATCGCTCGCCCGAAAATAAATCCCCTGCCGCGGCTGCCCCGCCCACAGCACCCGCTCCCCCGGATCCAGAATCTCCTCAAATGCAGTCGCATAACCCAGCGGCCGAAGCGGTACACGATCCATGCCGGGAATTCTAACAAAAACGAAATTCAGATGGTGAATGAAATTATGCTGGACCCAATCGAGATTCTCATCCCTCAAACTCCCGAATCGGCGGAGTCTGTTCCATCCCAACCCAGCCGATCCTGATGTCCGCGGCGACGTAACTTTCCCCGCGAATCCCCGAGCCGGCCATTCGCCGAAGCGTCGCCAACTGCCCAACATGCGTCAGCGCATCGGCGACCGGCCCCTGAAAAAGTTTCTCTGGCGACGTCGCCAATGGATTTCCGGCTGCCAGCCGATCGTCAAAAGACTTCAATGCCGCAAAGAACCGCGCGATTTCTTTGTCCCACGAACTCGGCAAGACGGACGCCAAGATATATCCCCATCCGCCGCCCGCCCCGCCCAATCCAACAAATCCCCAATATGAGCCACGATTTCAATTGCCGACCGTGTCACCGGCGCCGCTCGAAAACTATCAAACCCCGCCGGCACGTTGCGAAAAGTCTTGCCCGCTCGGTATGCCAACGTCGCCACCGCATGACGAAGCATCGGAATACCGGAGTTATCAAATGAATCCATGCTGTTTTGGTTAATTGATCGGATGGGCCTAATCGGCGTTGAGCGCCGTCGAGCCAGATGGACACATTATTTGGCTCACTTCCTGGAATTCTTCCGCCCTCGAGTGAACCCCAATTCGCGCTTGAGCTGCTCAAGAGAAGTTCGGGCTGAACCGGCCTGCCGTTTTTTCGACGCCTCGATGGCACGGAAATCTGCGTCGTCTTCGAGCCGCTGGCAAATCGTCCGGTAGTCGGCCATCGGAACAAGGACGAACTGCTGCTTGCCATTTTTGGACCATACATCGTATTTCATCTTGAACATATTATACCTCGTCAATCAGCCGTAAGCCTTCGACCGATGCTTGATCTCATGGATGACGATCGTGTCCCCCTCGATCTCAAAAAGCACGCGCCAGTCGCCGACCCGCAAACGATAGTTGGGAACAAACTCCTTCAATCGGGTTACGTCACCCGCCAAATCGCGCCGCATTCTTTCGATCTTCGCCAGAATCCGGCGCGCTATATCGGGAGAGAGCCGTTTGATCGTTCGCTTGGCCTCGTCCAGAAAGAATACGTTGTAGACCATATCCACCGGACTTTCGCTACCCAGCAGTTTTCCTCTCGCGCTGAGCTTTTTCCGTGAGCATTGGCCATTTTGTACCGCCGCCGTTCGCCCTCCGCCAGATCGAGCCCCGAAACCGTTTGCAGGTGTAGACGTGTTGAATTCACCCCTCCGCCCTGTAACACCCCCGCATGTGATCGTTCACCAACCCCACCGCCTGCATGTACGCGTAGATGATGGACGAGCCGACGAAGCTCATGCCGCGGTTTTTTAAATCCTTGGAGAGGTCATCCGATTCGGGGGAGTTGGCGCGGAGGTCTTTCATGGTGCGGGGGCGGTTCACTTGCGGCTTGCCGCCGACGAAACGCCAGAGGTAGGCGTCGAAGGAACCGAACTCTTTCTGGATGGCGAGGAAAACCTGGGCGTTTTTGCGGGTGGAGAAAACTTTCAGGCGATTGCGGATGATGTCGGCGTTGGTCAGCACTTTTTTTAGATCGGCATCGGTCATCTTCGCAACTTTTGCGGGATCGAAATTTTTGAACGCCTTGCGATACCCTTCACGGCGTTTGAGGATGGTGTACCAACTCAGCCCCGCCTGGGCGCCTTCCAAAATCAGCATCTCAAAAAGCTGACGATCATCATGCACCGGCACGCCCCACTCGGTGTCGTGATAGTGGACGTAATCGGGTTTGTCCTCGGGCACCCAAGCGCAGCGGGGTTTGGTCGGCATGACAAGAGTGTAATCGCACTCGTGCTGCGGACGAATGCGCTGCCCTGCGGATCACGGCCAAACAGTTTTCGCCATCACGCCGCAAAGAAAATGGGCCGGGCGATGTTATTCGTCCAGCCCAGGTTCAATTCAGTTCATGTAGCAGTTTACGCCATCAACGCGGTTTTGCCGGTCATGCTGGAGCGGATGATTTCCAGCCTGCGCAAAATCTCGGCCATGTCGGCCGGGCGCTTGCTGGGGGTGACTTTGCAGCAATCCATCACCAGGTTGGACAAATTCGCCGGCACCTTGGGATTCAACTCGTGCGGCTGGGGAATCGCATCGGCGACCAGGAAACTGTTCTCGGATTTCTTCAGCGTGAACAGGGTCGGCAGCTTGCGGCCGGTGAAGAGGTTGTAGAACGTGGCCCCGAGGTTGTAAACATCAGTTTGCACCGTGACCGGTTCGCATTTCACCTGTTCGGGGGAAATGAAATCCGGCGTGCCCTGGATTCGCTTTTTCACCGAGCCGATCGGACAAGCCTGGCCAAGATCGATGATCTTCACCTTACCTTCAACGGAAACGAGAATGTTGTTGGGTTTCAGATCGCAGTGAACATACCCCTGTTGGTGCAACGCCTGCAGCGCCTCGGCCGTTTGGCGGAAGACATCCATGATCGCCTCGACGCTCGTGGGCGGGGCGACATCGCAGGCGGTGCCGTCGAAGAGTTCCATCACGAGAGCCGCTTCGGTGGGTTTGCGCAGCAGGGATTTGTTGGTCTTGATATCCACCGCGCGACGGAGCATGGGGTGGTTGACCTTGCTGCTGATTTCGTATTCGTTGAGAAGCTGGTCGACGAATCGCTGATCTTTTTCCTGTTTCACGATCACATGTTTGAGGGCATATACCTGGGTGGTGACCGGATCGCTGGCAGCGTAGATGACGCTGCCCGCGCCTTCACCGAGCACGTCAATCAGCTCGTAGCCGAAGAGGCTGCGTGGCTGTTCGGCTGCGGTGTTTTCCGTATACGAATTAGTCATTCCCGACGCTCCCCTCGGAGCTCCCAACGCAAACGCCCGAAACAATTGTAGCGACATATTCCTCAACCATCCTGGGTCCTGTCCAAAGTCCTCCTGCGGCGAAGATAGACTTATTTCCCAACAGGGCCTCACCCTCTATACGCTTGAACTTGTACTCTATTTGCGAACAAATCACGAAAATCAAACAAATTTTAGGCCAGCCGACCCTAGGCGGCGCAAAATATTCCATGCGCGCGGCCTCTGACGACAGAGCCATCCTAACGAACCCCTTGAGAAAGGTCCTTTAACCCCGCAAATACCGGCGTTTTTGCCCCGCCCCGTTTCGGTCATTTTTTCCAGACGCGGGATTTGAAATCGTTCAGCGCCTGCTTCAAGAGGCCCTCGAATTCGGAGGTCAATTCCTTGGTTTCGGCCAACCCTTTGCGAAGTTGTTCGGCACTGCTGTCAACATAGGTAAGAAATGCCGCCTGGAACTCCTGCACCCGGCCGATCGGGACATCGTCGAGGAATCCCTGAGTGCCGGCGTAGATCACCATGACTTCCTGCTCGATTTTGAACGGGCGATACTGCGGCTGCTTGAGCAACTCAACCAACCGAGCTCCACGATCCAGCTGCGCTTGCGTGGCTTTGTCGAGTTCGGTGCCGAGCTGGGCAAAGGCTTCCAGTTCGCGGTAGGCGGCCAAATCCAATCGGAGTGATCCAGCGATCTTTTTCATCGCCTTGGTCTGGGCATTTCCACCGACTCGGCTGACGCTGATGCCGACGTTGATGGCCGGACGCACGCCGGCGAAGAACAGATCGGGCTCCAGATAGATTTGGCCATCGGTGATGCTGATGACGTTGGTTGGGATGTAGGCCGAGACTTCGCCTTCCTGGGTTTCGATGATGGGCAGAGCCGTCAGGCTGCCGCCGCCTTTGTCGCTGCTGAGTTTGACGGCGCGTTCGAGCAATCGGCTGTGGAGATAGAACACATCGCCGGGATACGCCTCGCGACCCGGAGGCCGACGCAGCAGAAGCGAAAGCTGGCGATATGCGGCGGCTTGTTTGGTCAGATCGTCATAAACACACAGCGTCGCCTGCCCCTTCCACATGAAATATTCCGCCATCGCGCATCCGGCATACGGGGCGATGTACTGCATCGGAGCCGGATCAGCGGCGCTGGCGATGACGACCGTCGTGTATTCCATAGCGCCATGTTGCTTCAGCACATCCACGACCTGAGCCACGGACGATTCCTTTTGGCCCACGGCGACATAAAAACATTTAACGCCGGTGCCGCGCTGGTTAATGATGGTGTCGAGAGCGATGGCTGTCTTGCCGGTCTTGCGGTCGCCGATAATCAGTTCTCGTTGCCCGCGACCGATGGGAATCATGCTGTCGATCGCCTTGATGCCGGTTTGCAGCGGCTCCTTCACCGGTTGCCGCTCGGCAATTCCCGGCGCGACGATGTCCATCTTGCGGGTTTCCGACGATTGAATCGCCGGGCCGCCGTCGAGCGGTTGGCCCAGCGGATTCACCACACGCCCAATGACCGCATCTCCCACCGGCACTTCCAGCAATCGTCCAGTGCTCTTGACGGAATCGCCTTCCTTGATGCCCAGATAATTTCCGAAGATGACCGAGCCAATCGAATCTTCTTCGAGATTGAACACCTGGCCCATGGTGCCGTCGGCAAATTCCAAAAGTTCGCCGGCCATGGCGTTTCGCAGGCCGTAGATGCGCGCGATGCCGTCGCCGACTTCGATGACGGTGCCGACTTCGTTGATCTGCAGCCGCTGCTCGAAGCCCTGAATTTCTTTTTTCAGAATGCTGGTGATTTCCGCGACATTAATGGCCATCTTTTTTTCTCCGAACTATTTTTTAATTCCAAATTAAATTAGCCACCGATGGGGCACCGATGAGCACCGATTAAAACGATAAATTCAAATTCTCTTTCTTCATCGGTGCCAATCGGTGCCCCATCGGTGGCTAAATTGCATTTCCGTTAAGTGGGCCGCGCCGCCCGCAATTTGTGGCGCATTGCCTGGAGCTGCGCCCGCACGCTGCCGTCGATGAGCTGGTCCTGCACGCGCAGGATCAGGCCGCCGATGATCGACGGTTCTACATACTGATGCACCACCGCGTCTCGCTTGAGCGCATCGCTGACTTTTTTTCGCACCGCTTCCATCTGGCTGTCATCCAGCCTCTGGGCGACCGTGACATCCACTTCCACAATGCCCTGCTGGGAATCGAGCAATTCATCGTATGCCCCGGCGATGCCCGCCAGTGCCGAGAGTCGGCCCTTCTCATTGAGCAGTTGAAGAAAATCAAACACCAGCTTCGAGGCCCGGCCTTTGAAAACATTGGTCAGCAATTGGCCGCGTTCTTCGTGACCGATTGCCGGATCTGCCAGCACCTGGGCAAAATCCGGAATGGTGTCCAGAATCTGCCGAAGGTCGCGCAATTCCTGGCCGGTTTCTTTCGCTGAATTGCCCTCATTGGCCAATTGCAGCATTGCCTCGGCATACGCCAGGGACAGCGGAGAATGATGGTTGTCTTTGTGCATGATCAATGGTGCATGTTCAGTTTTTGCTGATGGATTGAAGCTGCGAGAGACTTTCGTTGACCAGATCGCGCTGATCGTTGGCATTCAATTGCCGACGGATGATTTTCTCGGCAACGGATGTCGCGAGATTGGCGGTCTGATCATAAATCTCCGCCAACGCATTGCGCTTGGCCTGCTCGATTTCGGCGGTGGCGCGTTCCTTGGCCTCTTCAGCCTCTCGCTGGGCGCGCATCTTCATGCTGGTGGCGATCTTCTCCGCATCAGCCGTCGCCTGGGCGAGCACCGCCTGCACCTGCTGCTGGGCATCGGCCAGCTTGGCGTTGTATTGGCGCAGCAATTCATCCGCCTTGACCCTCGCCGCCTCGGCATCGGCTATGTCCTTGCGGATGCGATCTTCACGGGCCTTGAGACCGATGAGCACATTCTTCCAGGCTGTCCGATACAGGACGATGCAGACGACCAGGAAGATGCCCAGAATCCAAAGGTCCGAGCGATAATCGAACGACATCAACTGCGGTTGGGTGTCGCCGTCGGCGAGTGTGTATGTGGTTAGCACATGACCTCTCAGTTCAAGTGGACATCATCGTTGCCCAGCACGAGGTTCTTCACAGCACCTTGCTGCAGAGCAGAAATCCCAGCACGATGGCGGCGAAAGCCACGCCTTCGACCAGCGCGGCGGCGATCAGCATGTTGGTGCTGATTCGACCGGCTGCCTCGGGTTGGCGCGCGATGCCTTCGACGGCCTGGCCGCCGATTTGTCCTATACCACGACCCGCGCCGATGACGGCCAGGCCCATACCGATGGCCGCTCCGCCGACCGCAATTCCCTTGTCGGAAATCAGCGGCACGGTTTGCGCCAAAATGCTCATTGCGTCCATTTGCCTACTCCTCTCGGGCAATCGCCCGAACGAACTATATGAATCGCCGACGTTTTGTTTGGGAAATCCCGGTCGTCGGCTTAAACCGGGGAGGTCCGTGTAAATTTCAAATCTCAAATCTCATATTTCTAATGTTCCGGCGCTACCGCGCTGGCAATAAACAAGGTCGTCAAAAAGGTAAAGATGTACGCCTGCAACACTGCCACAAATATTTCCAGAAACTGAATCGCCAAATCCATTCCGCCGATCGGAACGCCCAGTGCGAACATCAATCCGATGGATGGGGCCGCGACGATCAGGCTGATCAGCACCGCCAGCACTGCGTGCCCAGCCACCATGTTGGCGAATAGACGCATGCACAGCGCAAACGGCTTGATCACCGCGCCGAGCAATTCCATCACCAACAGAAACATAAAGAACGGCACGTCGATCAGCCATTTGGCTTTCGATTCGCCTGGCCCGGGCTTGAATGGATGCGGCGCGAAATTCCACAAGTAAAGCGGCACGGCGAGCAGCAGCGCCATTCCCGGCGACATTTTATTCTGCTTTTCAAATTGCTCGGCGGCGTTTCGTTCGTGCGGGCCGAGATAGTAGTCGCCGTCCGTGTAGTGTGCGGTGGGATCGGAAAGCGCATGCATATTTCCTGGCACATCCGCGGGCAGCGCTTCGGCGCGCATGTGTTCAAGATCAATGGCCGCCTCGTGGCCGGGCGCGCCGCTGCTGCTGTGTTCATCGTGGGCGGGATGATGGCCGTATGTTCCATCCATCAGCGACTTGGCAACCGCGTCCAGCCCGTTGAAATGGATGAAGAAGAATGCACAGACGGCCAGCGTCGCTGTGGTGTTGATCGAGCCTGTCGCCGTGCCGCCGATGTGCTCAATCGGATGGCCGAAGATCAGATTCGTTATCACCGCGATGAACTCGGCAATCGGAATGCATCCCAGAATGTTGCAGAATCCGATGAAGAAGAAGACGGTCCAGAGGAATGGGACAAATTTGTCGGTATTTTCTTTCAGCGCCGGACGAAAGACTTCAATCCTGAGAAATTCCAGGATCGACTCGAAGAAATTTTTCGACCCGCTCGGGGCCGAACTGTCGGGCTTGGCAAAAAGTTTTGGGAAGATCAGCAGCATCAGCACGGCCGCGACCAGCGCCATCAGGCTTTGATTGGTGAACCAGACAAGATGGTTGCCGAAAAGCGGATGGGGGAGCACATGCTCCATTGGGTCGGCGGCGAGGATCTGCATCATATTAGTTGTGCACCTTCGCTTCGGGGATTACGGACGAGATCATTCGCTTGAGTTGCCAGATTAGCGCGATAAGAGAAAGCCAATATTCGCCGAGCAGCCAGAAAACGAAATTGCCGTGGAGATCGACAGCGTGGGTGGCATACAGCGTAGTGCCCAGCGCGATTTGGGCCAGGAGATGCAGCACCGTTCCCACCAGCGCCATCTGCAGTACGGAAGATGGATCGCGCCGTCCGCTGCGCGCCAGCGGGAGAATTCCAAGACATCCGGAAATTCCGCCAATCGCAATGGCCGCAATCGGATCGATCGGACTGATCCGCACCCCGATAACCATCAGCAACAGTGCCGCCACGGCCACCGGCCCGGCAACGCTCAGCAGAATGATGGTCAGCGACTTCAACTTCTCTCCGAGAGACGGGCAACAGGTTCCGTTAAGAAGGCTCAATCCTTGTTCGCCCGCATCGCATCCTTGAACAGCAAATACATTCCAGCCGCAAAGCCAAGGGCCGCACCGATGAGCGTGCCCCAGGGATCGGTTTTGAATCGCTTATCGATCCAATATCCGACCGCCAATCCCAGCCCGACTCCGACCGCCACTTCCAATCCAATCGAGGCGAACTTGCCCCAGTTGGAATCATCCGGCTTGGGCATTTGGGCGCTCCAATCAAGGCCGCCAACTCGCAATTCAATTCGCTTGCGAGATGGGCGGGTAAATTAGTGGCATGGGGGGTGTTGGTCAAGGGTTGGGAGGGAGAGGGGGTGAGTGGGGGAAAGCGCGGTGTTGTTGGAATATACCGGCAAAATTGGCTAGAGCGGGTTTTCCTCGGTGGATAGCTCCAAATATCCGCAATCCGTGCATCGCACTCCCATAACCGCATAGCTGCGATCGCCTGGCTCGTTTAAACCCTGCTGAAAAGCCTTGATTGGATTACTTGAAGTCGGTGAGCCAGGAATCACAAATAACACTTGCGGTGGCGGTGAATTTTCGCTGCCAAATAATCCCTTGGTCTTGGTGACGCCGCGCTCCATTTTTCCACCGCATTTGGGACACATTTCCGCCATTTCCCCATTCTACCACGACTCCAGCGGTTTTTTCTGGAAATGGCGTTTTTGTCTGGTACTATACCGAAGTAGTTCCATCAAGTCGTCATTTTTGACGGCTTCCACGTCGAATGGCCGGGAGGAAGATAGTGAAGATTTGCAAGCGATCTCGCGCTGTGATCCTCGTTGCAGCGGCCAGCTCGGCCGTTGGAGTGTTGTCGCCGAGACTAGCGCTCGCCCAGTTCGCGATCAACACGTTGACGTCATTCAATGGCTCGCCGACAGGGGCCGACCCCAGGGAGGGACTGCTTACCCTTTCCGGAAACACACTCTATGGCACAACTGAAATGGGAGGAGCTAACAATGATGGAGAAGTCTTTTCACTGCCGGTGACCGGCGGCACGCCGACTGTATTGGCGTCGTTCAATGGCACGAACGGTCAGAATCCTTTAGCGGGACTGACGCTTTCCGGTAACACGCTTTACGGAACGACGTTTGCCGGCGGCCCGAACGGTAACGGAGAAGTTTTCTCTGTCCCTGTAACTGGCGGCAGCCCTAACGTGTTGGCATCGTTCGACGCGGGCCTTGATGGGGGTAGTCCCAGGTCCGGCTTGATAGTTTCCGGCGGAACTCTTTATGGTTCCACTGTCGCTGGCGGACCGGACCGCGATGGCGTGGTTTTTTCAGTCCCGATCGGTGGTGGCACGCCCACTCCTTTGGGGTCTTTCACTGGATCCAATGGGAGCCAGCCAACCGGTGACTTGGCTCTGTCGGACGGGATTCTCTATGGTACCACCCGCGAGGGCGGCACATCCAATGACGGAGTTATATTCTCGGTCCCGGTAACAGGTGGCACCCCAACTGCCCTTGCATCATTCGATGTAACCAACGGCGCTGCTCCATTTTCCGGCCCAACCCTTTCGGGAACCATGCTGTATGGCCTGACGACGGGCGGCGGCGGTGATGGATACGGAGATGTTTATTCTTTCCCTATTGGCGGCGGCGCCATCAATGTTTTGGCGTCGTTCGATGTCCCGGATGGTGTCGACTCCGTTGGTGATCCTCTTATATCCGGCAACATTCTCTACGGAACGACGGGTGCAGGCGGAGACGATGGCTTTGGGGATGTTTTTTCAGTCCCTACCGCTGGCGGATCCCTCAGCGTTATGGCGTCATTCGATAACGTAAATGGGGCACATCCCTTCGCTGGGTTAATAATGGATTCAAGTGGAAACTTGTACGGTACGACCTCCCTGGGCGGCAACGGAGGCGCGCCATTAACTTATGGCACAGTATTCGAAGTCGTAGTGCCCGAACCCGCTTCAACCAGCTTGCTCGCCATCGGCTCGCTGGCACTGCTACGCCGCAGACGTCGCATCGGACGTCGTGCCGCGGATTCAATTTCCATTTGAAGGCGTATTATCCGCCGGATTTTTATCTGCTGGCGGCTTCTTGTCATCGGGCGGGTTCTTGTCGCCGCCTGGCTTATTGTCAGCGGGGGGATTTTTGTCCGCTGGAGGTTTCTTGTCGGCGGGCGGATTGTTGTCGGCTGGAGGATTATTGTCCGCGGGAGGCTTTTTGTCCGCTGGGGGATTTTTGGCCGCAGGCGGATTGTCAGCCGGCGGAGGGGTTTTGTCGGGCGCGGGCTTTTTGTCGGGGGCGGGCTGATTCTCTGCGGGTGATTTGTCCCTGGTGTTGGATGGGGGATTATCCTTGCTGTCTGGCGGCGAATTTGGGTTCGCATCCGTTGGCGACTGCTCATCGGGGTTAGCCTGCTTCCTGGGTTTATCCTGCGCTGGTGGATTGTTGGGGGCATTGTTCTGGGCATCGCTCGGCGGGGTTGGTTTTGCCTCGCTCGGATTCTGCGGTTCCTTTGGCTTTTCTGGCGATGCGTTCTGGGTGTTGGTGCTCGCCGGGGGATTTTTCGCGGGCTTGTTGGCCACGCGCTTTTTCTCGGCCTGGCGAACGACCGGGGGTGAATAGATGGCCGGCTTGCCAGCCGCTGCCAGACTTTGGGCTTCCTGGGGCGTTGAGGCGGATGCCAACTGGACTTTTTGTACCGGTTTTCCGGTGGCGTGCTCGATATTCGCCTCGGGCACTCCCTGGTTCACCACGTGGTTGTTCACGTTCGTGATGTTTGTGATGTTCGTCGTGTTGTTGATGATGGTGGTGTTGTTGCGAACGATGTTCTGATTGACATTCTCGTTGGTGATCTGACTCTCGTTGACGTAGACGTATCGATTGGCCGGCACGTACTGATCGGTGTTGGCGGCGGAATATTCTGAGCCGAATCCGGCTTCCGGAGGCAGCGGCGCCCAGCCGCAATAGCCGCCGCCTTCGCGCCAGGCGACCCACGCGGGCGCCCAGGTGGTTCCGGGAATCCATATCCAGCCGGACGATGGCGATTCGTACCAGCGGCCATAGTGATAGGTCACATCGCCCCATTGTGCCTCATCGTCCACGGACACCCATGTCCAGCCGTAATCGGTGTCCTCCCAATATCCAACGGTGTACGGCTGCCAGCCCGGCGGACGACCGTACGGCTGCCAGCATTGCCCATATTGCGGATCCGAGACCCACTGGCCGTAGGGACTCAAATCGGATTGGTATTGGTTATAAACCTCTGGCGGCGGCGGCTGATAGGCCTCGACGACTTCAGGCTGGGGCGGCGGAGGCTGGGGCGTCGCATATTGGTATTGGGGAGGCGGCGGTTGCTGCACATATTCTGACTGCGGAGGTCCTTGCTGCTGGTATATACATCCGCCCATCAGCATTAAGCCGGCGCAAAATCCGCCAAGTGCAATTGCCCTGGGGAATTTCGTATTCAAAAAATCTGTGCGTTTTGGCAACATTTCAATACACCCTAGAGCGATGGATGAATAATAGCAACGTGCAAAACCGCCCCCGCTCAGGTTTGACGCGATCAGAACAATCCCGTATTAACCAACGTAGTCACTCAACAGGATTTACCGATGCGCGCTAGCGATATTCGTCGTGGAACGGCCGTCATTATTGATGGCAAGCTGTTTGTCGTCACCAATGCCGATCACAACACACCCGGCAATTTGCGGGCCAAGGTGCAGTTCAAGCTGCGCGATGTGGGCAAGGGGACGATCCAGGACAAGCGCGTCGGGGCCACCGATGATATTGAAGTCACCAACCTCGATAGCCGGCAAGTGGAATATCTCTACTCCGACAACGACGGGCATATCGTGATGGACCTGGAAACCTTCGACCAGACCACCGTTCCTAAGGAAATCTTCGGCGACGACATCCTGTACATCAAACCCAACACGCAAATCACCGCGATGTTCCACGAGGGCAAAGTGGTCTCGTACACATTGCCGGCCTCGGTGGAGTTGGAAGTGGTGGATACACCGCCTGTGATCAAAGGCGCGACGGCGACCAATCAATTGAAAGATGCGAAGCTGGAGACCGGCCTGACGACGCGCGTGCCGGGCTTCATTGTGATCGGGGAAAAACTGAAGATCAGCACATCCACCGGCGAATATCTCAGCCGGGCGTAGAAAAACGCAACCGCCGAGGTGCCGAGACAGACGCCGAGTTAATCAAAATCATTTTTTAAAAAATCGAATAAAAATGCGCCCGAGATAACAGGGCATTTCTCGGCGGTTGCATTTGTTTTAAGAATTAATAGCCGGCACCGTCTGCGCCGCGGCGCGATTACTTCTTGCCGCCTCGCGGGCGGCCATCATCGCTTCGCGCTCGTGATCGTGGGCTTCCTTCAGGGGAACCAGGAACTCGACAAGTTTGCTCAGCACGCGAATCTGCGACATGGTCGCTTCCACCTTCACCACGCGCTCTGGCGGATAATATCCCAGCACGGGACGGGTTTCGCGCTCATACACTTCCAGTCGCCGGCGGATCACATCGTCGCGTGCATCATCAAACCGATTTTCCTTAAGCGCCCTGCGACGAAGACGTTCGACCATTTTGTTCAAATCCTGACAGACCAGGTGGATCACTTTCACGACCTCGATCGTGTCTTCGAGCAACTGGGCTTGCTTGAGATTTCGCGGAATGCCATCGAGGACGAGGATTTCGCTGTCGGGGTGGAATTGATTGATCATTTCCAATCCCTTGATGTACTGCTTCCACAGGCGGATGGTCAGTTCATCGGGGACAAGTTTGCCCTGCCCCGCGTATTCCCAGAAGACCCGGCCCATTTCACTTTGCAAGTCGAGTGAGCGGAAGATGTCGCCGGTTGCACTGTGGAAGAATCCCGGAATGGAGCCGAGGATTTTTCCCTGGGTTCCTTTTCCACTGCCAGGCGCGCCGAAAAGCAGGATGGATTTGTACCGCATGTTACTATCCGGAATTATCGGCTGCTATGGTGCGGCAAAAAAGGGGGAAAAACCAGAGACGATTGGGTCAATCCGTCGCTTCGATGCCAAGGTCTTTCACTTTTTTATTGAGCGTGTTGCGGTTGATGCCGAGAAAATCGGCCGCTTTGGTCTTGACGCCGCCGCATTTGCCAAGGGCGCGGTCGATCAGAGCGTGTTCGATCTGGTCGATGACGAGCTGATAAATCTCCCCTTCACGCAGCTCGTAATCAGCAATCGCTTGATCCGCCAATCGGCGGGTGAGGGTTTCGATGGATTCGCTGGATGGCGTCGTGCGGCGTTGGGCGGCGAACATGCGGACGCTCAGCGGCATCAGCTCTTCGTTGAAATCCTCATCGGTGCTCAGCACCACCGCGCGTTCGATGGCATTTTCCAGTTCCCGGACGTTCCCGGGCCAGGGATATCGCAGCAGAATGTTCAGCATGTCTCGGCTGATGCGGCGGAGCTTGCGATCATTCTGCACGTTGTACTTGTCGAGGAAAAAGTCGATCAGGCGAGGAATATCCTCGCGCCGATTTCGCAGCGGCGGGAGATAGATGCTCACGACGTTGAGCCGATAGAACAAATCCTCGCGGAAATTCGATTTGGCGACTTCCTCCTGAAGATCGACATTGGTGGCGGCGATGACGCGCACATCCACCTTCACCGTTTGCGTGTCGCCGACGCGCTCGAACTCGCGCTCCTGCAGGACACGCAATAATTTCACTTGCAACTGTGGCTCCAGCGTGCCGATTTCGTCGAGGAAAATCGTGCCGCCATCCGCCGCCTCGAATCGGCCCTGTTTGTCTCGAATTGCTCCCGTGAATGAGCCTTTGACATGGCCGAAAAGTTCGCTCTCGAGCAGCGTGCCGGTGAGGGCGCCGCAGTTGACGCGGATGAAAGCTTTTTCCCGTCGTGGGGAATTGTAGTGGATGGCTTTTGCGATCATCTCCTTGCCCGTGCCGGTTTCGCCCAGCAACAGCACCGTCGCCCGGCTGTTGGCGACCTGGCCGACAACGGCAAAGACCTCGTGCATCGCTGGTGAATCGCCAATGATATTCTCGAAGCGATACCGGTCGCGCACCTGCGCCCGAAGTTGGGCATTCTCTTCGAGCAGCTCTTCCTTCTGCCGCATTACCATGCGATTGATCTGGATCGCCTGGGAGAGGAATGCCGAGACGATTTCCAGGAACGCCATGTCCTGCCGCATCTGCTCTTCCGAGCCGAAGGGTTTGTCCACCGAAAGCGCGCCCGCCGTCCGGTTTTCGATTTTGATGGGGACACAAAGGAAGCTGATGATTTCGTTGGTTTGGGGGCTTAAACGCCCGGTTCGGTTGAGGAAATCCGGATCGGCCCGGATGTCTCGAATGACCCTTGGCCGGCCGGTGGCGACGACGTTTCCGGTGACTCCCTCGCCTAACGCATATTTTCCGCGCTCTATTTCGTCGGGAGTGAGCCCAACTGCCGCCTCCGTGCGCAGCCGGCCGGTGGATTCATCCAGCAGCACCAGGGCGCCACGGCGCATATCTAGTTTGTCTGAAATGATTTGCATCATTTTCTGGAAGGCTTCGCGAAGTTCCAGCGTGGAGGAGAGAATCCGCCCCAGCTCCTGCAGGATGGCTAACTCCTGGTCAGAACTTGTGCGAGGTGCATGGACATTAGGCGATGGGATCACGTCCATGTATGCAATGTATGCAACCGGGCAACACTGTCAAATAGAAACCACTGAATATCTGCCGAAAAGTTGGGCAAACAGGCGGATTTGAGTGAATCGGGGATTCGGCCGATACGAATATGTCGAACGTGCGGTTTGTGCGGATGTCATGTTAGACACTGCACCCCATCGACAAGTGCATTTTGCCCGCGAAGGCGGGTGGTTGTATGTCCCCATACTGGCTGGTTGCCCTGGCCATCGCTGCATCCGCCGGTCTCTCGGCCTGGATTTGCCATCTCCTGCTCCGGACCAACCAAAGAGCCTCGCAAACCACCGCGGATGAACGAACCGCCACCGTCAATCGGCTGCTCGACTTCTCCCAAACCATTCATGGCGCGGGAAAGGCCGATCAGGTCTATGCCACCCTCAGCCATTTCCTCCGGACAGAATTGGATCTCTCCGGCATCGCTATTCTGACCGCCGAGGCGGACACGCAGCCGCCGATCCAACTTCGATTCTCCTGGCCCAGACCCATCGCCGGGCCGACGCCCATGAGCGACATGGAGACGGCCATGTGCCCGTGCCTCCGCCAGAATCTGCCGCGCACATTTCGGCCGGATGGATCACCGGTCCGATGCGCGATCGATGCCAGCCTGAGTCTCCCGGAAAATCAGCCGGCTTACTGCATCCCGTTCACCATCGGCCTCAAATCCCAGGGCGTCGCGCACATGCTGCTGGCGCCCGGCAAGGAATGGACCGAGTCACGCCGGCAACTCGCCGAGGCTTACGTGAACACCGCCAATTCGGTGCTGACCAATCTGAATCTCCTGGCCGAGGCGGAGAAGCAGTCGATGACCGATCCCCTGACCGGCTTGTACAATCGTCGATCGCTGGAACAACTGATGGAGCGCGAGGTCGCCCTGGCCGAGCGGCACAATCTTCCGCTGTCGGTGGTGATGATCGACTTGGATCATTTCAAATTGATCAATGACGAGCACGGCCACGCCGCCGGGGATCATATGCTCAAATCCTTCGCCGATTGCGTTCGCATCACGCTGAGAAAAACGGACTTGGCCTTCCGCTACGGCGGAGATGAATTCGTCATCGCCCTGCCGCAAACGCCAATCGCCCAGGCCCAGCAGGTCGTGCAGAAAGTTCGCCAGGCATTTTTATCTGTCGATTTCACGCACGCCATCACCCGCTTGGAAAACCACCCCACACTAAGCATCGGCGTCGCCGAACGCAGCAAGGCCACGAACATTCTTTCCCTCGCAAATCTTTTGGCCGCCGCCGACCAAGCCCTCTACGCCGCCAAGAACAACAACCGCAACTGCATCAAAGTCTTCGAGCCGCCACAGGCGGCGTGAAGGCGTCGATAATGCCTACACAATACCCGCGTTGCACAGCTCACATATCATGGTATGAAGTCGCAATATGTGGCGAGAAGGCATCATCACCACCGACGACAATGAGATCATCGCGCGACCAGAAATGACCCCCGACGAATTGCGAGCAACTCGATTCGCCGCCGGCGGCAGATTCTGGAAAAGTCCGACCAGTCCGAGGCATCAACACATCTCGTCAACACTATTCCGTATCGGAAGGCTGAGATGGCAAGGCGGGGCCAATTTCCTGGACGATCGGCTTGCCAATTTCACTCTTCTATTAAGCGAGGACGAGGCGAAGCAGATGTTCGGTGTCAGACATCCAAATGATTACGTGGATGAACTCGAGTTTTATAAGGAGTGGGTTAAGAAACTGACGGGCGACTCGCCCCCACTGCAATTATCGTGGGGCGCGATTGGAGCGGACTACGATACAAAAGGGATGAATTGCAGCATTTACCTTAAATATTCGCCGCGCTGAGGCAGCCTCCGTTGTAAGATTTCGTTGATTTCAAGCCGAGGGACCGGGACCCTTTTCTACACCCTCACAACGGTGGTGACCGTCCTGCTCTTCTCGCGTGCCCTGGGGATGCCGTGGTAAACTCGCGTTGATTAACTCGCGCAGAGGTCACCATTTCCGGCAGGTAATCCGGCGCGAAGGAACGGCTCAAATCCTGATGGCGATGGCGACGATTGCCATTGTTTAGCGGCGGCACTTGTGCTGCGTTGGAGATCGCGAATATTGTGGGATCGCAACGCCCGCCAAGGCGGGCCGCTAAACGTGATGAGCGCATGATGCCGGAATCTCCGATTGCCAACTCCATCGACCTGGATTTAGTTCGCCGCAATACCGAGCGGATTGCGCGGTCCGTTGGTGTGCCGGTGATCGCGGTCGTGAAATCGGATGCGTATGGGCTTGGGGCGCGGCGTGTTGCGGAAGCGATTGCGGACTTGGTTGCGGGGTTTTGCGTGTTCAGTTTGGCGGAGGCGAACGCGGCGAAATTGCGGGAGGTCACGAAGAATCCGACGCTTTGTTTGTATTCCGGGCCGGATCAGACCGCAGAGGATTTTTTGGCGGCCCGTGCGCAGCCGGCGGTTTGGAACGTGGAGCAGGCGACACGATTGAAATCGGCGCGGCCAGTGTTAGCGGTGGATTTGGGAATGCAGCGGTTTGCTTGCCCGTTGCCGGATGTCGAAAGAGTTTTAGCGGCGGGCGAATGCGATGAGGCGTTTACTCATGCAACCACCGTCGAACAAGCGCGGCAATTGTACGATTTGCTGGGGAATCGCGGGATTCGGCTGCATGCGGCGGGGTCGTCGCTGCTGCAAGAGCCGGCGGCGCGGCTGGATGCGGTGCGGCCGGGAATGGCACTTTTTCGTGGAACGGCGCGGGTGAGTGCCCGATTGATCGAGACGCGCGACAGCAATCGCCCTGCCGGATATACCGGGTTTGTCACGCCGCGATTTGGGATCATTCTTTGCGGATATGGCCGCGGGCTTTGGGCGGGACCGTGCGTCGTGAATGGACAGCGGCGGAGAATCCTCGAAGTTGGAATGCAAACAGCGTATGTGGAAATCGGACCGAACGATCGGGCTGGGGATGAAGTGGTTCTGCTAGGGGATGGGTTGACGGAGAAAGAGATCGCGGCGGCGTGGAGGACGAGTGAACACGAAGCGCTTGTGCGGTTGGCGCGGTTGGGGTGACCAGCAACGCGGGGCAAGCCCACGCCGCTAAACTAGCGGGTTTGGCCGTCGCCGGTGACGATCCATTTGTATGTGGTTAAATCCGCCGCGCCCATGGGGCCGCGGGCGTGGAGCTTGTCTGTGCTGATGCCGATCTCGGCGCCGAGGCCGTATTCGCCGCCGTCGGCGAATCTGGTGGATGTGTTGACCATCACGCTGGCGGTGTCGACTTCGGTGATGAATTGCTGAATCGCCGCGGCTGAGTTGCTGAGGATCGCATCGGTGTGGTGGCTCCCGTAGGCGTTGATGTGATCGATCGCTTCGCGGATTGAATCGACAACTTTCACGGCCACGATCAGGTTCAGATATTCCAGCGGCCAATCTGATTCATCCGCCGGCTTGGCCTTGGGATACAGCGCACACGTCCGCGCATCGCCGCGAATTTCCACGCCCTTGGCGGCCAAATCCTCGCACACTTTTACCAGCAACTTTTCCGCGTCTTTGTGGAAAATTAATTTCTCGACGGCATTACAAACAGCTCCGCCGGGATAACTCGTTTTGGCGTTCACACAAATCGCCCGCGCTTTTTCCTCGAAGCCGTCGAGATCGGCGTCGAGATAAATATGGCAGTTGCCGGTGAAATGTTTCAGCACCGGAATATGCGACTCGGCCACCACCGCGCGGATGAGCGATTCGCCGCCGCGGGGAATAACGAGGTCGATGTATTGGTTCAATTTCAGCAGCGGGGGGACGATGGCGCGATCGGTGGATGGGATCAATTGCACGGCCGCGGGGTCGATGCCGCTGGTTTCCAGCGATTTTGCAATGATCGCGGCGATGGCGAGGTTGGAATGCAGCGATTCTTTTCCGCCGCGAAGAATGATCGCGTTGCCGCTTTTGAGGCACAGCGCGGCGGCATCGCTGGTGACGTTGGGCCGGCTTTCATAGAAGAAGAGCACGACGCCGAGCGGGACGCGCATTTTTTGGATTCGCAATCCGTTGGGGCGGACGTATCCCTCGATGATCTGCCCAACCGGATCGACTTGCGCGGCGATCTGATCCACGCCGTCGGCCATGGCGGTGATGCGTCTGTCGGTGAGCTTGAGTCGCTCGATCAGCGGCTGGGCGAGTTGCGCTTGTTGCGCGGCGGCGACATCCTTGGCGTTGGCGGCCAGCAGCGTTTCGCGCCCGGCGCGGATGGCGGCGGCAATGTTGCGCAAGGCGGCGGTTTTCACGTCGCCGCGCAGGGTCGCCAACTGGCTCGACGCGCGGCGGGCGGATTTGCCGAGATTCGTCACATATTGTTGAACATCATCCATAGACAATCCGATTTTAGCAGTTGAACGTATGGGGGGATAGAATGATGACTGGAAGCTTGGAAATGAGGAAATTTGTGCAAATGAGGGCAATTGACGCGAAATCGGCCCGGGGACGGGCCGGCTCATGCCTGGTGGGGATCGTGTTTTTGATTTCGATGGGGTTTTGTTCTGGGGCTATGGGCGCGGTTCAGACGGCAAACTATGTGGCGAAACTCAATGCATCCGCATTGCAGATGAATCAGACAGCGGTGGTGGCGGTGGTGGTGGATATCGCGCCGGGATTGCATGCGCAATCGCATCAGCCGCTGGACCCGAATTTGATTCCACTCAGCGTGGCCATGGATCCCAATTCGGCGGTGGATTTTCTTGCGGCGGTTTATCCGCCGGGGACTATCAAAACTTTTTTCGGGCTGGGGCCGCAGAGCGTCTATACCGATCGGGTGATCATTTACGTTCCGCTGCGGGTCAAATCCGACGCGGCGCTTGGCGATATCACTCTGTCGGGCAAACTCACCTGGCAGGCGTGCAACGATCAGGTTTGTTTTATCCCCAAGCGAAATCAACCGTTCTCTGTTTCAACGCAAATTGTTTCGGCAACGACCGCTGTCACTCCCACCGATGCCGATCTTTTCACGGGATTCGATCAGAGCATTTTCGCCAAAGGTGCGCCGCCAGTTCCGCTGGCATCCGCATCCATCGATTTCTTCGGCCACTCGTTTGATCTGGCGGTTTCCAATGTTCCATTGGCGATGTCGATCGCGCTGGTGGTGGGGATTCTTTTCAATCTCATGCCCTGCGTTCTACCGGTCGTGCCGCTCAAGGCGATCGGATTCTTTGAAGTCTCCCGCCACAATCGCGCGCGCTGCCTGATGCTCGGCACCATCTTCAGCCTCGGCGTGATCTCCGTATTCGTCGTTCTGGGATTACTGATCGTCGTGCTGCGCGATTTCAGTTGGGGCGAGGAATTCCGCTACGGCTGGTTCGTCTGGTCGATGGTGGTGATTCTTGTGCTGATGGCCATCGGCATGTTCGGATGGTTTGAGATCGTTCTGCCGCAATCGGTTTACAGCATCACGCCGAATCATGAGTCGATTCCGGGGAATTTGCTGTTTGGCATGTTGACGGCGGTTCTCTCGACGCCGTGCACGGCACCGATGTTCGTGGGGATCATGGCGTGGGCATTTAAGCAACCGAAGATTCTGGGGATGCTGGCGATCGTGACGGTGGGGATTGGCATGGCGCTGCCGTATTTCGTGCTGAGCGCATTCCCGAATCTGGCGCGAAAAGTCCCGCGCACGGGGCCGTGGTCGGCGGTGCTCAAGCAGATGATGGGATTTTTGATCCTGGCGGTGGCGGTTTATTTTGCGGGAGGCCGATTGGCATCCAGCCGGGAATTTTTCTGGGCGGTTTTCGCGGTCATCGCGGCAGCGATGTTGTTTTTGGTGATTCGCACCATCCAGTTGTCGGGACGAGCATTGCCGATATTTGTTTCACTCGCCTCTGCCGCGGCGGTGATTGCCATCAGTATTTCCATCACGTTGCGAATGACCGGTGGATTGGAATGGAAGCCGTTCTCGCAGCAGGCGTTTGCGGATGCTCGCGCCAGTGGCAAGCCGGTACTGGTGGAATTCACCGCGAACTGGTGTGCGAATTGTCTGGCGTTGGAGGGAAGCGTGTTTCACGATCCGCGCACGGCGGCGGCGGTTGAGAAAAAGGATGTGATCCTCCTTCGTGCCGATCTGACGAGCACCGATGCCCCCGGCTGGGACATGGTCAACCAGCTCAACCCCGGTGGCGGAATTCCCCTGACCGCTATCTACGGACATAGCAACGATGCCGAGCCGATCAAACTGACCAGTTTGTACACAACACAAAATTTATTGGATGCGCTGCAAAGAGCGACGGGATCATGAACCGGTCGGGGAATTCAGAAAATCATTTTGAGCAAATCCCACCACGCCTCGAGCACGTTGCCACCCTGCAAAGCGGTGACCATGGCCGCAACGATGGTGAGCAATCCGAGCACCGGCACATATTCCACCGCGGCGCCGCCTCGTTTGTTGGACAGGAATCTGCGAAGGTGTTCCATAGCCCCAATATCTTCGGCTTTATCGGAGTGGGAGTTTACTCGCGGATGTGCCGCACCAATCCTGGGAAGATGTGCGGTTTGCACGGCCCGGGATGATTGTCATATCCCCCGCCTTCCCCTATAATTTGCGGTTCGTTCGTTGGCGGACGTTCCGTCGCGAAAAAATAGGTACCGGGCCGTTGGCATTGCGTGGATGCCGGGGGCAGTTTTATCGCCACGCATAACTAAGGCATGGGCAGGCGGTTCGCTTGCCGCATTTTTCATTTATGGTCGATTACAATCTGATCAACTCCCTGGGAAATATGGACGCCGATGTGGACGCCGCTGTTGCTACCGCGCTGGGCGACGCCGCCAATGACATCACCAAGCTCGTCGCCGCCGACGAGGCCCAGGACTTCACTCCCGGCGCGATCATCAAGGGCAAAGTCTCCAGCGTCATCGGCGATGATTTCGTCGTCGAGCTGGGATTGAAAAGCGAAGGCGTTTTGGAACGCTCGGAATTCGATGAGCCGGACAATGTCAAAATCGGGGATGAAGTAAAAGTTCTTCTGGAAGAAATTGAAGGCGACACAGGGCTTGTCAAAATTTCCAAGCGCAAAGCCGATCGCATCATCAACTGGGAAACCATCATGCTCTCCAAGAAAGAGGGCAACCCGGTTTCCGGAAAAGTCACGAAAAAAATCAAGGGCGGATTGCTGGTGGACATCGGCGTGCCGGTGTTCCTCCCCGCCAGCCAGGTGGACATTCGCCGGCCGGGAGAAATTTCCGACTGGATCGGCCGAACCATCGACGCGGTGATTCTCAAGATCGACGAGGAGCGGCGAAATATCGTCATCTCCCGCCGAAAGATGATCGAGCAGCAGCGCGAAGAATTGAAGCGCAAAACGCTCGACGGCCTGACCGTCGGCGAAGTGCGCAAGGGCACCGTCAAAAACATCGCCGACTTTGGCGCGTTCATCGACCTCGGCGGAATCGACGGATTGCTGCATATCACGGATATGAGCTGGGGCCGAATCAATCATCCCAGCGAAGTGATCAAGATCGATCAGGAAATCGAAGTCAAAGTTCTCTCGATCGATAAGGAAAAAGAAAAAATCGCCCTGGGCCTCAAGCAGAAGGAATCCAGCCCGTGGGAAAATATCGAATCGCGATATCCCGTGGGCAGCGTGCATCAGGCGGAAGTGGTCAACATCATGTCCTACGGCGCGTTCTGCAAGTTGCAGGAAGGCGTTGAGGGGCTGGTGCATATCAGCGAAATGTCCTGGACCAAACGCATTAATCATCCCAGCGAAGTGGTCACGCAAGGCCAGCGCGTGAAGGTGAAGGTGCTGGAGATCAACAAGGACAAGCAGGAAATCTCGCTGGGTATGAAGCAGGTCGAGGAGAATCCGTGGGAACGCGTGGCGGAGAAATATCCGCCCGGTTCCGTCGTCGAGGGCAAGGTCCGCAACATCGCCAACTACGGCGCGTTCATCGAGATCGAAGAAGGCATCGACGGATTGCTGCATGTTTCCGATTTGTCATGGACCAAAAAGATCGGCCATCCCAGCGAGTTGCTGAAAAAAGGCGAGACGATTAAAGCGGTGGTTCTCACCGTGGATCAGGAAAAGCAGCGCATCGCCCTGGGCCTCAAACAGATGCAGGAAGACCCGTGGACAACGGTCATCCCCGCCAACTATCGCCCCGGCATGGTCGTCAAAGGCCACGTCACCAAGATCGCCAACTTCGGCGTGTTCGTGGAACTGGAGCCCGGTCTGGAAGGATTGCTGCACATCTCCGAAATCTCCGACCAGAAGGTGGAGAAGCCGGAGGATCAGCTCAAGGTCGGTCAGGAATTGGATGTGAAGATTCTGCGAGTCGACAGCGACGAACGAAAGATCGGCCTGTCGCTGAAGCGCGCCCAATGGGCCCAGGAAGAAGAAGTCCGCGAAACCGCCCGATCACAGCGCGCCGAAAAGCGCGGCCTCCGCGGCGGATTGGAAGGCGGCGAGCAGACACGTGGACTGGGAGATTTGGGCCGGCAGTAAACATCGGCCATGGCCTCGCGCCCCAACATCGGCCTCTTCATCACGTGCCTGACCGATCAATTTTACCCCCACGTCGGCGTGGCGGTGACGAAGATTTTGGAGCATTTCGGCTGCGAGGTCGAATTCCCGTCAGCGCAAACTTGTTGTGGCCAGCCGTTTTTTAATAACGGATTTCATGCTGAAGCTCGCCCTCTGGCGAAGCGGATGATCGAGATTTTCGAGCCGTTCGATTATGTCGTAACGCCCAGTGGATCATGTTGTGCGATGGTCCGCGAGCATTTCCATGAGCTTCTGCACAATGACCCGGCCGCCAAACGCCTTGCCAAGCGAACATACGAATTCGTTGAATTTCTCGACAAGGTGCTCAAGGTCGATTTCTCGCGGTTCAAATTGCCGGATGAGCGGAAAATCACCTACCACTACACCTGCCATCTGCGCGGCCTGGGTATCACTGATGAAGGCGTGCGCCTGCTTCGTCAGATCGGCAACGTGAATTTCATCCCGCTGGAAAAAACCGATCAATGCTGCGGCTTCGGCGGCACGTTTGCCATCAAATATCCCGCCATCAGCGGCGCAATCGTGGAGGATAAGGCCAATTGCATCGCCAAAACCGCCGCCGGCACGGTCATCTGCAATGATGCCGGCTGCACGATGAACATCGCCGGCATGTGCCACCGCCGGGGAATAGACACGCAAGTCCGCCACATCGCCGAACTGATGGCGGATGCGATGGGAATCGACACCGCTTCGTGGTAACTGTGCATGACATTTTGGGCGGATCATCTTCATCCCCTCCTCCGGTACTCCGGGGGAGGGCGAGGGTGGGGGTTTTCGTGTGCCCATTCGACGTTCGACCCCCACCCCAACCCTCCCCCGGAGTACCGGAGGAGGGGGAAATTTTTTACGGCAACTGTCACGCTCCCCGTGGTAACGGCCGATTTGACACCACCCTCCACTTCGCTTGAACTATCGCTAGGATACCTGCTTAAAATCGCAGGAGTGGCGGAATTGGCAGACGCGCAGGACTTAGGATCCTGTACCCAAAAGGTGTAGGGGTTCGACTCCCCTCTCCTGCATGAATCGCTCATTATGCTTCGCATTGTTGCCCTGTCCGTGTGGTTTTCGCTCGCCACCGCCGCGCTGGCGGACACGGTGTATGTGCGGCCGCCCGGAACGCCGGCGGATGCGCAGCCGACGCCGTATGAGGATGTAAACGTGACGGGGGTGACGGACGGCCAGATCACGTTTGTCACGATCGGCGGGACCACGATTTCCAAGGACATGACAACCGTCACCGGCCTGATGCTCAATGATGAGCCGCTCTTCAACGATGCCCAGACCGATTTGCAGGCCAATCGTCCCGAGCGGGCCGTGGATAAATTGCAGCAGACGATTGAAAAGACGGACAAGCCGTGGCTCAAGGATTACTGCCAACCGATTCTTTTGCAGGCGGCCAATCAGGCCGGGCGGTTTGATATTTCCAGCAGAACGTATGTGGATCTGTTGGTTAAAGGCGCGGATGTCGCTGACAAAGATCGCCCCACCGTGCCGGCGAACGGATCGAATTATCTCGACGATGCCGCCACCGCCGTCGCGGGCGCCGCCGATACGCCCAATCTACCTCGACCGCAGCTTCGGCAGATTCTCTCGTTCCTGCTGGAGATCGACTTGGCGCGGCAGGATCAGAATGGAATCGATTCGGTGAAACAACGGTTGGTGGATGCCGGTGGAAATCCCAGCGATCCAACTACCGCCGGCGCGCTGGCGGATGCGAAATTGGCCGATGCGCGCGATGCGCTGGACAAGAATCAGTTCGATCAGGCGATTGCGCTGATCGATGCGAGCAGATCGGCATTCACCGATCCCGCGCGACAATCGGATGCGTTGTTCATCCAGGCCCAGGCCAAGGGTGGCTTGGCGCAGGCCGCCAACGATGCCAATGCCTGGCGTGATGCGGCCATCGCCTACATGCGGGTCGTCGCCGATTTCAAGGACACACCCGGCGCGCCGCATGTCGCTGACTCATTGTTTGCGACGGCGGGGATTCTGGAAAAACTGAATCAGCCCGACAAGGCCCGAGAGATATATTTGAGCATCACCCACGATTATCCCAACGCTCCGGCAAGCGCCCAGGCGGCCGATGCCGTTCGACGGCTCGGCGGGTCGGCCGGAGCAAATTAGAAATGCCATTCCATACTAGAGGTCCCATTCGATGCATTTGATC
>Ga0302326_10003471_pt1 | contig 37052 bp, 28 predicted proteins | sample Palsa_T0_3_FD_202264 | JGI IMG/M metagenome (GOLD analysis project Ga0302326, IMG submission 202264) | Peat permafrost microbial communities from Stordalen Mire near Abisko, Sweden - Palsa_T0_3 | ecosystem: Environmental > Terrestrial > Soil > Palsa > Peat permafrost | place: Sweden: Abisko... | reverse complement strand
CCTTCTCGGGCGGGTGGGGGTGTACCGTGACCGAAGCCGACGCCGCCAGGCGGCGGCAAGACCGGTGGGGCCCCACCCGCCCGAGAAGGTCGCCCCCGACGAGCGATCCCCCAGCGACCCCGATCAGTCGCGCGCGATCGCGACGTCGCGCGCCGGGTGCCGGACGCGGACGAGATAGCCTCCCGTCGCGAGCGGCGAGGCGACGTAGCCGGGGCCATCGAGGTCGCGCCGCTCGGCCAGCAGAACGCCGCCCGAGCGCACCCTTCGCGGAGCAAACGTGAGCCGCAGCGCCTCGGTCGCCTCGGCGTCGAAGGTCGCGTAGCGCACGATCCCCGCGCCATACGTGACGTGGGCGACGACCGACGTCGACCGCACGATGTGATCCTCGCCCCGCGGCGCCCAGTCCGGGACCGCGCCCATCGCCGCCAGGAAATGGCGGATGTAGTCGCCGTAGCCGTCGCTGAACCACCAGCCTTCGTTCGGGTCTTCGGCCACGGCGACGATGCCGTCCTCGCGGCACGCGTACGTGGCCCAGTTGAGCGAGCGCCGGCCTCGCTCGCGCGCGGCCCCGTCGCCGGTCGCCTCCGACCAGAGGGCGAGCGTGGCGCCGTAGCGCGCCGTGTGGCTGCCCATCTTGACGATGTCGTCGCGCTGTTCGCTGATGACGGTCGCGCCCCACTGGGTCCCCCGCTCCTTGGGCGTATCGCCGCCGAACGTCGCGGTCGTCCACGCGAGGAGATGCGCCACGTGCGCCCGCCACGCCGGGTCGTCGTCCGGGTGGGCCATCAACCATCGCGCGGCGCGCAGCGCGCAGTACTGATTGGGGTTTTCCTGCGGGTCACGGTGGATGTCGACGTCCTCGAAGTACCCGCTCCACGCGTCGTCGGCGATCGGCACCCGCAGCAGCCAGTCGAGCGCCGTCGCGCGCGACCGGCGGTAGCTGGCCACGTCGCCGATGTTCGTGCGCGCGAGCTCGTCGAAGAGCATGAGCGCGCCGACCACGTGCGCCGAGTACTCCTCGCGCGCGACGTTGGTCTTCGCGGCGACGCGGAACGGCCACGGCGAGCGCGTGCGATCGCCCGCGCGGACGTGCGCCACGAGCGCGTCGGCGCAGGCCACGGCCGCGTCGCGGAGAGCCGCATCGCCCGTGAGCTCGTAGCCCTGCACGTACGCGTACCCGAGCTCGCCCACCTTGTCCGGCTCGATGACGCCGATCCCGTCGCCGCGGCCGCAAAGGTCGCACCACGTGTCGTCGGCGCCCTCGTAATCCGCGGCGCCGGCCGCCGCGCTCGCGTACGGCACGCGCGCCCAGTCCCAGTCCGCGGGCGTCGAGCCGTGCCCGATCTGGTGCACGAGCGCGCGGTGCACGACGTCGACCGCCGCGGCGTCGCCGCTGAACGCGTACCAGAGCACGGCGGAGTCCGTGAGCATCGCGTAAAACCCCGCCGGGTTGTGGGGCCACGCGATGCCGTCGAGCTTCTCGGGATCGAAGCGCGAGTAGCCGAGCCACGTCGGAAGCCCGTTGTCCTCGACGGGGAACTTGGTCTCGAGCGCTCGCCAGGCGAGCCCCGCGACCCGCGCATACGGCGCGTCGCCCGGCGGCCACGCGGCGAGCGCTCCGCCCGGGTCGAGCCGCACGGAATGCCCGAACAGCGCGTACGTCGTCGCCCGGCCCGCGGTGGGATCGAGCGCGGCGCACGCGCCGATCGCCGCGACGGCGAAGATCGGGCGACGGACGCGCAGGCGCACGCCGCAAGCCTAGCGCTCTGCGGACGCGGCCTACAGCCCGCCCTCGACCCCGACGCTCGGCAGGATGATCGCGCTCTGGTAGTCGATGCGCACACCCTGCCCGAGCACGTACTCGTCGCCGACGGGCTCGGCGCGATCGAAGACGTTGAAGCACTCGAGGGTCGCGCCGAGCCAGCGGGCGCCGGAGAAGCTCCAGCGCTTCTCGAGGCGGAAGTCGAGGCGCCAGAACACGGGCAGGTTCCCCGGGACCGACTCGCTGATCGGGTGCGCGCCGCCGCAGCCTTGCACGCAGACCGGCTGGTACGGCCGGCCCGACTCGACGAACACACGCGCGCCGACGCGCCACTGGTTGCCGAGGTTGTAGCCGAGGACGAGCGACGCGACGTGCGTGCGGTCCCAGTTGACCCGCTCGGTGACGCCGTCCACGGTCCCGACGGTGCGCGACAGCGTGTACGAGAGGAACCCGCCGAGCCGCTCGGTGAAGTCGCGCCGCACGAACACCTCGAGCCCGGCCGTCGTGCCGACGTCGGTCTGGTCGGTGCCGAGGATGTGGGTCGCGAGCAGGCGGTTGTAAAACCCCGCGACGCGGAAGCGAAGGCTCGAGGGCAGCCGCACCTCGGCGCCCTCGGAGAACTGGTAGTTGGTCTGCGACGCCTGATCGATCGGGCTCGGGATCTTCGCCGGAACGAAGACCTCTTCGGTCGGCTCCTGGTGCGCGGTCCCGAACGACGAGAGCCACACGACGTTGGGCGAGACGCGCACCCGCGCGGCCAGGCGCGGCTGGGGGGCCCACGTGGTCTCGCCGCGCGTGCGATAACCGTCGAAGCGAAAGCCGGGGACGATCTCGATCGGGCGGCTCGGGCGCCACACGACGTCGCCGTACGCGCCGCCTTCGACGTCGGTGTGGGGCCCCTGCACGCCGGTGAACCCGTCGATCGGCGGATATTGATCCGTGCGATACGCTGTCGCCCCCATGTCCGCCCCCGCGCGCACGAGCGCGGTGTCGGTGACGTGCTCCTCGGTCTCGGCGCGAAGGCGCCAACCCGGTCCCTCGAGCGCGGCGTTCGCGCCCGTGCCGTTGTCGGTCTCCAGGGCCGTCAGCGTGCTGTCGTAGTTGTACGTGAAGGCCACGCGCACGTGGCCCTTGGCCGTCTTGTGGTCGTAGCGCAGATCGACCCGGTGGTACTCGACGTTGAAGCTTGGCTGGCCGTAGTAGTGAAGCTCGTCGTGCGCGCCGAACGCGAAGAGCGACAGCGTGCCGGCATCGCCGACCGTGTGCGAGACGCGAAACTGGTAGTCCCAATACCCGAGCGAGTAGTTGGGCACGATGAGCGAGATGAGCGGCCCGGTGTACGCGTAGCGGCCCGCCGCCATGACGGTGCCCTGGTGGTCGTCGAACGGCGTCTCGACGAGGGCGTTCGCGTCGTAGAGGCGCGCCGAAAAGTCGCCGTGCCAGTGGTCGGTCTCGGGCGGCGTGGTTTCGCCGGCGATGACGGCGCCCGCATACCGCCCGTAGCGCGCGGGATAGGCGCCCGGGAACAGGTCGACCGAGTCGACGAGCGTCGGTGAGATCGTGGAGGGCCCCGGTCCCACGTGAAAGAGGAGCGGAACGCGGATCCCGTCGATGAAGTACCCGACGCTCTCCGGCGGCGAGCCGCGCACGTAGTAGTACGGCAAGCCGCTCAGCCAGGGCGCCATGCCCGGAAGCGCCTCGACGACCTTGAACGGATCACCGAACGCGCCCGCGACGAACTGCGACTCGCTCCTCGGAATGTGGATGGTGCTCGGCTCTTCGCGCTCGCCTTGCACAGTGACCTCGACGGGCGGCGGCAGCGCCGACCCAGACGTCGGTGACGCGGGCGCAGGCGCGATGGGCCCGTGCCTGGCCGGCACGACGACGGGCGCATGGAAGGTGACCTTGGCGACGATGCGCGACGGGATGGGCTCGTCGTCACGGGTGGCGGGCGCAAAGCGCCAGGCCTTCACGCCCGTGGCGGCCGCGGTGGCGAACGGTGGAGCTCCGTCGCGAACGGTGACCTCTTCGACGGTCCCCGCGGCGTCCACCACGACGACCAGGGTCACGGTGGCGTCTCCCTGCCCACCTTGGGGGTACGGCACTTCGGCGGCATCGAGCCGCCGGGGCGGGACGATCGTGTGCGCGGCGAACGCTTGAGCGGGGCAGAGCAGACCCGCCAGCACCAGCGCAGCCGCGGCTACCGTCGCCCTGCTGCGACTCATGGGGCCGCCCACGGCTATCACGGGCCAGAATGCGCGCCAATTGCATCGCTATCGGTGCGAATTCGCGCTGAATTTGCGGCGAGCCGGGGGAGAAGGCCGCTACGCACCTCGGCCTTGTGCAGTAGGCACGCCCGATGCTTATCTTTGGCCGTGAATGGAGGTTTGGCGTCATGAAGACAATGGTCGCTGGACTCGGTTCTCTTGTTCTTAGTGGTCTCCTCGCAAGCACCCCGCTGACAGCCCTGGCACAGGACGACGAGCAAGAAGCTCCGCCGCCCCCGCCGGCCCAGCAAACCCCGCCGCAGCAGCAGCCCGAGCAGGCCGCGCAGGCCGGGCAGCAGCAAGCCGCGCCGCCCGCACCGCCGTCGGCGCCGCCTCCGAACGCCGCCGCCGCGTCGGCCCCGCAAGCGCCGCCGCCACAGGGGCAGCAGCAGCAGACGGTCTACCAGTACCCGACGGGGTCGTGGGTCTTCACGCCGCAGAACGGCTGGATCTGGGTGCCTACTGGCGCCACGAGCACCGCGATGGACGGCGTCCCCTACACGTATCTCTACACGCCGGCGGCCGGGTGGACTTGGTACGTGTCACCCTGGGGCTGGGGTCCTTACGCCTATGGCCCGTGGGTCTATCATCCGTGGCTTCCCGTCGGCTGGCGTGGCGGGTGGGTTGCCCATCCCTACGTCGTTGGGCGTCTCGGCGCCTGGGGCCACGGCGGCGGCTACTACCGCGGCGGCGGCTACTATCACGGTGGCTACCACGGCGGGTACGCGCGTGGCGGCGGGCACGGCGGCCGGCGCTAGCCCCGCGCACCGCGTGGGGGTCGGCGGGCTTCTTCGTGCCGTGTAAGCGGCGAGCGTACCGAATTGGTCCGCGACCGCGCAAAAGGTCGCCCCGCCTCAAGCGGCCCCGTAAACTGAGCCGTTGCACGTAACCTCGTTTGTCGCCGCACCCACTAGCTAGACGGGGAGCCGGCGAGACCGACGGTCGTGATCACCACGGGGAGCTGCGAAGAATGAACGCGTTGAAGACGAGCTTGGGGCTTGGGTGTCTCGTGGCGATGATCGTGGCCGCGGGCTGCGGTGGCGGATCCAGCACATCGACCGTCGGCTCGGGCCTCGATGGATCGACCCGGGGATCCTCGTCGAGCTCGGGAGGCGGGTCGAGCTCGTCGGGCGTGAGCTCCGGCGCGTCGAGCGGCGGGTCGAGCTCGGGCGAGCTCTCGTCCACCGACAGCGGAGAGGATTCGGGCTCCACCGACAGCGGAGAGGATTCCGGCTTCGAGGATGACGCGTCCGAGACAGACAGCGGCGACGCGACCATGTCGTCGTCGTCGGGCGGGGACGGCGGCGATGCAACGACTTCGTCGTCGTCGTCGGGCGGCTCCGACGCAAGCTCGTCGAGCGGCTCCGGCAGCGGCTCCAGCTCCAGCGGCGCGGGCAGCTCCGGCAGCAGCTCGGGCGGCAGCTCCGGATCAAGCTCGGGCAGCAGCTCCGGATCGAGCTCGGGCAGCAGCTCCGGATCGAGCTCGGGCAGCAGCTCCGGGTCGTCGAGCGGGTCGGCGGTCGACAGCGGCACGACGCCCGACAGCGGCACGACCGCCGACAGCGGTACGCCGTGCTCGGGCAACGGCGGGTGCGCCGACCCCACGCCGCTCTGCAACGACAATGTCTGCGTGCAGTGCGTGACCAGCGGCGATTGCACGACGCAGACGGGCGGCCGCACGGTCTGCGATACGCAGACATTCACGTGCGTGCAGTGCACCACCACCGATACCGCGAACTGCGCCGGCGGCACCGCCATCTGCGACACGACCAGCGGGTCGGCCAACGTGAACAAGTGCGTCGAGTGCACCGAGACGAGCAACTGCTCCGCCGTCGCCGGCCGGCACGCGTGCAACTTGACGACGAACGCGTGCGAGGAGTGCGCCACGGGCAATACCACCGCGTGCACCGGCACCACGCCCGCTTGCGACACCGCCGCCGGCGTATGCGTCGGATGCACCACCAGCGCCAACTGCACGACCGGCGCGAAGCCCTACTGCGACCCCGTGCAGGAAGAGTGCGTCGCTGGCTGCACGACGAACACGGCGTGCGACACCTCGACCGGCGGGGCCGAGCCGTTCTGCAACAGCGCGGGCACGCCGCCCATCTGCGTCACGTGCCGTACGACAGCGGACTGCACCTTCGGCACTTGCACGAACAACCAGTGCTGCTTCGACGGTGAGTGCTACTGACGTCGTCGACCTGAGCGCCGGGGGTCAGCGCAACATCGCCGACCCCTGGGCGCGCGAGGCCGTCCGCCTCTACCGCCGTTACCAGCTCGAGATCGTCGAGGCGTGCGGCCTGTGCCCGTGGGCGCTCCGCGCGCGCCTCGACGGCAAGGTGCGCGAACGGGTGCTGCCGCAGCGCGACGGCAACGATGCATCCGCGGCCGTCGCGGCGATCCACGACTTGGTCGCGGACGCCGAGGCCGAGATCGCGCTGCTCATCTTCCCGCGCATCGGCCTGGGCCGCGCCGAGTTCGAGCAGTTCGTCGGGCGCGTGCAAGATGCCGATGCGAGCGCGCATGCGCTCGGTGCCATCCCGTTCGTGTTCGCGGCGTTCCACCCGGACGCCGCGCCGGACCTCTCGGACGCCGAGCGCCTCGTGCCGTTCTTGCGCCGCACGCCCGACCCCACGATCCAGCTGCTCCGCGCGGCCGCCGTGGATCGCGTGCGCGCGGGCACGCCGCAGGGGACGCAGTTCGTCGACATCCGCTTGCTCGACGCCGATGCCGTCGCGCCCGTGCCCTTGCGCGAGCGCATCGCGCGCACCAACCTGGCCACCGTGAAACGCATGGGCGTCGGCGAGATGACCGCGCGGCTCGACGCGATCCTCCGCGATCGCGACGCGACATATCGCGGCCTGCTCTAGGGGCCGGCCGTGCGGCCGGCGAGCACGGCGTCCGGCGGCAGGCAAAGCAAGCGCACGCGCCCCGTGGCCGCGACGCGCCCCGCCGGATCCACGATGGTGGCTTCCCATACCTGCGTGCGGCGGCCGCGCGTCAGTGGCTTGGCCGTGACGCGCAGGGTCCCCTCGCGCACGGCGTGCAGGAACGACGTGTGGTTCTCGAGGCCGACGCACGTGTCGCCCCGCTGCGCCGCGTGGAGCACCGCGCCCGTCGAGCACACCGTCTCGATCATCGAGGCGTAGACGCCCCCGTGCACGATGCCGTGCGGCTGTCGGTGGTGCGGGCCGATGTCGACCTCGGCGATCACCTCGGCCGGTGTGGCGCGCACGAAGCGCAGCCCCATGGCCTTGTTCCAGCCATCGAGCGACTCGTCGTTGAGCACGCCGGATGCGTCGGCCTCGTCCGGCGCGGAGGTCATCGAGGAATTGGGATGCTCGGGGTGAGGTTCGTGTCGCGCCCCTCGTCGATGAACGCTTGCAGCAGGCGTTGCACGAGCTCGTAGCGCTGCTTGACCTCGCCGATCAGGTACTTTTCGACGAACGACCCCAGGCCGAAGATCTTCACGTTCGCGGCGCCCTCGAAGCGCAGGCGCACGAGGCCCGTCTCCTCGACGTAAGTCGCCAGGCCGGAGACGGAGATCTTGTCGCCCGCCGTCGTCTCGATCGCGTAGGTGGCCGTGCGCGACTTGGGATCGAGGATGGTGACCTCTTCGTAGCTGAACTGGCCTCCGGGAAAGAGCTTTTGCACCGGGCCCGGGAGCGAGATGTTCGGCGTGATCCGGACGCGCTTGTACTCCTTGCCGTCGGGCGACTTGGAGTGCTCGAGCAGGGTGCGCTCCTTCAGCTTGGCGGCCTGGGCGACCTCGCGGTTGAACTCTTCCGAGTTGTAGACGCGCCGAAACCGCGTGTAGTCGACGCCCCGCGTCACGATCTCGACCGCGAAATCCATCTCTGTTCGAACCTCGGAGGCGAAGCTCTACCCGAGGTAGGGCGCGGTCTCCAGCGCAACGTCCGTCTCAGAACGTCGCGGCGAGCGCGGCGCCCGCGCCGCCGGGCACCGGGACCGACGCCAGATGCAGCGCCGGTGACGCGGCCGCCGCAGGTGCTGCGGCCCGGCCCGGATGGGGATGCTCCATGCTCTCGGCCACGCCATAGCCGAAGATCGTGAGCCCCCCGAGCTCCGCGACCGCATCGAGCACGAGGAGAAGATCGAGCCCCGCGGACCGCGTTTTGCCAATCTGATCGAGCGGCCCGAAGACCGGGACCCAGAGGTCGGTGCGTTTCGAGGAGGTTGCGGCGTCCGTGTAATAGTCGGTCGTCGCCGTCAGGGCCGAGGCGAGGTAGGAGGCCGCGAAGGTCGTCGCGCCGAGGGACATCAGGGGGGTGCCGGGCGCGGGCGGGGTCGGGGTCGGGGTCGGGGTCGGGGTCGGGGTCGGGGTCGGGGGCGAGGGCGCGGTTTGGGCGCGCGCGAAGGGGGCGGTGGCCATCAACAAGGCTGCGAGGGCGGGCGCGAGCGAGGGGGCTTTAGAACTCCGCATGGATCCTCGCTCCAAAGATGTTCACGGGGCCGCGATCCGCGTTGTAGGCGGGGTTCCAGATGCGCTGGTAGTCGAACGAAAACCAGGACGAGCTGCCCATGCTCAGGCTGTAAAACACCTCGGCCACCTGTTCCGCGGCCTGATGGATCTTGCCGTCGCCGATGAACCCGTCGATCCCGCCGAGGCCCAGGTACTGCGCGTGCTCGCTCGAGATCCACCCGGCCGAATACCCGATGCCCACGGTGTCCCGGACCCGGTGCCACGCCCTGCCCGTCAGCAGCGAACCGAACGAGAGCGAACGGTCGGTCGACGTGTACGAGTACACCTCCGTCTGCCCGTCGGAGTACATGCCGCGGAAGAACGCGCCGAGGTCGTCGGTGATCCCCTGCTCGATGCTCACCCCGGCGCCCATCTTCACGTTGGGGCGGCGCACCCAGCACAGGTCCGGCGCGTTGCCGTTGCCGGCCGAGTACGGATCGTCGTGGCAAGAGGCTGCGGCGTTGGTGGCGTTCTCGAACGGGTTGGCCTTGTAGACGGCGATGGCGTCGGCAAAGCGTCCCATGACCTCCTCGTTGCGGTAGCCGAGGATGCGCACCGCCCCGTCCTGCCCGGCGATCGTGTGGTGGTGCTCGATCTCGGCCTGGTCGCCGTAGTGCTTGAAGACGTTGAAATCGAGCGGCAACTGGTTGGGTAGCTTGGGCGGCGCCATGCGCCCGACGCGCGCCGCCCAGTCGTCCCAGTCGATCTCGGCGATCCCGCCCCAGCTGTAGCCGCGCGCATCCGCGGCGAAGTCGAACGCGGCGTACGTGAGAAACGCCATGTTGAAAAAGCTCTTGCGAAGGTCGCCCGTCGTGTCGTTCTTGTCGAAGAAGTCGAGCACGCTGAAGTTGCCGAGCGTGAGCACGATGCGCCGCTTGGCATCCTTGCGACCGAGCTGCATCGGGTCCGACGTCGTCTGCGTATGCTCGCCCCCGAGATCGAACGTCTGCCGGAGATAGTCGCGCGAGATGTACGGCACGGGCGTCGACAGCCCCTGCTTTTGCAGCTCGAAGTTCTGGATCACGCCGCCCAGGCCCGTGAGGCCGCTGAGCGGCCTCTCCGCGATGATCTCCGGGACGACGTAGTACTGGGCGCCCGGCCAGAGGCGCAGGCCCACGAAGAGCGTCGCCGTCTCGGTGAAGCTGAGCTCCTGGCCAAAAGGACACAAGGCCGGTCGGGCGCAACCATTCGATAGCGAGTTCGCGCCCGAGTACGCGGCGGGGAAACCGAGCTTCATGCTCCAGATGTCGGTGACCTGCCCGTAGGCGTTCCACGCTTCGTCATCGAGGTCGTGCAGACCCCGATGCGTCAGGTAGTTCATCATGTCGAAGGCCGCGTCCTCGCGGCCCGACGGCTCGGCCACGGCGGCGCGGGCCGCGCGCGGAAGCAACAACGCCGCCGAGAGGGCGAGCGAGGCGCCGAATCGACGCGCCGACCGCGTCGCGATGCTGCGCGCGGACACCGTCGACCTCAGGCCGGAAGCGACGTGCCCGTGTACTCGACGCTCTTGTCCCACAGGCGGTCGGCGAGCGCGTCGTCGAGGGCGAGGTCGCTCGGCTTCTTTTCGCGGCACGAGTCGTAGTAGCGGCCGTCCTGGGCGGCGACGTCGGGCGACGTCGCGCAATAGAGGCTGGTCTTGGCCCCGTCGTCGTTCGAGATCATCCACATCTTCATGAGCGGGCGGATCGGCCACGGCACGCGGCGCCACGCGTCGGACGCGACGACGCCAGGATGGAGCGAGTAGCTATGGACGCCGCTCGGACCGAGGCGCTTGGCGAGACCGCGCGTGAAGAGCACGTTGGCAAGCTTGGACACGGCGTACTCGGGCACCCCCGTCACCGATTTGGTGGGCCGACGCACGGCGTCGAAGTCGATGCCCTTGGCGTCGTAGTGCGCCTGGCTCGCCACGACGACGATGCGCGCGTTCTTGGCGGCGCGCAGCCGAGCCGCGAGCAGCATCGTGAGCAAGAAGTGCCCGACATGGTTGGTGCCGAACGCGAGCTCGAAGCCCTGCTTGCTGATGCCGCGCGCGCCCGCCATGCCCGCGTTGTTGAGCAGCACGTCGATCGGGCGGCCCATCGCGTCGATGCGCGCGCCGCACGCGCGCACCGAGTCGAGATCGCCGAGATCGAGCGGGACGAACTGCGCATCGCCCGCGCCGAGGGCGCGGATCTCGTCGAGCACGGGGCGCGTCTTCTCTTCGGAGCGGCACGCGAGCACCAGCGTGGCCCCGCGCTCGGCGAGACGCAGCGCCGTGGCGCGGCCGATCCCCGTGTTGGCACCCGTGAGAACGATGAAGCGCTGCGCGAGATCCCGGTCCACCATGGCGACGGAGCCGACCCTACCAGAGACTCGCCCGCGAGGGGCGTAGACTGGCGAGCATGGACGAATGGTTCGTGTGCGTGCCCGGCGGCGCGGCGGTGGGGCCCGTGACGACGTCGCTGCTCATCCTGGGTATCCGCTCGGGCAAGGTCCCGGACGACGCCCTCGTGTGTCGGCCCGGTGACACCGAGTGGAAGAGCGTGTTCGACGTCGCGGATCTGGCGCGCGCCCTGCCGGGCCCCGCCGAGTTTCGCGGCGACGCGGTCGACGCGCGCTACGCCGTGAAGAACGTGCTCGGCAAAGGCGGCATGGGCGAAGTGTTCCTGTGCGCCGACGGATGGATCGGGCGAGAGGTCGCGATGAAGGTGGCGCTCGGCGGGCCGACGGCGCCGGTGCACCTGCGCGCGCGGTTCGTGCGCGAGGCGCTCGTGCAGGGGCAGCTCGAGCACCCGAGCGTCGTCCCCGTGTACGACCTGGGCACGCGCTCGGACGGCACCACGTTCTTCACGATGAAGCGCGTCCGCGGCCTCACCCTGCAGGAGATCATCCGGGGCCTGCGCAAGGGCGACCCGGCGACCGCGCGCGCCTACTCGCGCCGCCGCCTTCTGACGGCGATGAGCAGCGCGTGCCTCGCCGTCTCGTTCGCGCACAGCCGCGGCATCGTGCACCGCGATCTCAAGCCCGAGAACGTCATGCTCGGCGACTTCGGCGAGGTGTACGTGCTCGACTGGGGCGTCGCGCGCGTGCTCGACGACTCGTGGGCGCAGCGCGCACACCAGGCCTCGGCCGGCGTCTCCGCGCCGATCGGGCAGACGCTCGCGGGGGCCCTCGTCGGCACGCCCGGCTACGCGGCGCCCGAGCAGGTGCAGGGCGATCGGCGCGTCGGCGAGCGGAGCGACGTCTACTCGCTCGGCGCGATCCTCTTCGAGCTGCTGGCGCTCACGCCGCTGCACATGGGGTCGACCGTCGAGGCGCTCATCGCGTCCACGATGACGCTCCACTCGGCGATACCGAGCGCGCGATCCCCGGAGCTCGGGATCCCCCCGGAGCTCGACACCATCTGCGCCAAGGCCACGGCGCTCGCGCCCACGGATCGCTATGCGTCGACGCGCGAGATGCAGGAGGCGATGGAGCGCTACCTCGACGGCGAGCGCGACGCCGAGCGTCGGCGCGACCTGGCCAAGGCGCACGCCAACGCGGCGGCCGAGGCGTTCGCGGCGGCGACCAAGGCCGGGGCCACGGGCGAGCCGGAGCGCGTACGCGGCTTGCGCGAGCTCGGCGCGGCGCTCGCGCTCGAGCCGTCGAACGAAGAGACGCTCCAGACGTTGATGCGCGTGCTCATCGAGCCGACGGGCGACCTGCCCCCGCAGGCCGAGGCGGAGCTCAACGAGCTGCAGAGCCGCGATCGGCCCCGCGGCGCGCGCGACGCGATGCGCGCGTATGCGTTCATGGGGATCGGCGGCCCGGTGCTCCTGATGATGCCCATCTTGCGACCGGGGCTCTTCGCTGCCCTCGTGGCGTCGATCGTCGCGACGGCCGCGTACCTCGGGTGGATGTGGCGCACGGGCAACGCGGGGCCGCGGTTCATGGCGTACGCGTTCCCTTTGACGTTCCTCGTGGTCGGCCTGATGAGCGGCGTGTTCGGGCCCTTCGTCCTGGTCCCGGGGCTGGCGGTCGTGACCGTCGCGACGCTGCTGGTCAATCTGCGCGCGAACCGCGCCGCAAGGCGCGCCGCGCCGCTGCTCGGCATCGTCGCCGTCTTCGTCCCGGTGCTCCTGGAGATCGCGGGCCTCGCGCCCAGGTCGTATGCCTTCGATCGAGGCGCGATCCGGATCGTGTCGAATCTCGTCGACCTCCGGCCGTTCCCGGCCTTCCTGCTGCTGGCGCTCAGTACGGCGCTCACGATCGTCGCGACGGCCTTCACCATCGGCAGCGCCGTCGACGCGCTCGTCGCCTCGGAAAGGCGGAGCTTTGCTCAGGCGTGGCGCTTGCGTCAGATGCTGGCGGGTGGGCATCATGACTCACCCCGCCCCTCATGACACGCCGTCTCTTCGTCTCCGCGTCGATCGCGTGTGGCGCCCTCGTCGCCGCGGCCTGCGGCGGGCACTCCAGCGACGGCGGCACCGCGCCCGACGGCGCCGTAGTGAATCCGCAGCACGGTGATGCCGACGGCAGCCTCTTGTCGCCCGGCGACGACGCCGGTGAACCGGGGTCGGATCTGGACGGGCAGGCCCCGGGCACCGATGGCACCGCGCCGCCCTCCGACGCCGGCGCCAACGGTGCGTCCTCCGACGCCGCCCTTCACTTCGACGGCGGATATCCCGCGGGCTGGCTCTACACCTCGGGCGCCACGATCTACGAGTCGAACGGCACCGGAAGCGGCACGCAATGGATGGGCCGCGGCGTCAACGTCGATGACATCTTCATGTGCGGGTACGACGACTCGCTCTGGATGGCGTCGCCCGCGACCGCGATCGAGCAAGAGTTTGCGACGCTGATGGCGCAGTGGAAGCCCTCGTTCGTGCGCATCTCGCTGGCCATGGACAGCTACGGCACCGTGGTGAGCTGGTTGAGCGATCCGTCGCAGTACAAGACGCCGATGACGGGCGTCATCAACGCCCTCGGATCGTATGCGGGCGTCCACGTGCTGGTCACCCTCCGCAGCGACGCCTCGATGCTCGAGAACACGGCGGCCAATGATCCCGAATCGACCGGCCTGCCCTCGAGCAGCACCGATACCCCCAACGCCACCAAGTTCCCGACGGGCACGGACGCCGTCTACGTCGCGCTCGTCGACTCGTTCGCCAACGACGGCTACGTGCTGTTCGGCCTCAGCAACGAGCCGCAGGGATCGGCGGCGACGGTCTCCGCCGCCATGAGCCATGCCGTCGGGGTCATCCGGGCCGAGGAGGATCGCCTCGGCGTACCGCACCACATCGTGTCTGCGCAGGGCATCGGGTACACGAGCAACGTCAGCCAGTACACGACCGCGCCGCTGCCCTACGACAACGTCGTGTACGAGGTGCACGGGTACCCGCCGGCACCGAGCGCGTACTGGCCCCCCGGTCCCGATGGCGGCGCGCCGAACATCCCGACCATCCTCGGCGAGTACGGCAGCCTGCCGACCAACGACGCCGGCGCCGACCCGGCGTTCTTCGCCGACCTCGAGGCGAAGAAGATCCCCAGCCTCGCGTGGGACTTCGATTCGTACAACGATTGCGCGCCCGACCTCGTCAACGTCGACCAGAGCTCCACGAGCATCACGCCAACGACGCCGTGGGGCACGATGGTCCAGGCCTATCTGCTCGCGCACGCGCCCTAGAGTGTCCTGAGTCCGTAAAACCTTGATATTTTGAGATCACAGGAAGACGGGAAGACGGGAAGGTTATCCGGCAAAACGATCCTTCCCGCCTTCCCGCCTTCCTGTGGAAATTCCTCGATGCGTCACGGACTCGGGGCACGAGTAGAGTGAGAGAGAGGGGGTGTGACCCCTCGCTACACGTCCGGGCACGATGCGTCCGTGATAGGTTGGAGGGGATGCGTTCCGGCTCGTTGGCGGCGGTTCTGGCTGTGACGGCGCTCCTTTCCGTCTCCACGGCGCACGCCGCCGGTCCCGCCATCAGCGACGAGGCGCGGCGCCGCTTCACCGCGGGCGTGGCGCTGCTCAAGGATCCGGAGGGGCCTCGCTACGAAGAGGCCTACCGCGAGTTCAAGGCCGCCTACGCGGCGTCGGCGTCGTACAAGATCCTCGGCAATCTGGGTCTCTGCGCGATGAAGCTCGAGCGCGACGACGAGGCGATCGACGCGTATGAAAAGTACCTCGCCGAGGGCAAAGACCTCCCGCCCGCCGAGCAGCAGCAGGTGCGGTCCGACCTGGCCACCCTGAAGACGGGCGTGGCGCACGTGATGGTCGAGAGCGATCCGCCGGGAGCGCGCATCTTCGACGAGCGGGTGCCCAACCGCGGCGAGCACGTGCTCAGCACCTTTGGGCCGCTCGACCAGCCGACCAAGCTCGGGCTGCACCAGGGCACCCACGAGATGGTGGCCAAGCTCGAGGGCTACCCCGATCAGTCGTGGAACGTCGAGGCGCTCGGCGGCCAAGACTTGCCGCCGCACAAGTTCACCTTCGCCAAGCCGGTCGTCGCCGCGCCTGCCGTCGCCGAGGTCCCGCCTCCCGCGACCGCTCCGGCCCCCGCGCCCGTCGTCACATCACGTCCGATCACGGGCGGCGTCTGGGCGGGGGTCGCGGTGACGGGCGTTCTCACCGTGGCCACCGTGATCACGGGCACGCTCGCGCTGTCGAAGCACAGCGACTACGTGTCGGCCAACACCGGCGCCGACCCGTCGAACGCGCAGTCCATCCGCAGCACCGGCGAGACGCTCAACCTCATCACCGACGTGTGCCTTGGCGGCGCGGTGGTCGCGGCGGCCGTCACGACGATCCTCTTCGTGGGTCGTCCCACGGTCGAATCGCCCGCGCCGGCGCAGATGGGCAGGCGCATCGACGTGGTGCCGACCGTGGGCACCGGCGGCGGGGGCCTGGCAATCTTGGGGCGCTTCTAGCTTCGAGGGGCAGTTTCAGATGGACGTCGAGATCGGCCAGCTTCTAGACAACAAGTACAAGATCGTTCGCCTGCTCGGCGAAGGCGGCATGGGCGCCGTGTACGAAGGCGAGAACGTCCGCATCCATCACCGCGTCGCGATCAAGGTGATGCACCCGGCCGTCGAGGCCGACAACGGCGCGCGTGAGCGCTTCGAGCGCGAAGCGCAGGCGGCGGGGCGCATCGGGTCCGAGCACATCTGCGAGGTGTACGACCTGGGCGAGCTGCCGAGCGGCGCGCGCTACATGGTCATGGAGTTTCTCGCGGGCGAGCCGCTGTCGACACGCGTGCTCAAGCTCGGTCGCATCCCGATCGAGGCGATGGCGCCGCTGCTCTTGCAGCTCCTCGAGGGCCTCGAGGCCGCGCACAGCGCCGGGATCATTCATCGCGATCTCAAGCCCGACAACGTGTTCTTGCAGCGGACCAAGCAGGGCGGCGACTTCGTGAAGATCGTCGACTTCGGCGTCTCCAAGTTCAACGCGCTCTCGGGCGGCGCGGCCATGAGCATGACGCGCACGGGCGCCATGGTCGGCACGCCCTATTACATGTCGCCCGAGCAGGTCCGGGGCGCCAAGCTCGTCGACCACCGGTCGGACATCTACTCGGTCGGCGTCGTGCTCTTCGAGTGCATCACGGGCACGCTGCCGTTCCAGGCCGAGACGTTCAACGAGCTGATGTTCAAGATCGCGCTCGAGGCGCCCGCCGACGCCGAGCAGCTCCTGCCGGGCCTCGACCCGCGCTTCGGCGCGATCGTGCGCAAGGCGATGGCCCGAGAGCCGGCGCAGCGGTACGAGTCTGCGCAGCAGTTCGCGGCGGCCGTGGCCGAGTGGATGCAGGCCGCGGGCGTCGCGATGCCCGCGGGCCACGCGTCGATCTCGCAGAGCGGCTCCGGGGTGCTGCACTCGCCCTTCGCCAACAGCTCCGGCGGACACCCCGTCGTCCTGGCCACGACGCCGAATCCCGGCGGCCCGCTCGACAAGACGACCGCGTCGGGCAGCGGCCTGTCGAAGACGCCGTCGCCGCCTCAGCCCAAGAAGGGCAACGCCGCGATCGCGGCCGTCGCCATTGGAGTGGTCGTGCTCGCCGCGGCGGGGATCGGCGTGATGCAGATCTCCAAGGGCAAGCCCGCCCTCGCAAGCCCGACCGCCGAAACAGCGACAGCAACGGCGACGGCGACAGTCGCGCTCCCCGCCGCCACCGTCACGGCAAGCGCTCCGCCCGCGGCGATCGCGCCCTCGGCCATGGTCATCGTCTCGTCGGCGCCCGCCACCAGCGTCGCTCCGGCGCCGAGCGACGCTGCGTCGTCCGCGACGTCCACGCACATAGCCGCGGTGCACCCGATGATCGGCGCGGCGCATCCCATCGCGCCCGTGGCCGCGCCTCCCCCCGCGGCGTCGGCGAACTCGATGACGCTGAAGGGGCGGACAATCCGCACGGAACTGTGATGCCGCAAGCAGGAGAGATCACGGGGAGGTGAGGAGGGAAGGAGTTGGAACGCAGGAAATCCCCAGGAATTCCTCCTCTCCTCCTTCCCTCCCTGTTTTCTCATTCTGGCGTCGAGGCCGCCACGCGGGTCGTGCGTTGTGTGCTGCATGGCAGCGATGTCGGCGCCCGCGGCCCATGGCAGCCGCCTCGAACGGGCGTAGCATTGTGGCATGGCGACCACCGACTACCTCTATGGCGATTCGACGCCTTCGCCTCTGAAGACGGACTTCATCGCGTTCTTGCGCGACGTCGTCGATGCGGGGGTCACGATGCTCCTCTGCGACGCGCGCCTGAGCGAAGCGGTACAGCGCGCCGCCAAGTTCGCCGAGACGACGGAGAAAGAGATCGAGAGCGCCGACGCGCTCATCCAGGACGTGTCGCGCACGGTGGAGCGCTCGCCCATCGCCGATCCCACGTCGCTCGCGGCGCGCTGCGCGGCCCGCCTCCTCCAGGCGGCCGTCGACGTGGCGCGGTCCGAGATCGACGCGGCCCGCGGCACCGTCGCCGCCGAAAAGGCGCGCGCCGCCCAGGAGGCCAAGACCGAACGCGAAGGCTGCGCCAAGGCGCTCGAGACGCTGCTCCTTCATCACGAGCTGCCCGGCGAGACGGGCGTCGTGCACCTGCGCCTCGACGGCGCCAGCTACGCGGCCGAGCTCCACGGCCACGCGCCGTACGGCCTCGACTGGGTGGTCACGACCGAGATCCCCGCGTCGTCGCCGCTGGCCCACGTCGTTCGCGTCGAGCGGCTCGTCGAGCGGCTGGAAGTGCAGGCGCCCGAAGAAGCCGGGTGGATCCGCAAAGAAACGAAGATTCGCCCCCAGCGACTGGATCGCCTGTACCTGTCGCAGCTCACGATCGACCCGGCCGAGACGCTGCTCAAGCTGCGCGCCGATCCCGACGGGACGGCCGGCGGATTCGACGTCTCGTACCGGCGCGAGCCGCGGCGCGTGCAGCTGGTGCGCGTCGCCGATCGCGGCGCCGAGCCCGATGCGCCGTACGACGTGGACGCCGAAGACTCGGCCAAGCTCTGGGACCTGCTCGACCAGCTCGCGCTCATGGCCACGGCACTGCTCGCGCACAAGAAGGCGATCCTCCGCGCGACCCTCGACGAGACACCGATCGACCAGCTCGAGGCGCCGCGCACGCTCGTCGACAAGATCGTCGCGCACGTCGCGCCGATCGTTCAGGAGATCGGACGCCGGTCGCTCACGCCGGGCGAGCTCGTGCTCAAGCGCCTGATCAGCGAGAACCAGCGCGAGGAGCTGTTCGTATCCAAGGCGGAGCTCGAACAGAAGCTGCAGCCCCTGCCGCCGGAGCTCCGGCGCGCGTTCGATGCAATGGGCCTCGCTCCGCCGCGCGCGTCACGCATGCCGGCGCCGCCGCCGCCGCCGCCACGGCCGCCGCCGCCCCACGCCGAGCACCCCGCCGAGCAGCGCGAGGCCCCTCGCGAGCCCTTCGTGCGCGCGGATTGACCCCGGGGTCCCGCGCGGCGGCGATCGCGCCGGGCGCGCATCGCCGCCGGCTTCGTGGTCCTACTGGAAGAGGATGTAAAATCCGACGTTCGCGAGCGCGCCGCTCGTGTCTTTGACGATGGCGGCGGCGTCGTTGTAGCCCGTGGGGCAGCCGCTCAATCCGATTCCACCGTTGTGGGGCACGTACGTCATGATGATGTCGACGTTGCCCGTGGTGGTCGGGTCGAGCGTGGCCACGGCGTTGAGCGCCGGAACTCCCCCGAGATCGAAGCAATAGTACCCCGTATACGGCTGCGACACGCCCACGATGCCGACCGTGACTCCCGGGTCGGTCGTGTCGAGCGTGGCATTGGCGTTGACGATCCCGAATGCGCGCGCGCTCCCCGACGCTCCCGTCGCGCCTTGCGGTCCGGCGGGGCCCGTGGCGCCGGTGGGCCCCTCGATCCCTTGTGGCCCCGTCGGGCCGGCGGGGCCTTGCTGCGCCCACGAGATGGCGACTTCGTCCTTGTCGCAGGTGTCGACCGTCGGATCGATGATGTGAACGTCGCCGTTCTTCGTCTTGTAGCAGGCCGAGATGGTCCCGTTGGCCGACGGGATCGAAGCCGAAGCCACCCCCGCGACAGCGACGAGAAGCACAGCCGAGCCAATGAGGATCGTTCGACGATTTTTCGGAATCATGGCACCCCTCCGTCTGACGTAAGTGAACGTTTGGTTCCCGCGCCGAGACCGCCCTCGCGAGCCGATCCGGCGCGCGGATGGTATTGTGTGGCGACCCTGGGGCCGTCTAACAAACTCGCCAAGGCGGGCGTTGTTGCAGGGTTGTTGCAGACGCGCGAGGGGGATAGCGATGTTTCCACGGCAACGACGCCTTCGCGCCGGGTTCGAGGAAGCGGGACGGGGGAGGGGTCGCTCCTGCTCGAACGCCCCTCCCCCCTTCCCTTGTTGTGGCGCGGACGAGCGCGAGATGGCGCGGATCCGGGCGCTCAGCCCCGACGAGCTGGATCGCGAGCTCGCCGAGCACGGGATCGATCCGGCCGAGGCGCGCGAGCGGGGCGAGAGGCTGGCGCGCGAAGTGGCGAGGCGGCTGGGGCAGGGATGAAGGGTCCGCTCGGTGAGCGGGCGCTGGTTGGCGTGAGGCGGTAGAGCGAGGCCGTCGTTGGCCTTCGAAGCGGTTGTTATCTATGATCGCCATGTAGATAACAACCGCCATGGCCACTCTCTTCTCGCGTCACTCGCTCGTCCTGCAGACGTCGTTCTCGGAGATCAAGCGAAGCGCGAGGGAGCAACCCGTGGTGGCCATCGGGAGCCCGGGCTCGGTGGGCGTCCGCGAGGTGAAGGGCCGCGAGTTTTACTACCGGCAGTTCTACGACGCGCGCGGACGAAAGACCGCGAGCTACGTCGGGCCCGTGGGGGACCCAGACGCCGAAGCGCGCGCGGGCGCCCTGCGCCAGGGCATCGAGGCGGCGAAGGCGATCGCGCGAGAGGTGCGTATCCTTGCCGCGCAAGGGTACGTGCGCGTCGATGGGCGGACGGCGGCGATCCTCGGCGCCCTCGCGAACCGAGGGATCTTTCGCGGCGGGGCCATCCTCGTCGGCTCGCACGCGTACGGTGCGCTCCTCAACGACATTGGGATCCGCGCCGCCGCCTTCTTCACCGAGGAGGTCGACATCGCGCGCGGCGCCGTGCTTGCGATTGCCGCCGACTCCCGCTTCGAGGACATCCTCGCGGAGTCGACGGTGCCCCTGCGCGCCGTCCCGGGGCTCGGGCGCGCCGATCCGTCGACCTCTTACAAGGCAGTGGGCAGCGATCGCCTGCGCGTCGATCTGCTCGTGCCCGGTCCCGCTTCGGGCGTGACGACGCGGGCGGTGCCGGAGCTGAAGGCCCATGCCGAGGGCCTGCCCTATCTGGGGTACCTCCTCGAGGACTCGATCGAAGGCGTCGTCCTCGGGCGCGACAGCGCCCTCGCCGTCCGGGTTCCTAGGCCGGAGCGCTTTGCGTGGCACAAGATGTTCGTCGCGCAGGAGCGCTCGACGACCAGCGAGAAGCGGACCAAAGACATCCTGCAGGCCGCGGTGCTTTTTGCGGCGCTCGTCGAGGACGCCCCCGACGCACTCGAAGAGGCGCTAGGGGCGTTGCCCCGGGGTGCGCGATCGAAGGCGATCGCGGGAGCCAAGGCCGTGATCGTGCGCCTGGATGCGACGGGGCAGCCGAGGGCGGCGGAGACCCTGAGGCAACTCGTCGGTTCGTGACGGATGGCTGGCCACGAGGCCCGTCAATTGCCGGTGCAGCTCCAGGTCACGAAGCAGTAGCTGTAATCGCCGACCCATCCGCTGCTCGCATATTCGAGGCAGCCTATCTGGAGGGCATCGCCCGCGTTCACGGCGAAGCTGTACGTTGCGCTGCAGGACGACCCGTCGGGGCCCGGGGGGGGCACGATGCACGGAGGAATATCCTCACTAGGGGCGGCGCCGTTGTCGAGCCAGGCGATGTCTTCGCTGGCGAAGTCGCTGCTGGTCACGGAAGAATCTGGCCCGAGAAGGATCTGCGAAGTGACCTCGCACGTGCCCGTGTACTCGGCCGTGAACTGAGCCTGATACGGATACTCATACACGGTCGCGTACGTCGCGCCGCTGGGTATGCTCGAGATAGAGCCGATATATTCCGAGGAGCCCACCTGCGCGCTTCCGGACGATCCCGTGGCGCCGGTCGCGCCGGTCGCACCGGCGGCACCGGTCGGTCCCGTGGGCCCCGTCGCACCGGTCGCGCCGGTCGCTCCCGCGGCGCCGGTCGCGCCCTCGGCCCCGGCGGGTCCCGTCGCTCCAGCGGCTCCCGTCGCGCCTACCGCACCTGCAGCGCCGGTGGCGCCCGCAGCACCGGTCGCGCCCGCGGCTCCGGTCATGCCGTTCACGCCGTTCATCCCGTTCATGCCGTTCACGCCGTTCATCCCGTTGACGCCCGCGGGCCCCTGCGGTCCCGTGGCGCCCGTAGCGCCCGCGGCCCCCGTCGCGCCGCTGGCTCCGGTGGTGCCGCTGGCTCCCGTCGCGCCGCTGGCTCCCGTCGCGCCGCTGGCTCCCGTCGCGCCCGTGGCCCCCGTCGCGCCCTTCGGCGGAACGACCTCGATCCAGGTGCCCGCGGAGCAGGCCAGCACCAAGCCGTTGCTCGTGGAGTACGCCAGGTCTCCAGCGCTGCCTGCGTTGCAGGCCACCTTCGTCCAGTTGTTTCCCTCGCAGCTCCAGAGGATGGACGTCGACGTGACGTAGCCGACCGTCCCGTTCACGGACCCGGTGCAGTTCGGCAGCCCGGCCTGCGTCTCCGACTGCACCCCGATGACGTAGTTCGGGGTCGGCGCCGTCCCCTGCGGTTGCCCGCCGCATCCCACGCCACCCAGCACCGACGCAATCACGGCGCCGACTCGTGCAAGCCTATCCAGTCTCATCGCGTCTTCCCTCCGGCTCGTTGCGGCCGCCGGGACGCGTACCACGGTCTTGGGGTGAGAAGGCGCACAATGGCGCCCAATGTCATACCAATTGCGTCACCTGCGTCGGTTCGCGACGGATGCCGAATGAATGCCGTGCGCGCCCGCGCGCTACGCGCGGCCTACGGGCACTGGAACGTGCTGGGCTGCCGGACGGAAACCCACGTCGGGATCAGGTCCGTCGGCGGAGTCCAGGAGATGGGCTGCACGCCGCGATCCGTGAGCGTAGGGGTCGAGGCGGTTCCGCCCAGCTGCAGTCCGAGGATGAAGTTGTCGCTGGCCACGTCGGCAGTGGCCACGAGGGTGCTCGTGTACGGCTCGAAGACGACCCCGGTGACCGTGTTCGTCGACTGGACGGGGAACGAGGTCGGCTGGGCCGATGATCCGGCGGCGAGGGGGAGGGTGTAGATGATGTTGGAGACCGAAGGACTGACCACACCTTCGGCAATGAAGGCCACGCCGCCCGAGCAGAACGTGAAGGCGATGGGATCGTAGCGCGAGCCCGTGGTCGTGAACGACTGCTCGGGCCCGGTGGCCGCCGGGTTCAGGGTCCACTCCTGGAGCGAGCACGTGATGCCGGCTTCGCCATTGAGGAACGGAATCGCGAAGAGCGCCGAGTATTCCGACGAGATGACGCCCGAGCCAAAGCCGGCCAGCACTTGCTGATTGGGCGCCGACCCGAGGGGAATCGCGCCCCCCATCGAGATCCCGTTGACACCGATCGATGCGGTGACGAACTGGAATAGTCCGGTGCTCGCGTCGCCCGTCATCGACGTGTTCTGGAGAATCGCCACGTTGCCACCGACGCCGGCGTTCGGAGGCGTGCCGACGAGCCCGACCGGGTTGAAGCTCAGAGGCGCCGACGTGATCGCAGGAGAGGGCCCGCCGTCGGGCAGCGGCGCGTCCAGGCTCGTCGTGTCGATCGACGTGAGCTGGCTTCCCTGCGGGCCGTCGACGGCGACGGTGGAGATGTAGACGAGGCGATCGACGAGGGGCACGATGTACTGGCCCGACAGAGGCTGAGGCACGGTCAACGTCGAGAGCTCCGTCCAGGCCCACGTGCCCCCGGGCCGGGTGTCGAGCGTGCGGACGTGCAGAAGGACCGGGCTGGTCCCGGTCGTCGGGAATCCCGACGCCGTGCCGGTGTCGAAGATGAACCAGAGGTCGCGTGAGCCGTCGTAGGCGATCCCGAGCACGGACATCGGGGTGCGGCTCTTCTGGTTGCCCGTCACCGGATCGAGCACCGAGAGCACGTAGTTGGACGTGGCGGTCACGTGGCCGCCGATGACCACGGCCCCCGCGGGCGACCCCGCGTCCACCGCGGCTTCCGGGGCCATCGTCATCGTGGCCTCGGACGTCCCGTCGCTGCCACTGGTCACGACGTCGCTCGACGCCTCGCCCCCTGCCCCGCTCGAGCTCCCGCTCTCCGACGCCACCGTCCCGTCGTTCGACCCCGTCGTGACGTCGTCCCCCGCGCCGTCGTCGCCCCCGGTGCCCGAGTCATCCCCCGGCGCTTCCTTCACCGCGTCGTACGCGTTGATGAGCGAGCACCCGGCGGCGGAGGCCAGCGGGACGAACAGGCCGGCGAGAACGGCGAACCGACGAGAAGACATGCGTTCTTGCCAGGGTACCGGTGCGGGGCGCCAGCGGGAAGATCCGACCGAAGCGGAAGAACGAAGAAACTCCTTCCCTCCTCCTCTCCCTGTGCTCTCTCATGCTCGGTCATCTAGTTGTTCAGGGCGCCCTGGTTGATCCAGTTCATGATCGTGTCGATGTCGGTCTGATCCAGGTAGTCGCCGTCGGCGGGCATGCGCACACCGGCCGGCGGGGTGGATTCGGAGATCTTCAGGTACATGTAGCTCATCATCGCGTTGCCCGGGTACACGCGGACGTACGCGGAGTCCTCGACGACGGTGACTCCGACGAGGTCGGTGTAGGCCTCCGACGGCGTCATCACGAGGCCGTTGGGGGCGGTGCCGGGCACGTGGCACCCCGTGATGGCGCAGTTGTTCTCCAGGATCGGGATGACGTTGTTCTCGAAGCTCTCGAGCGTCGTGGCGGTCGTCTCGACCATGTTGCCGTCGGTGAGGCGCGCGCGGTTCTCGGCGCGCACGACCCAGAAGTACGTCGTGCCCGACGCGAGGCCCGTGACCTCGACCGACGTGGCGCCGGGGGCAGAGACCGCGACGGGATCGCCCGCGACGTCGGCATCCACGACGGCGCCGGCGTCGCCGTAGATCTCGCCGCCGGACGTCGTGGCCTGGTAGACGAGGTACACGATCTCGCTCGTGGGCGTCTGCGTGTCGGTCGCCGGCACGTTCCAGTTCAGGGTGACGGTGTTGGCGGTGATGTCGCTGACGGCGGATACGCCCTCGAACGAGGGGGGCACCAGGTCGACGAGCGTGGTCGCGACGCGCGTGAAGGTGTTCTGATCCTCGTTGTCGCTGAGGTCACGGGCGCGGCAAACCAGGTAATACGTGGTGCCCGAGACGAGGCCCTGCACGGTGGCGCCCGAGAGGATCGCCCCGCCGGTGGCCGCGAAGGTGGCCGTCGGCGTATTGAAGTCCCAGCCGCCGTCGGTCGTCGACGCGAAAACGTCGTACTTGATGAGGGTCGGCGGGGTGGAGTTGTCGGTCGCGGGCGTCCAGGTGACGGCGATGGACTGGGGGTCGACGCCCGAGGCCGACGCGCACCCGGCGAAGACGGGAGGGAGGGTGTCGCTGCCGGACATGCCGGAGAGCTCGATGGTGTCTTCGGGGCTGGTGTCGACGTTGCCCGCGGCGTCGACCGCGCGCACGATCGCGTAGTACGTAGTGCTGGCGTTGGGCAGGCCGGTGATGGTGACGCTGGTGGCGCCGGGGGCGCTCACCGCGTCGGGCAAGTTCAGGTTCTCGCCGCCGGACGTCGTGGAGAGAAAGACGTCGTAGACGATGCCGGCGGTGGGCGTGAGCGTGTCGCTGGCGGGCGACCACGCAACCGTGAGCGAGGCCTCGCTGGCCGTCGTCACCGATGTCACGCCCGCGAAGACGGGGGGGACCGTATCGGCCTGCGTCATGGCCGACATCTCGACATGGTTCGAGTCCTCGTGGCCCGAGGCGTCGACCGCACGCACGACGGCGTAGTACGTGGTCATCGTCGCGAGGCCGTTGTCGATGACGACCGACAGGGCGCCGGGCGCCGAGGTGATCGTCGGCGCGCCAAAGTTCTCGGAGCCGGCGGCCGTCGCGACGTACACGTTGTACGTGAAGGCGACGCTCGCGTCGGCCATCCCCACGTCGGTCGCCGGCGCCCACGCGAAGAACAGCGACGTCGGCGACGCGGGGGCGACGGCGGTCACGCCCGCGAAGTCGACGCTGGCCGCGCCGAGCGGCGCGTCGGACCCGGCGTCGCCCGCGGACGCCGTCGCATCGGAAGAAACGCCGCCCGCCGCGTCGACCACGTGCGCCGGCGCGACGTAGCACACGCTGCCGTCGAGCTTCGTCCCGGGGCCGCACGTGACGTTGTCGCCCGAGGTGCCGCTGCTGCCGCAGCCGAGACCCGCGACGGCCAGCGCCAGCGCGGAGACACTCTTCCAACTTCTACGCATCCCGAACGCTCCCGTGAAAGTCAGTCTACAAGCCCGGTGCCGTGGTCCGGGCTCAGTTGTTGACCGCGCCCTGCAGGATCCACGCGGCCATGACGTCGGCGTAACCGGCGTCGAAGGGACCACCGTAAGGCATCTGGAGATCGCCGGGTGAACAGGCGTTCGGTCCAGCCAACTTCCGGTAGATCACGCTGGCGTCGAGGTTGCCAGCGAGGACGAAGTGCAGACCGGCGGGGCACTCGGTGTACGGGCCCCAGATGTCGGCGTCTGGCGGCGTGGGCGTCGGCGTCAGGTTGCCGGTGATGAATGCGTACGTGTAGGGACCCGGCGTGGGCCCGACGTCGCCCGGGCCGGTGTGGCAGTCGTTGCACGGGTTGGGTGGGACGCCGCTCGTGGCGCTGAAGATGTTGTTGAGGATGTCGTTGTTGAACGACACGGGCGTCGTGGCGGTGATCGGCGACGACGCGGGCGACACGTTGCCCGCCTGGTCCTTCGCCGCGATCGTGAAGGTGTACGTCGTGTTCGACGCGAGCGAGCTGCCCTGCGTGGTCGCCTGCACGCCGAGAAACGAGCTGGTGACCGACGCGTCGTTGCCGCCGACCGTGAAGGTGCTCGCGCAGCTGTTCGCGCAGAGCACGTACGAGATGTACGCCGACGACGACGCGGGATCGGTGGAGGCGGCCCAGCTGAGGCCCATGCTGTTCGGGTACGCCGGGTCGAGCGCGGCGGTGAGCCCCGTGGGCGTCGCGGGCGCCGTCGTGTCGGCCAGCGTGGCGACGGGGGATTGCGCGGTCGTCGATCCCCCCTGCGACGTCGCCGTGACCGAGACGTAATACGTCGTGGCCGCGTGGGTGGGCGTCAGGCTGCTGATCGTCACCGACGTGGCGGTGGTGGGGCTGAGAGGCACGAGGGTCCCGGTGCCGCCCGCGCACGCGCTGGACGACGTGGAGTAGCAGACGGCATACGTGATGGTCGACGCGGGGCTGACCGTCGCGAGCCACGACATCGGCAGCGTGGTGTACGTGGCGCTCGTCACCTTGGGCGCCGTGGTGAACGTGGGCGGCGGGAACACCGTCTGCACGGTGACGCCGCTGACTTGCACGCTGTTGCCGTCGTCGAGGCTGTACTGATTCTGGGCGCGGACGACGAAGTAATATGTCGTGTTCTGCGTGAGGCCGGTCGCCGTGTAGCTCAGCTGCCCGGTCACGTTGTACGTCGCGGTGAAGCTCGTCCCGTCGCAGTCGCCGTTCACCAGCGTCATGCACACCAGGTACTCGATGTCCTGGGTCGGCGTGATCGGGTCCGACGCGGCCGACCAGGTGACGGTCATCGTCGTCGACGTCGCGGCGCCGATGCCCGCGGCCCCGGCGAAGGTCGGCGGCGTGGTGTCCGTCTGCGTCAGCTGGGAGAGCTCGTTCGAGTTGGTGTCGGTGGTGCCCGCGGTGTTCTTCGCGCGGACGATCACGTAGTACCGCGTGGCCGGCGTGAGGCCCGTGATCGTCGCGTTCGTCGCCGGCGCGGCGACGTCGATGGGCGTCGCGCTCAGCTCGGCCCCCAGCGTCGTCGAGACGTACACGAGGTACACCATCGTGCTCACCTCGGACGCGACAGGGTCGCCCGCGGCCGACCAGCCCACGGTGATCGACGTGGGCGACGTCGACGCGATCGTGCTCGCGCCGTTGAACGACGGGATGTCGGCGGGCGGCGTCGCCGTGACCTGCACCGGCGCCGGCGTCGTGTCGACGAGGCCGGCCGCGTCGACGGCGCGCGCGTAAAACCAGTATTGCGTGAGGGGCGTCAGGCCCGTGACCGTGAGGCTGGTGGCACCGGCCACGCTCGTCGCGATGGGCGTGGTGCTCTCGCCGCCCGACGACGTCCCCGCGTAGATGCGGTACGTCATGCTCGTGTAGGGCGTCGCCAGGTCGCTCGCGGGCGACCACGAGAGCAGCACCGACTCGGGGTCGGTGGCCACGGCGCTCGTCAAGCCGCCGAACGACGGCGGCGAGACGTCGCTCAGCGTCTTGGCCGAGACCTGGACGGTGTTGGTGTCCTCGTTGCCGTCGAGGTCGCGCGCGCGCACGACGAAGTACGCTGTCTCGAGCGGCTGCAGGCCCGTCACCGTGAACGTCGTGGCGCCGAGCGGCGAGGTGAACTCGGGGCCGCTGGCGTACTCCTCGGCGCCCGACGCGACGGCCTCGTAGATGTCGTAGGCGATGTCGGCGGGCGGCGTGCTCGTGTCGGTGGCGGCCGTCCACGAGAGCGCGATCGAGCTGTCGCTCGTCGCCGTGGCCGACGTGGCGCCCGCGAACGTGGGCGGCGAGACGACGGCGGCGGGCCCGGTGGTCGCGCCCAGCTGCGCGGTGTTCGTGTCTTCGTTGCCCGACGTGTCCCTCGCGCGAACGACGAAGTAGTACGCCGTCGACACGGCGAGATTCGTCACCGTGAAGCTCGTGGCACCGCCGGCCGCGGTGTAGCTCGGGTGCGAGAAGTCCTGCGCGCCGGGCGTCGTCGCGAAGAAGATGTCGTAGACGATGTACTGCGGTGAATCGACGCTGTCCGACGCGGCGGACCACGTGAGGAGGACCGCGGTGCCCTCGGCCGTCGCCGACGCGACGCCGGCGAAGACCGGCGGCGTCGTGTCGAGCGTGTGCGCGCTGCGTTCGAACGTGTTCGCGTCGCTGTTGCCCGCCGCGTCGACGGCGCGCACGACGACGTAGTACCGCTGCCCGGCGGTGAGCCCGCTCACCGCGGCTTGCAGCGCGCCGGCCGCGGTCGTGACGGTGGGCGTGGCGAAGTCCTCGCCGCCCGAGGTGGTCGTGCAATAGACGTCGTACGTGATCGCGGACGACGGGCAGCCCGTGTCCACCGCGGGGTTCCACGTGACGAGCAGGGTGGTGGCGCCCGTGGCCGTCACCGTCTGCACGCCGGCGAAGATGGGCGAGCTCGTGTCCGGCGTCGCCGCCGATTTCTCGACCGTGTTGCTGTCCTCGTTGCCGGCGGCGTCGACCGCGCGCACGACGAAGTAGTACGTCGTGCCGCCGAGCATCCCCTGGAGCAGCGAGCCTGTCGCGCCGGCGGGCGTCGTCAGCATCGGCTGCGTGAAAGCCTCGCCGCCTGGCGCCGTACCGACGTAGACGCGGTAGCTGATCATGCCCTGGGGCGTCATGCGATCGGTGGCCGGGCTCCACGCGAGCGCGATGTGCGTCTCGTCGATCGCCGTCGCCGACTGGACTCCCGCGAACGCGGGCGGGGTGGTGTCGCCCGCGCCGGTGGTGCCATCGAGGGCGGCGTCGAGCGCCACCCGTCCGCCGTCACCGCCCGCACCGAGCCCCGAGTCGCCCGGCCCCGACGCGCCAGGAGCGCTCGTGCATCCGCCCGCCGCCAGCGCGAGTGCCAGCGACATCGTCGCAAACCACCGGTTCATGCCAAGCTCCCCGCCGAGTGGCGCCCAACAGCGACACCACGGCACGGTGCAAGGCTATCGCGCGGCCCGCTCGAACGATAGGGGCCGCGGCGGCAAGGTCCCTTTCCGCACCTGCGACGACAGAGATTGAGCTCCGGTGAGCCCTCTCGTGAACGGACGTTTCACGGACTCATGAGAGGGGGGATGGACCACGAGGACACTAGGGACACGGGCGGATTGGCTCTGGCCCTCGTGTCCTTGGTGTCCTAGTGGTCTCTCTCCCCTTCAAATCCTCTGCGCCGAGGTACCAGCGGCTTCAGTCGCTTGGCGGCGCCGCGTCGAGGGGGCCCGCGTCGGCCGCGTCGGGGGCGCCGAAGCTCGCGTCGAGGGGCACGCTGGCGTCGCATCCTTCGTTGATCCAGGCGGCCACGAGGGCCATGCCCGTCGGGTCGACCATGTGCGAGTCGATCGGGGGCATCTGGATCGGCGGCGTTGCAATGTCGTACCCCGCGTCGCTGAACGGGTCGCGATGGCTCATTCGGATGTAGACGCAGCTCTGCGGCGCGTCGCACGCGGTCAAGCGGTCGATGACGCCATCCGCGTGGAAGCCGGACGTCGCCTGGTTCCAGCCCGTCTGGTACGTGTCGGTCGCCTCGACGCTGCCGAGCTCCCCGGCGAGCAGGCGCATGTGAAAGCCCGTGCTATTGGCCTCGCCGCCACCCGTGTTGTGGCAGGGGACGCCGCAGTTGGCGTGCAGGTAGCCGAGCGCTGCGGCCTGCGTCGGGTCGCCCGGGACCGTGAGCGCCGCGTCGGGCGGATCGGTGAGCAGGCCGTCCGCGATGAGCGTGCGCATCGGAAGACCGCCGGCGTCGGGCGACGAGAGGCTCACCGCCTCGAAGCCGAGGACGTCGTCGATCCGACCGAAGTGGCATTGCCCGCACTTGACCTGGCTGGGGATCTCGTAGCCCGCGTCGTTGACGTTGAGGGCGCCCACCGTGAGCTCGCTCGTCGCCCCGCCATCGGGCGACCACTGGTAGGTCGTCAGGTACCACGCGCCGATGTACTCGCCCGCATCCGGGGCGGCGGGGACCTTGTGCAGCATCCGCGTCTCGATGAGGACCCCGTCGACGATGAACTGTTTCCAGAACTTGGTCCCCGCCGGGAACGTCCACTCGTCCATGTCCGACGTGTCGATCGCCGTGCCGGGCGGCAGGTAGACCCACCGCGTCTTTACGGCGCCGTCGCTCCAGAGGTGCAGGCCCGGGTCGTACTCGGTGACGTTGGGCGCGATCGTGCGCGTGTTCCAGTCGGCGTAGAGCCCCGTGCATCGAAGCTCGGTCGGCTCGCCGGCGAGGTCCATGGCGCAACCGGTGACGTCGGCGTCGACGCCCGCCTCGGGCGCCGCGTCGGGGGCGGTGCCCGCGTCGGAGGCGTCGTCGATGACGGTGGCGTCGGCCGGGGCCGCGTCGCTCACGGTGGCGTCGACGCCGGGGACGAGCCCCGACGCGTCGTCGATCGCGCCCGAGTCGTCCGATCCGGCCGTGCCCTTGTCGCTGCTGCTGGAGCAGGCGGCGGCGGCGATGCACAACGCAACGGTCGCGAGCGGACCTAGCCTGCGTAGCCCGGGTCCGGAAAGCACACTGATGCCCACGAAGTCCTCCCTTGACCCGACGCGAAGCGGATCGCTCGAGGCTCCGGACTATATCACCGCCGCCGCGCTGCGGCTGCGACCCGTAACCTTTCGGTCTGCTCGTTCGTGATCCCTCGAGAGCTCCAGCACGGAGCCGGAGGAGAGCACCATGAGCCATCGAGTCGTCGTCATCGGCGGGGGTCTTGTCGGGCTCGCGACCGCCGCGCTCAGCGCGCGGGCGGGCGCGGACGTCGTGCTGCTGGAGAAGGCCTCGACGGTCGGCGGGCGCGCAGCGAGCCAGGCCACCAAGGGCTACGTGTTCAACGAAGGCGCGCACGCGCTCTACGTCGGCGGCCCGGCGACCGAGGTCCTGCGGGAGCTCGGGGTCGCCTGGAAAGGAGCAGCGCCGAAGCTCGCGGGGGCGTTCGCGCTCGAGGGGTCGGTGCGGCACCGGTTGCCCGTGGGCATCGGGTCGTTCGCATCGACGTCGCTGCTCGCGCCGCGCGCCAAGGTCGAGGCGGCGCGGTGGGTCGCACGCCTTGGCGGGGTGGACGCGGCGGCGATCGACGGCGTGACGCTCGATGCGTGGCTCGACCGGGTGCTCGTCAGCCCGCGGGCCCGCGCGCTCGTGCGCATGTTCGTGCGCCTGACGAGCTTTGACGCGGCGTCGTCGCGCATGAGCGCTGGCGCCGCGGTGCGCCAGTTCCGGCGATCCACCAAGGGCGTGCGCTACCTCGACGGCGGCTGGCAGAGCCTCGTCGACGGCGCCCGGGCCGCCGCCGAGGGCGCGGGCGTGCGCATCCTGACCGCGGCGACGGCGGCGCGGATCGAGCACGGGGAGGCGGTGGGCAGAGTGCGCCTCGACGACGGCACGCGCATCGCGGCGGACGCCGTCGTCGTCGCCACCTCGCCGGGCGCGCTCGATCGCCTGCTGGACCACGCCGTGGCGGGGCCGGCGCGGTGGGCCGAGACGCTGCGCCCGGTGCGCGTCGCGTGCCTCGACGTGGCCCTCGACGCGGTGCCCGAGCCGCGGTCGCCGCTCGCCCTGGGCTTCGACACGCCCACCTACGTCTCGCTGCACTCGGCGTCGGCCCGGCTTGCCCCCGAGGGCGGGGCCCTCGTCTGCGCGATGAAGTACCTGGGCGAGGGAAGCGCCGAGGGAGCGCAGGCCGAGCTCGAGGCGATGATCGACGCGCTGCAGCCCGGGTGGCGCGATCACGTGGTGCACGCGCGCATGCTGCCGACGATGGTTGCATCGCACGCGGCGGCCGACGCGGCGAGCGGCGGCCTGCGCGGGCGTCCGCGGAGCGAGCAGCTGGGCGTGCGGGGTCTGTACATCGCGGGCGACTGGGTCGGCCCGCACGGGATGCTGCTCGACGCGGGCCTGGCGAGCGCCCGCGCCGCCGCAACCCTCGCGGCCCCCGAGGCGCGCCGTGCCTCGGCGGGATAACCTCGCGGCGATGCCCCCGCGGCGCGAAGCCGATGCGCTGACCGGCGAGTGGGAACGCCACCGGAGGGCCCTCTGGGGCCTGTCGTACCGGATGACGGGCGTCGCGGCCGACGCCGACGACGTCGTGCAGGAGACCTTCATGCGCGCGATGCGCGATCCGCCCGATCGCGATCGCCCGGTCGGCCCGTGGCTCACGAAGGTGGCCGTCAACGTCGCGCGCGACCTGCTCCGCGCGCGCAAGAAGCGGGGCTATGCTGGCCCCTGGCTCCCCTCGCCGCTCGCGAGCGACGATCCACAGGGCGAGGACGCGTCGGCCAGAGCCACCGACGAGGACCCCGAGTCGCGCTACGGGCTGCTCGAGAGCACGTCGTTCGCCTTCTTGCTCGCGCTCGAGAAGCTGACGCCGATGCAGCGCGCGGTCCTCGTGCTGCGCGACGTGATCGACTATTCCGTGCGCGAGACGGCCGAAGCCGTCGGCAGCTCCGAAGGCGCGGTCAAGGTGGCGCACCTGCGCGCGCGCCGCGCGATGGCCGGCTACGAGGGCGCGCGCGTGGAGATGGGCGGCAAGGCGCGCGAGGATCACCTGGTGATGCTCCAGCGCTTCCTCGCGGCCGTCGGCGCCGGCGACGCGGCGGCCGTCGAGGCGCTCCTCGCCGACGACGTCGTGGTGCTGAGCGACGGGGGCGGCGAGTTCAAGGCGGCGCTGCGGCCGATCCGCGGGCCCGCGGACGCGGCGGCCTTCGTCATCGGCGTCGCGCGCAAGCGCCCCCCGCCCGGGGGGTTCGCGTTCGGCGTCTACAACGGATTGCCGGGCCTCGTCGTCGACGCAGGCCGCAACGGAAACCGCTGGGCGCCGACGATCTTCACGCAGTGCGCCCTCGACGGCGCGGGCCGCATCCGCGCCGTCTACATCGTGCTCACGACACGCAAGCTCGCGCGGATGTGAGCTCGCCTGCCGGGCGGGGCGCTACGGGACGCAGTGGAAGGCGTTGCCCGTGCCGGTCCCCGTGCAGGCACCCGACGCGCAGCCGTTCCAGCTCGCGCAGAGCGCGCCGCTCGGGCATTGCGAGTTGCTGGTGCACCAGCACGGGACGCCGGTCGCCGTGCACACACCCGTGGAGGACGTGACGGTGTCGCAGTTGCCCGAAGAGCAGGACCACGCGTCGGCCGTCGAGGTGGCCGTCTGGCAGTCCTGGCTGTCGTAGCTGCCGCTCGTGCTGCCGGTGCAGCCGCTCGATGGGCTGCACTGGTTGCTGGCGTTGACGCACTTGCCGCTCGAGCAGTCCCCGTCGGCGACGCAAAGACACGCCGTGCCGCCGGAGTTGAGGACGGGCGCCGGCGAGAGCGTCGTCGTGCAGGCCGTGCCGCCGCTGGTCGTGCACGCGACGGAGCTGGGAGGCGGCTGGCAACCGTGGCCGTCATCGGTGCCGGTGCCCGTGCAGCCCGAGCAATTTCCGTTGTGCGAGCTCGGGATGCAGTGCCCGCTATCGCACGCCGCGTCGGACGTGCAGTAGCAGGTGGGGTAGTCGCACGTCGTGTTGCTGGGGCAACCGATATAGATCGGGCAGCTCGGGATCGTGGCTATCGTCTGGCAGCCGCGATAGTCGGGGGTGCCGGTCCCGGTGCATCCGGAGCAACTGTTGTTGTTCGCCGCGTTCGGGACGCAATGGCCGCTCGGGCACTCGGCGTCGGCCGTGCAGTAACAGTCGGTGTGCGACGCCTGGCACGTGAGCTGGGTGCTGTGGTACCCGGCGTTCGCGGGGCACGAGTACGACGTCGTGCCCGCAGGCACCGGGATGCCCGGGCTGGCAAGCTCGCAGTCGAACCCGTCGTGCGTCCCCGTCCCGGTGCAGTTGCTGCCGCACGACTGATCGTTCTCCCCGGTGACTTTGACGCAGAGGCCGCTCTTGCACTCGCTGTTGTTGATGCACACGCAGGCGCCGCCTCCGCCACAGGTGGACGACGTGCTGCCGTTGCAGCTGCCAAAGGGACACGCGCTGTAGCCCGATGGTGTCGAGCTGGGGCAGCCCCCGGCGGGGCACGGGACGGGGCCCGCCTCGACCGTCCCGGCATCCACGACCGACCCCGAGTCCATGCCAGCGACCATCGCGTCGCTGCCGGCTTCGACCGGCGGCGGCGGCGCCGTGCACACGCCCGCGGCGCACGTGTCGCCGCTGGCGCAAGCGAACGTCGCGCCGCACCCTCCACAGTTGCCGGTGTCGGTCTGCTCGTCGACACACGCCGAGCCGCACATCGTGTAGTTCGTGTCGCAGGCGTAGCCGCAGATGCTGGCGGTGCAGGTGGCCTGGGCGTGGGCCGGGGCGGTGCACGCCGTCTCGCAGCCGCCGCAGTAAAGGGGGTTGCTCGTCGTGTCGACGCAGCTGGTGCCGCACGTGACGGGCCCGGCCTCGGGGCACGAGGCCGCGCACACGAACCCGCCCTCTTCGCCGGCGGCGCAGAGATCCGCGTCGGCGCCGCAAACGTTGCCGCAGCCGCCGCAGTTGCTCGCCATCGAGGGGTCGACGCACCCGGCATCGGCGCACTCGATCTCGTTGGCCGCGCATCCCGCCTCGGGCATGGCGTCCTCCGCGTCCCCGCCCGCGTCATCCGACTCCTCGCCTACGATGGGGCTCGTGTCCATCGTCGTGTCGCTGGTCGTGCCCATGTGCGCGTCGGCGGCGTGCACGCTCCCGTCGCAGTTCTCCGTGCATGTTCCGTCGCTGATCCCGCTAAGTCCCGAAATCAGGCCACACGCACCCAGCGCGACCGCGATGGCCGCGGCGCCGACGAAACGGGCAATTTTCCGCACGTTGGAATCTTGTGCCATGTGCCCCTAGCGATCAAGCTCGCTCGGGCTTGCTTTGGGCGCGGCAACCACTTGAGCCGAGAGGCACCTACGTAAGGGCGCATGCCCGAAGCCGCCCGAAAACGTCTCGGCGGCGCGCGCCCGGACCGCGACGTACAGTATGGTTTCCGGGCGGGGAATGGCACTTCTTCATACGAGCCGTGACTACGAGACGGAGCTCCGCGAGCTCCGGGCCCACACCGCCGCGATGGGTGCGCGGTGCGAGCGCAGCGTACGCTTCGCGCTCGATGCGTTCTGGGAGGGCGCGTCCAAGCTGTCCGACGCGCGGGCCATCGACGCTCAGATCGATCGGGACCAGATCGACATCCACGCCCTCGCGCTCCGTGTTCTCGCGCTAAGGCAGCCGGTGGCCGACGATCTGCGATTTCTGGCGGCCACGCTCAAGCTCATCATCGATCTGGAGCGCGTGGGCGACGAGGCCGTGAACATCGCCGAGCGCGCCGCCGGCGGCCCCTGCGCGGCAGCGCCGCTGGTCCGCACGGACCTCGAGGCCATGGCCGAAGAGGCCCAGGACATGCTGCGCGACGCGCTGCGCGCGTTCGTCGAAGGCGACGCCGCGCGCGCCGAACGGGTGCTGGTGCGAGACGACGGCGTCGACGCGCAATGCGGCGCGGTCATCACGAGGATGTGCGACTACATCGCCAAGCACCAGGGCGACGCGGCCGGCGGCCTGCGCGTCGTGCGCGTGGCCAAGTACCTCGAGCGGATCGCCGATCACGCGACCAATCTGGCCGAAGAGGTCATCTTCATGGTTCGGGGGGATGATGTGCGCCACGGCCGGGTGGCGGACGGCACGCGTGCACGGTAAGGGGCGTAAGGGGCACGGTAGGCGCGGCCGCATAACGCCCATGACGAAAAATCCATTTTCGCAGCCACGGTTGGGGGCATAGGCTCCATGGTTCTCCCATGCGGCGGGGGAGTGCTCGAGGGTGATCGATGACGGAAGTCACACGTCGGGACAGTGAACGTCCGCCGACGCGCGAGAAGTCCGTGCTGGTGGTCGACGATGATCCGGCGGTGGCGCGGACGATGCGGCGCGTGCTCGAGGCATCCGGCTACACGGTCTCCGTGGCGGGGGGGGGGCAGGCCGCCGTCGAGGCGATCACCAAGGCCGGTTTCGACGTCGTCATCAGCGACATCCAGATGCCGGGGATGACAGGGGTCGAGCTGCTGCGAGCGATCCGCGCCCTGGATCTCGACGTTCCCGTGATCTTGATGACGGGCGTACCCACCGTCGAAACGGCAATCGAGGCCGTGAACCTGGGCGCGCTGCAGTACCTGTCCAAGCCCACGCCGAACGAGGCGCTGCTCAAGGCGGTCGAGCGCGCGTCGCGGCTTCACCGCATGGCGCAGATGAAACGCGACGCGCTGAAGCTGGCCGGCGAGACGGGCACGCAGGCGGGAGACCGCGCAGGGCTACAGGCCGCCTTCGAGCGCGCGCTCGACTCGATGACGATCGTCTTCCAGCCCATCGTCGACATCAACGCGCGCCGCGTGTTCGGCTACGAGGCGCTGATGCGGAGCGCCGAGGAGTCGCTGCCCAACCCGGGGGCCGTGCTCGGGGCGGCCGAACGACTCGACCGGCTCGACGATCTGGGCCGGCGCGTCCGCGGGATCGCGGCCAAGGCGTTCGAGAAAGCGCCCGACGACGCGCTGCTCTTCGTCAACCTGCACACGCGCGATCTGCTCGATCCATTGCTCTACGATCCGGCGATGCTGCTGACCCGGATGGCGAGCCGCGTGGTGCTCGAAGTGACGGAGCGATCGACGATCGACGACGTGAAAGACATCCAGATTCGCGTCACGGCGCTACGCCGCCTCGGCTTCCGTATCGCCATCGACGACCTCGGCGCGGGCTACGCGGGCCTCTCCAGCTTTGCCGCCCTCGAGCCCGAGATCGTGAAGCTCGACATGTCGCTCGTGCGCGACGTGCACAAATCGGAGATCCGCCAGCGGCTCATCGGATCGCTGACGGCGCTGTGCAAAGAGATGAACATGCGCGTCGTGGCCGAAGGCGTCGAGCGCACCGAGGAGAGCGAGATCGTGCGCAACGCGGGCTGCGATCTGATCCAGGGCTACCTCTACGCGCGGCCTGGCGCTCCGTTCCCAGTCCCGTCGATGCTGCACTAGGGGTCGGGGTCGGGGTCGGGGTCGGGGTCGGGGTCGGGGTCGGGGTCGGGGTCGGGGTGGGGGTCGGGGTCGGGGTCGGGGTCGAGTTCGGGGTGTGGTCGTGGGTGTGGATCGGGATCGTCG
>Ga0302326_10003467_pt1 | contig 37061 bp, 35 predicted proteins | sample Palsa_T0_3_FD_202264 | JGI IMG/M metagenome (GOLD analysis project Ga0302326, IMG submission 202264) | Peat permafrost microbial communities from Stordalen Mire near Abisko, Sweden - Palsa_T0_3 | ecosystem: Environmental > Terrestrial > Soil > Palsa > Peat permafrost | place: Sweden: Abisko... | reverse complement strand
CGAGATCGAGCGAGTCGGTGGTCTCGAGCTGAAAGCTCGAAAGCTCGAGCACGTAGAGTTCTGCCGAACCTGCGCTTGCGCTCGCGTCCTGATCGCGGCTTGCGGCGCGCACCTGCGGATCATCCGCATCCAATAGATCAAGCGCCGGTTCGCCCAGGTTACCGCCGACGCGCACGCGCAGCGCCGCGCGCCGTGCCATGCGGCCGAGCAGCGTCGTCACCGTGCTCTTGCCGTTGGTGCCGGTGATGCCCACGACCGGCGCGTCCGCCGCACGCGCGAAGAGCTCGATGTCGCCCACGATCTCAAGCCCGCGGCGGCGTGCCTCGGCGAAAAACGGCTCGGCGAGCGACACGCCGGGAGATACGACGACGCACAGCGCCCCCTCGAGGAGCCGCGGATCAAGTCCCCCGAGACGCACTTCAATATCCGCATCGAGCGCGAGGAGGCGCTTCAGCTCCGGCGGCTCGGCACGCGTATCGGTGACCGCCACGCGCCAGCCGCGCTTGCGCAGATAGCGCGCGCAGGAGAAGCCGGTGCGGCCGAGCCCCACGATCACTGCGACAGCGGCTTTATTGGGGTTGGCGTTCATCTGAGTTTGAGCGTCGCAAGGCCTGCGAGTACCAGGAACAGCGAAATGATCCAGAAGCGCACGATCACCTTCGGCTCCGCCCAGCCCTTCAGCTCAAAATGGTGATGGATCGGCGCCATGCGGAAGATGCGCTTGCCCGTCAACTTGAAGGACGCCACCTGCAAGATGACCGAGGCGGTCTCGAGCACGAAGATGCCGCCCATGACGAGCACCACGAGCTCCTGGCGCACGATCACCGCCACCACTCCGATCGCAGCGCCGATCGCGAGAGCTCCGACATCGCCCATGAAAACCTGTGCAGGGTAGGAGTTGAACCACAGAAATCCCAACCCGGAGCCGGCGAGCGCCGTGCAGAAGATGAGGAGCTCGCCGGCATGCGGGATGGCCGGAATCGACAGGTAATTCGCGAACACGGCGTTGCCGCTGGCGTAGGCGAACACGCCGAGCGCGGCGATGACGAGCGCGGCCGGCATGATCGCAAGGCCGTCGAGCCCATCGGTGAGATTCACCGCGTTACTCATGCCGACGATCATGAGATAGGCGATCGCGATGAAGCTGGCGGCGCCGAGCGGCTCGGCAAATGTCTTCAGGAACGGCAGAAACAGCGTCGTCTCCGCGGGAGTCGCGGCCGAGTAATACAGAGTCGCGGCTGCTGACAGTCCGCCGACCGACTGCCAGAAGTACTTCCAGCGCGGCGCAAGACCGCGCGAGCCGACGACGAGTTTCAAATAATCATCGTAGAAACCGATGAGACCGAAGGCGAAGGTCACGGCGAGCACGGTCCACACGAAGCGATTCGCAAGATCCGCCCACAGCAAAGTGCTGACGAGGGTCGCAACCAGAATGAGCGCGCCGCCCATGGTGGGCGTGCCGGCCTTGGGCAGATGCGACTTGGGACCGTCGTTGCGCACCACCTGCCCGATTGAATAGCGCGACAGGCGCGCGATCATGGCTGGACCGACGATGAGCGACAGCGCGAGCGCCGAGCTCATGGCGAGAATGGCGCGCAGCGTGAGGTAGGAGAAGACGTGAAATCCCGACTTCACCAGGCTCAGATGCTGTGTCAGCCAGTAAAGCATGCGTCTACTGCTCGCGCGGAGCGGGTGCGGTGAGCGCCTCGACGACGCGCTCGAGGCGATTCATGCGCGAGCCTTTGACGAGCATGCGCACGCCTGAGTTGGCACTGGCGACGAGCGCGGCGGACAGCGCCTGCGCATCGGCAAACCATTGGCCGCCCGCGCCGAAGCTCTCCACCGTCCCCACGGTGAGAGCGCCGGTGGCAAAGAGCCGTTCGACGCCGTGCGCGCGCGCGAAAGCGCCGATCTCGGCGTGACTTTCCTGGGCAAAATCGCCGAGCTCCGCCATGTCACCGAGCACCAGCCATTTTTTGCCGTCGAGTTGCTCCAGCACCTCGATGCCGGCGCGCACCGAACTCGGATTCGCGTTGTAGGAGTCGTCAATGAGCCAGGCGCCGCTCAGCGCGCGCTTGAACTGCAGGCGCCCCGGCACCGCGCGCACCATGGCAAGGCCCGCGACGATGTGCTCGAGAGTCGCACCGGCCGCGGCGGCCGCGGCCGCTGCTCCAAGCGCGTTCATGACGTTATGGCGGCCGGCAAGCTCGAGCATCACGGCGGCGCGTCCGAGCGGGCTTACGAGCGTGAAGCGCGTCTTGAACCCCTGCGCGTCCACCTCGCAGCGCAGATCTTCCGCGCGCCAGGCGGCGCTTGCGCGCATGCCGAAGCCCACGACGGTGGCGCGCGTCAGGCCGCGCCACAGCGCCGCATAGGGGTCGTCCGCATTGATCACGGCGGTGCCGGCGGCGGGCAGCGCCTCGACCATTTCGCCCTCCGCGCGCGCGGCCCCCTCGAGAGTGCCGAAGCCTTCCAGGTGCTCGGCGCCCGCATTGGTGATGAGGCCGATGGTGGGCGCGGCGAGCTCCGCAAGAGCGGCCACGTCGCCACTTTGATTGGCCCCCATTTCAATGACGGCGGAGCGATGCTCGGGGCCGAGGCGCAGCAGAGTCAGCGGCACGCCGATGTGATTGTTGAGATTGCCGCGCGTGGCAAGACAGGCGCCGGAGCGCGCGAGAATCGCCGCCGTCATCTCCTTGGTGCTGGTCTTGCCGTTGCTGCCGGCGACGCCGATCACCGGGATGTCAAAACGGCCGCGCCACTGTTGCGCGGCGCGCGCCAGCGCCGCCTCGCTCTCCGCGACAATGACCTGCGCGAGCGGCGTCACCTGGGGCGTATCGACGACGGCACCTGCGGCGCCGGCGGCGTGGGCCTGCGCCACGAACTCATTGCCGTTGAAGCGCGGGCCGCGCAGCGCCACGAAGAGCTCGCCGCGCGCGAGCGTGCGCGTGTCCGTGCACACCTGCGAATAAGCGCGATCCTCTCCCTGCAGCCGGCCGCCGCAGGCCTGCGCAAAACTTGCCAGAGTGCGCATCATGACGGCGCGCCGAAAAAAGCCCGTACGATGGACTGGTCGCTGAACGCGCGCCGTTCGCTGCCGTACGTTTGATAGGCCTCGTGGCCCTTGCCCGCGATGAGCACGAGATCCGCGGGCGCCGCGCGCGCGAGCGTCGTGCGGATCGCCTGCGCCCGGTCGGGCTCGACGATGAACGCTGTGCCTCGCGGAATACCGCTCCTGATGGCGTCGATGATGGCCTTGGGATTTTCGCGGCGCGGATTGTCGTCGGTGAGCACCACCTCGTCGGCAAGGCGCGCGGCAATCTCGCCCATGAGGGGACGCTTGCCCGGATCGCGATCGCCGCCACAGCCAAATACGACCCACAGGCGGCCGCAGCAATGGGCGCGCGCGGCCTGCAGGGCCTGCGCGAGCGCATCGGGTGTGTGCGCGAAATCCACCAGCGCATGCGGGCCTGATCCGAAGGGCTCCATGCGGCCAGGCGGCGCCGGCGCGCGCGCGAGCGCCGCGGCTGCCGCGGCGAGCGGCACTTCCCAGCTCAAGAGAACGGCGAGCACGGTCAAGACATTGTCGGCGTTGAAGTCGCCGATGAGCGGCACTTGCAGCTCGCACTCGCCCCAGCTCGACTCAATGGCAAGCGTGAGGCCCGCGGGACGCGCGCTCACCCTTGCTGCGCGTACGAACGAGGCGGCCTCGAGTCGCCCGGGCTTGCGCGTCGTGACGATGAGACGCGCATTCGAGCTTGCGCGGGCAAGCTCAGCCCCCAGAGCGTCATCGATATTGATGACGCGCGCGGCAAGCTTGGGCCATGAGAAGAGCCGCGCCTTCGCCGCGGCATAGGCGGCCATGGTGCCGTGATAATCGAGGTGATCGCGCGTCAGCTGCGTGAACACCGCGGTGTGAAAGCGCACCGCCGCCACACGTCCCTGCTCGAGCGCATGCGAGGAGACTTCCATGGCGACGCATTCGGCGCCGAGCTCGATGAGCTGCGCGAGCTGGCGTTGCACGTTGACGGCATCGGCGGTGGTGAGCTCGGATTCCTTGAGGGTGCCGGGAAGGCCGTAGCCCAAAGTTCCCATATACGCGGCACGCCGGCCACACAGGGACAGCGCCTGCGCGAGGAGATACGCGCAGGTGGTCTTGCCGTTCGTGCCGGTGATGCCGGCAATGGTGAGCCGCTGCGAGGGAGTATCGAAGAAGCGTCCGGCAATGGTGCTCGCCACGCGGCTCAAGTGCGGCACGGCGCGCACGAAGATCTCGGACGGCAGAGCATATGCCTGCGCATCGCTGCCGGTGCCCTCATACAACACGGCGCTGGCGCCGAGCGCGATCGCTTCTTTGGCGAAGCTCAATCCGTGGTGCGCGCCGCCGCGGCAGGCGAGGAACAGGCAGCCCGAGGATGCGCTGCGGCTGTCCAGCGTCACATCGCTGACCGTGATTTCGGAGGGCACGTCGACGAGGCCAGCCGTGAGGTCAGCCAAGCGTCGCAAGCGCGCCATCACTGCAGCGCCGCCGTGCGGACGGGGGAAGCTGCGACCGCGGGCTCAGTGTCGGGGAGCGCGCGCACGGGCTCATCCGGCGCCACGGCGAGAAGGCGCAGCGCCGGACCCACCACGGCGGAAAATACCGGGGCGGCGACGTCGCCTCCCATGTATTTGCCTGCACTCGGCTCATCGATGACGACCACTGCCGCCAAGCGCGGGTTGCTCGACGGCGCCATGCCGCCAAACACCGCCATGTATCGATCCGTGGAGTAGCCCCCGGCGGTTGCCTTCCAGGCGGTACCGGTCTTGCCCGCCACCCGGTATCCCGGGATGGCGGCGCGCTTGCCGGTGCCCTCCGCGGCGACGACCGACTCGAGCATGCTGATGAGCTCGTGGCACAGATGCGGATCGAGCACGCGCTCACCGGCGGGCGCAGTGTCGACGCGCAGGAAGGACACCGCACGATTGACGCCGAGCGCGCCGACGGTGGCGTAGGCGTGCGCAAGCTGCAGCGGTGTGACGGAAAGCCCGTAGCCGTGCGACATGGTGGCAATGCCGATCGGCCGCCAGTGCGCGTAGTCGCTCAAGAGGCCGGCGGACTCGCCCGGATACCCGCTGGTCGTCACCTGACCGAAGCCGAGCGAGGTGAGCGTCTTCCAGATGAGCTGCGGCTCAAGAGACAGCGCGAGCCGCGCCATCCCGACGTTGGAGCTCTTCGCCAGAACGGTCGCGAGGTTGATGGTGCCCAAACTGCCGTGCTCATCTTCAATGGTCTTGACGCCGACCTTGAAGAATCCCGGGGCCGTGTCGATCACGCTGTGGTCGTCGTACTTTCCCGAGACGAGGCCCGCCGCGACGAAGAACGGCTTGATGCTCGAGCCCGGCTCGAAAATGTCGGTGGCCGCGCGATTTCTATAGGTGCTGGCGACGAACTGCTCGCGATCGTTCGGGTTGTAGGCGGGCTGATTGACCATCGCCAGAACTTCTCCGGTGGCGACGTCCAGGACGATGACCGAGCCTGCGCGGGCGCGCTGCTGCAGAATCGCCGCCTTCAACTCCCGATAGGCGAGATATTGGATGCGCAGATCGATCGACAGGATGAGATCGCGCCCGGGCCGCGCGCTTCTGATGCTGTCGACGTCCTGCACGACGCGTCCGTAGCGATCCTGGATGACGCGTTTGGCGCCGTCTTCACCGGCGAGCCAGTGATCAAAGGCAAGCTCCAGACCCTCCTGACCCGCATCGTCGACATTGGTGAAGCCGAGGATGTGCCCCGCCACCTCGCCCGCCGGGAAATAGCGCCGGTATTCGCGGCTCAAGTACACGCCGGGAATCTCCAGAGCGCGGATCTGCTGCGCTTCGGCCGGTTGCAGATGGCGCGCGAGGTACAGGAACTCGCGGTCGAGGTTGCTCGTCACGCGCCGCGTGAGCTCCTGCCGGTCGAGTTTCAGTGCCGCCGCGAGGCGCGGGATCTGATCGGTCGCGAGCGCAAGCTCGCGCGGATTGGTCCACACCGAATCCACCGGCGTGCTGACCGCCAGCGGCTCGCCGTAGCGGTCGATGATGGTGCCGCGGTGCGCAACGATGGACGCGACGCGCGTGAAGCGTGCGTTGCCCTGGCTTGCGAGAAAGCCGTGATCGCGCAGCGCAAGATTCGCGGCGCGCCAGCCGAGCGCGAGCGCGCTCGCACCCAGAATCGCGAGCAGCACATAGGAGCGCCAGCGGAAGGACAGTGCCGCCTCCTGGCGCGCTTCGTAGCCAATCATGGGGCGATCACTTCAATCTGCTGCGGCGGTGGAGTCGCCATGCGCAGCTTGGTGCTCGCGACGCGCTCGACGAAGGCGTGCGTCGACCAGGCACTCTGCTCGAGCTGCAGCTGCCCCCATTCCACGTCGAGATTGTCGCGGCGGGCGTCGAGTCGCTCGAGCTCGACGAAGAGCTGCCGCGCGCGGTGCTTGCAGTAGATGGCGCCTGCGGCGCTGCCGAGGACGCCAAGCCAGAGCGTCAGAATGATGAGCGCGAGTGAGCGCGACGAGGTGAGTCTCATGAGTGATGCCGCCTCATGCGAGCCTCTCCGCCACGCGTAGGAGGGCGCTCCTCGCGCGCGGATTGCGCGCCACTTCGGCGCTCTGGGGCCGCAGCTTCTTGCCGACGATGCGCAGGCTCGGCCGTGCCGCATCCGGCACCACCGGCAAATGGGCAAGCGCCGCATCCACGGTTGCGGCGCGCTGCATGAAGCGTTTGACCAGGCGGTCTTCGAGCGAGTGAAAGCTGATGACGGCCAGGCGTCCCCCGGGAGCGAGCACTTTCAAGGCGCCGCCGAGAGCGCCTTGCAGTGCCCCCAACTCGTCATTGATGAAGATGCGCAGCGCCTGAAAGGTGCGCGTCGCGGGGTGCTTGCCCGGCTCGCGCGTGCGCACCGCGCGCGATACCAGCGCTGCAAGATCGCCCGTGCGCAGGATGGGATGCTCGCGGCGCGCTGCGACGATCGCGTTCGCGACGCGACGCGCGAATCGCTCCTCGCCAAGCTCCGCAATCACCTCGCGAATCTCGTCGACGCCCGCCCGAGCGAGCCAACCAGAGACGGGTTCGCCCCGTGACGTATCCATACGCATATCGAGCGGGCCATCCGCACGGAAGCTGAAGCCGCGGGCCGGATCGTCGAGTTGCGGCGAGGACACGCCGAGATCGAGGAGCACACCGCGGCACGCGCGGCCGTCGCCGTATGCCGGCACGAGCGACCCAAGCTCGGCAAACGACGCGTGGACGAGCGTAAGCCGCATTTCGTCGGCAAAGCTGGCGCGCCCAGCCGCAATGGCTTGCGGATCCTGGTCGATCGCGAGCACGCGGCCCTCTCCACCCAAGGCCTCGAGAAGGCGTGCCGTGTGGCCCCCGCGCCCGAATGTCGCATCGACATAGTAACCACCCGCCTCAATGGCCAGAGCCGCGAGCGCTTCTTCGACAAGCACTGCCGTGTGCTCGCTTGTCATGAGTCGCGCTCATCTTTTCTCGGAATCGCACCCCAGCTGCGACCCCGTACAAATAGCGGCGCGAAGCGCATTGCCGCTGCGCTTCGCCCGCACTGGTACATGTGAGCCTGCGATGCGCTGCTTATAAGGACAGCGAATCGAGCTCCGAGGGCAGATCGGTGGCCGCCTCTTCGCTGGCGAGCCAGAAATCGCGCCGCGTGTTCCAGCGCGTCTCGTCCCACAGCTCGAAGCGATTGCCCTGGCCGATCAACATGGCTTGCCGTTCAAGGCCTGCGAATGCGCGCAGCTCCGCCGGCAGCAATAGCCGGCCGTGCCCGTCGAGACTAAGATCGGTCGCATGGCCCACCATCAGCCGCTGCAGTCGCCGTACTCGGGGGTTGAGGCTCCCCATGCCCATGAGCTTGCGCTCGATCTGCTCCCACTCAGGCAGGGGATATATGAGCAGGCATTGGTCTACATCGATCGTCAGCACGAGCTGCCCTTGCGAGCGCTCGGCGATCTGTTCTCGATACCGGTTGGGAATGACCATCCGGCCCTTGTCGTCCAAGGTGACCTTTGCTGCGCCGCGAAACATGGTCTTGAGCGATCAATCCGCCCATTCGCCCCCACTTTCTCCCACTTCGCGCCACTATAGAAATGACGCGCACGATATGTCAATCACGAAGAGTGAGAGATACGTCGCACTGCGGCGAATTATGTAAATTTAAACAGCACGAACGGCGTGCGCGCCGATGATTTTTGCAATTCGCGCCGCGTCAAAAAAAGGAGCCGGCCTGTAAGCCGGGTTCTGTCTAGGGCAGTCATTCCTCTGGGACCCACGTCGCCGTGAGCCTCTAGCGGCCTACCCGGAAGCGCGTGCGGAATTGCGCTGCGGCTCTTGTTGCCAAGTACCGCTGCTTCCCTATTTGGCCTTGCATCAGGTGGGGTTTGCCGTGCCGTCGCGTGTTACCACGTACGCGGTGCGCTCTTACCGCACCATTTCACCCTTACCGGCACCGTTTCCAGTGCTTAGGCGGTTTACTTTCTGTTGCACTTTCCGTGGGCTCGCGCCCCCCAGGCGTTACCTGGCACCCTATCCGTCGAAGCCCGGACTTTCCTCCACATTTCACGAGAAATGCAGCGACTGCCCGGCCGGCTCCAGAAGCCAAGTTAGCACGCCTTAGCCTCCCACTTCTGCTTCAGGAGAAAGAGTGAGGGCGATTGCATAAGCCTCGCTTCTTTTCGCACCGGTGAGCTGGGCGGCAAGGGATGCGGCCTTGCCGGGCGCGAGCTCCTTCACAAGCACTGCAACCGTGCGCTTCAGCAGCTGCGCATCGACGCTCAAGGTGCTGGGCGCTGCACCGCCAATCACGAGCGTGATCTCGCCGCGCCGGAAATTCGCGTCGCTTGCCGCCTGCGCGGCAAGTTGAGCGAGCGTGCCGCGATACAGTGTTTCGTGCACCTTGGTGAGTTCGCGCGCCACCACCGCGCGGCGCTCGGCGCCGAACGCCGCCGCCAGATCCTCGAGCGCCGCGGCAATGCGGTGCGGAGCTTCAAAAAAGACGAGCGTGCGCGGCTCATTGGCAAGCTCGCGCAGCGCCTCGCGGCGCTCGCGGGAGCGCGCGGGCAGGAAACCTTCGAAACAAAAGCGCCCGGTCGGCACTCCCGCCACCGCGAGCGCCGCCGTGATCGCCGAAGGCCCCGGAATCGAGCGCACCTCAAACCCGGCGCGTGCCGCCTGCTGCACGAGCTCAAATCCCGGGTCGGACAGGAGCGGCGTACCCGCATCGCTCACGAGCGCAACCACGGCGCCCGACTCGAGCTCGGCCATGATCTGCGGCACGCGCTGCGATTCGTTGTGGGCATGCAGCGACAGAAGCGGCCGTGACACTCCGATGGCGTTGAGCAGGGTGAGAGTGTGGCGGGTATCTTCGGCCGCGATCAGATCCGCCTCGGTCAGACTCTGGCGCGCGCGATCGCTTAAATCGGCGAGATTTCCGATCGGCGTCGCAATGACGTCGAGCCGACCCGTTGATATCTTCACTATACTTCCTTCGCCGCGCCGAAGGCGGCGGCTCCAACGGGCATCCTGCCCACGCACGTGAGGTCGCACAAGACGATGTTTGGCGCCAGGCGGGTAATGCGATCGATTGCGGCGGCGGCGCTCGTTGCTCTCGCGGGCTGCTCGATCGTGAACCCCACTCCCGAAGCGCCCCCAGTCGCGCCGGCGCCGACGCCGGTTCAGCCCACCGCACCACCGCCGCCCGCACCGCTGCGCGCAACGCCCGCACCCCAGAGCGTGGCCGCCGATGGCCTGGGGCATGTGGCGCTCCTCATGCCGATCTCCGGAAAACTATCGAGCGCGGGATTTTCCTTGCGTGAGGGGTTCATGACGGCCTACTTCCAGGCCCCGGCGGCGCAGCGGCTGCACATCCGCTTCTACGACACCGCGGAACTCGGTATTTCTGCAGCAGTGGCACAGGCGACCCATGACGGTGCGCAGCTCATCGTCGGCCCGCTCGCGCGCGATGCCGTGATCGCCGCGGCCGCCATCCCGGGCGGTCGACCGCCCATCCTGGCGCTCAACTTCCTGCCGCCGGGCACCCCGGTACCGAGTGCGTTCTATCAGTTCGCCCTCTCGCCGGAGGATGAGGCGCGGCAGGTTGCGCGCCGCATCCTCGCGGACGGCTATCACGCAGGCGTCGCACTGGTGCCCACGGGTGACTGGGGCACGCGCGTCATCACGGCGTTCACCCAGGAGCTGCAGGCCGGTGGCGGGGCGCTCCTCGCGCAGGCATCCATTGATCCCGGTCTTGCCGATTATTCCCCGGAGATCACACAGGTTCTGCGCATCAGCGACAGCCGCGCGCGCGCCAAGCGGCTCGAATCCGTGGTCGGCGCAAAGCTTGAGTTCGAGCCTCGGCCGCGCGGCGACATCGAGTTCATCTTCGCGGCAAGCCCGGTGAAGACCGCGCGGCTGCTACTGCCGCAGCTGCGCTTTCACTATGTCGGCGGGGTGCCGACCTACGCCACATCGGACTCCTTCGAGCCGCAGCCGAGCGCCAACCAGGATCTGGAGGGCCTGCTGTTTCCGGACATGCCGTGGATGCTCGGCAGCGAGCTTGCCGACAGCGTCCATGAGGCCGCGCGCGTCGCCTGGCCCAGCGATGGGGCCTATCGCAACCGGCTATTTGCCTTTGGCTTCGATGCCTACCTCCTCGCCGCGGCGCTGCACACGCAGCCGGGCGCCAACCAACTGGATGTTTCCGGGCTCACCGGGCATTTGACTCTGGATGCCGAACGGCGCGTGCACCGCGAACTTGTGTGGGGCACGCTGCATGGCGGGCAGCCGCGCGTGCTGCCGACGGCGGCCACCAATAATTGACTGTCGGACTTATTTGACGAGCTTCAGGTGCGAGCGCCGCGTGCCGTCCTCTTCGGCACTCGGCTGCGGCGGCGGTTCCGGTCCCAGATCCTGATCGGAGAACACCATGCCCTCGCCCGTCTCGCGCGCATAGATGCCGAGCACCGCCGCGATCGGCACGCGGATGAAATGCACGACGCCCGCGAAGCGCGCGCCAAATTCGATCCACTCGTTGCCGAGAGAGAGGTTCTGAGTCGCGGTCAGGCTCAGATTGAGTACGATCTTGCCGTCTTTGACGAACGGACGCGGCACCGCGACCCCGGGTCGGTCGGCATCAATGATGACGTGCGGCGTGTGCTGGCTGTCGCTCACCCACTCGTGCATCGCACGCAGGAGATAGGGTCGTTTGGGCGGAACGGAAGTCATGCTAAATCACGACGGCGCGCGCTGAGCCTTACAAAAGGCGCATTTCCTGCTCGGCGTCCGACAGACTGTCGCGAAACGCGGCGCGCGCAAACACCAAGGATGCGTATTTGGTGATCGCCTGCGCCTGTGGCGGCAGATCGATCTCGTAGTAGGGCAGCCGCCACAGGATCGGCGCGATGGTGGCGTCGACCAGCGAAAACTCCTCGGACAGAAAAAACCGCTTCATCGCAAAGAGCTCGGTGCTCTGCAGGATGACGTCGCGCAGGATTTTCTTGTGCTTGACGGTCTGCTTCTTGTCCGGCTCCTGTTCGATCTGCTGCACGAGTCCGTACCAATCGCGCTCGATGCGATACAGCGCCAGGCGAAACTGCGCGCGCGTCACCGGATCGACGGGCATCAGAGGCGGATGCGGAAAGCGCTCGTCCAGATACTCGATGATGACGCGTGAGTCGTACAGCACGAGCTCCCGATCGACGAGCGTCGGCACGCTGTGGTACGGATTCAGATCCAACAGATCCTCGGGAAAGCGGCCCGGCTCGACGCTCACGATTTCGATGCTGATGCCCTTTTCCGCCAGCACGATGCGGGTCCGATGACTCCAGGGATCGGTAGGCGCGGAAAACAGCGTCATGATGGAACGTCGGCTCGACAAGTATCCGCACTCCCGACGCGATCAGTGCACGTCTTTCCAGTATTGCTGCTTGAGAAGCCAAGCAAGCCACGTAAATACGAGCAGGAACAGGACGACCCAGATACCGAGCGCGCGCCGCTCGGCCTGCGTGGGCTCGCCCACATAGTCGAGAAAGTTGACCGTATCGTGCACGAACGCATCGTACTGCACCGCGCTCATGCGCCCCGGCGCAATCTGCTCGAAGTGATCGAACACATGCACCGTCATGGTCTTGCCGTCGGCGGTCATTTCCTGCTCGTCCCTGAAGACGGCGCGCTTCAGGCCCTCGAGCTCCGAGAGCACGGCCGGCATCGCGGTCACCGGCAGGCGCAGATTATCGGCGCCGGTCGGCTTCGATGCATCGACGTAAAACGTCTTCAGAAACTGATACAGGTAATCCGCGCCGCGCGCGCGCGCCATGAGCGACAGATCAGGCGGCGTCTTGCCGAACCAGGTCGCCGCATCGCCGGCAGGCATGGTGGTCAGAATATAGTCGGCCGGCTTGTCGCCTGGAGGAATCAGGTACTGCTGCAGTTCCTGCGGTGTCAGGCCGAGGTCGATACCGAGCCGCGAGTAGCGCTCGTACTTGAGCGAATGGCAGCCCAGGCAATAGCCCATGAAGTTGCGCGCGCCGCGCTGCAGGGATGCAAGATTGGTGACGTCATCGGCGGCGCGCCACGTCATCCAGTCCGCCCCCGCGCCAGGGGCGGGCTCGGTCGCGGCCGCCGCGACCCCGCTTGCCAGAACACAGGCGACGATGAGCGCCCGCCTATTCATGTTCATGAAAAACCACTCGCTCGGGCACCGGCTTCACCTTGTCGATGCGCGAATACCACGGCATCAGGATGAAGTAGGCGAAATAACCGACGGCGAAGATCCGCGCGAGGATGACGTACAGCCCTTCGGCCGGCTGCAGGCCGAGGTAACCGAGCGCCACGAAGGAGACGGCAAACATCGCCAGCGCCCCCCGCGAGAGCATGCCGCGATAGCGCATCGATTTGACCGGCGAGCGATCGAGCCACGGCAGAAATACGAACAGCGCGACCGCGAGGAACATCAGAAGCGCCCCGAGGCGCTGGTCCGGCACGGCACGCAGGATTGCGTAGTAGGGCGTGAAGTACCACACGGGCGCGATGTGCTCGGGCGTCGACAGGGGATTCGCAGGCTCAAAATTTGGCGCCTCGAGGAAGAGTCCGCCGAAGCTCGGTACAAAGAACACCACGATCGCAAGCAGCACCAGCATGACGCCAATGCCCACGACGTCCTTCACCGTGTAGTAGGGATGAAACGGAATGCCGTCGAGCGGATGGCCGTCGGCACCGACGCGCTCCTTGATTTCGATGCCATCCGGATTGTTGGAGCCCGCGTGCCGCAGCGCCACGAGGTGCAGCACCACGAGCAGCAGGATGGCAAGCGGCACCGCTGCGACGTGCAGTGCAAAGAAGCGCCCGAGGGTTGCATCGGCGATGCCGTAATCACCGCGGATCCACAGGACGAGGTCGGGGCCGATGAGGGGAATCGTGCCAAACAGGTTCACGATCACCTGCGCACCCCAGAAGGACATGTTCCCCCACGGCAGTACGTAGCCGAAGAACGCCTCCGCCATGAGCGCCAGGTACACCAGCATGCCGATGAGCCACAGGAGCTCGCGCGGCGCCTTGTACGAGCCGTACATCATGGAGCGAAACATGTGCAGGTAGACGACGATGAAGAACACCGATGCGCCGGTCGAGTGCATGTAGCGGATGAGCCAGCCCCACTGCACCTCGCGCATGATGAATTCGACGGAATCAAACGAAGTCGCTTCCCCCGGCTTGTAGAACATGGTGAGGAAAATGCCGGTCGCGAGCTGCAGCACGAGCACCACGAGAGCGAGGGAGCCGAAGAAATACCAGATGTTGAAGTTCTTCGGCGCGTAGTAGCCGGTCGCCTGCTCGCGGATGAATTCCTCCACCGGCAGGCGCTTGTAGATCCAGGCGACGAGTCCGCCTGCCTTCGGCGGGGATGCGGGAGGCGGCACGGGGAGAGCCATCACGCCGCTCCTTTCTGATTGACGTCGTTGATGCCGATGATGAGCGTGTGATCATTGGGATACGCGTAGGGCGGCACGCGCAGATTGATCGAAGCGGGCGAGCCGTCGAACACGCGCCCCGAGAGGTCAAAACGCGAGCCATGGCAGGGACAGAAAAAGCCACCCGGCCAGTCCGCGCCCAACTCGGGGAACGCCGCCTCGAAGCGCGCCTTGGGCATGCAACCCAGGTGCGTGCAGATTCCGACGAGCACCAGATACTCCGGAGTGCGCGACCGCTGCACGTTCTTCGCGTAGGGCGGCTGGTCGGAATCCTCCGACTTTGGATCCTTCAACCGATCGTCGTGGCCTGCAAGGGATGCGAGCATCGCAGGCGTGCGGCGCACGACAAAGATCGGCTGCTTGCGCCAGAAGACGATGACCATCTGTCCCGGATCAATCTTCGAGATGTCGAGCTCGGTGGGTGCGCCGAAGGCGCGCGCCCGCTCCGAGGGCATCCACGACGAGATGAACGGCACCAGGGCGAATCCCACGCCGATGGCGCCGGTCGCAACCGTGGCCGTGGTCAGAAAAACACGCCGACTCGTGTCGACCGGATTGTCGCCAATCACTCCATCACCAGCCATCGCGTGGCTCTCCCGCTGTCGTCCGTCGCAAGTCCGCCCATACCTTCGCGCCCACATCTAGTGCGCGCGCAAGCGCGTGCGGACGCTGCTGGCGGCTAGCGGGGGGCGGCGTGATTTAGTATACACGATCGACACGGGTCTTCGGACGCTCGGGCGCGCGCCTTGCGCGCGCGCATGTTGACAAAGATGCTGAGAAATCAATTGCCGCGCTGGCTCACATTTATAATCGGCTGGGTCGTCGGGGGCCTGGCGCTCGCCTTCATCATCGTTGCCCTGCGCCCTCAATTGCTGACCCACACCCCGGCCGCGCTGCCGCCAACCCCGGGCGCGCTGTCGGCGCCGCTGCCGGGACATGTGACCTACGCCGACGCGGTCGCCCGCGCAGCCCCGGCGGTGGTCAACATCTATACCGCGCGCCTCGTGACCGAGCGTGTCGCGCCCTCCGGATGGGATCAGCTGTTTGGCAATTTCCTGCCGCGCTACCGGCAGCGCGTGGAGAGAAGCCTGGGTTCCGGCGTCATCGTCGATAAGAGCGGTCACATCGTGACCAATCACCACGTGATTGCGAATGCCGACTCGATCAAGGTGCAACTGGCGGACGGCCGCGTGGCCGATGCTCACATCGTCGGGCGCGATCCGGACACCGACCTTGCCGTGCTGCAGATCGATTTGACGCCGCTGCCGGTGGTCACCTTCGGCCGCTCCGACCGACTGCGTCCCGGGGATGTGGTGCTCGCGATCGGCGACCCCATCGGACTCTCGCAGAGCGTCACGCATGGCATTGTCAGCGCCACCGGCCGCGAGCAGCTCGGCATCGCGACTTTCGAGGACTTCATCCAGACGGACGCCGCCATCAACTTCGGTAACTCGGGCGGCGCGCTCATCGACACGAGCGGCGCGCTCGTCGGCATCAACACCGCCATCGTCGCGAAGAACCTGGGCGTCGAGGGCATCGGCTTCGCCATCCCGGTCAACCTCGTGCGCGGGGTTCTCGATGACATCATCGCTCACGGCCGCGTCATTCGCGGCTGGATCGGCATCGTGCCGGAGGACGTCACCGATACTCAGGCCGCATCGCTCGGACTGGCGAAGGGCGGCGTCCTCATCTCAAACCTCTATGTCGGCAGTCCCGCCCAACAGGCAGGGCTGCAACCCGGCGACATCCTGATCGCCATCGACGGCGCGCCGCTGCGCAGCGCGCAGGAGGCTCTCGCCACCATCGCCGCGCGAGCGCCGGGCGCGACGCTCACGATCCGCGCACTGCGCGGGCGACAGTCGATCGATGCGCACGCTCGGGTAAGCGAGCCGCCGCGCAACCCCTAAGGGAGATCACGCCTTATGAGTCCCGCCACGCAGGCGCCCCCCATCCGCCGGTTCGCACGGCGAGCCGATCTTGATAGCGCACTCGCCGAGCGCCTGAAATCCGCGGTGCGTGCCGGCGCAGAAAGCGCCGTCATGCTCGCAGGCGGCACGACGCCGGGCCCCGCCTTCGGCCTGCTCGCGAGTGCGCCGCCGCCCGCGCCGGCTGGGCTTCGCATCCTGTACTCCGACGAGCGCCACGTGCCATCGGATTCCGATGCCAGTAACTACCATCTCTCAAAGCCGTTGCTGAACGCGCTCGCCCTGCCCGCCGCGCAGGTGCTGCGCGTGCAGACGGAGCTGCCGCTTGAGGCGGCGGCGCAGGCGTACGAGGAGAGCCTGCGGGCGCTTCTGGGCGAAAAACTCCCCGTGCATTTGGGCCTTCTCGGCTTAGGGGCCGACGGCCACACCGCCTCGCTCTTCAAGCCTGCGGACCTGGCAGCCGCTCGAGGCCGGCTTGCCATACCCGTGCAGCGCCCGGATGGCCGCACGGCGGTCAGCGTGACGCCGGATTTTCTGGCCCAGGTTGAAGAGATCCTGTTCGTCGTGGCCGGAGCCGATAAGCGCGCTGCGTTGGGCCGGTTATTGGCGCGCGACCCGGCGCTCATCGCCTGGCGGGCCGTGGAGCGCTCTCCTCGGGTTGAAGTCTGGGCGGATGGCGCGGCCTCGCCGCCCTAAGAGGCAAGATCTTCAGGGGCCGCAGGCTCGCGTCCAGCTTTGCGCATCCGCACCCGGGTCGTGCCAGCTGCACACATCCTCAATGAGATTGTCCGCAATCTTCGGGCCCCAGCTGCCGACGGGGTATTCGTTCACGGGCGTACCCGTCGCGTTCAGCACCGGGTCGACGATGGCCCAGGCGGCCTCGACCTCATCCTGCCGCGCGAAGAGTGTCGACTCCCCGTTCATTGCATCGCCGATGAGGCGCTCGTAGGCCTCCATCTCGTCGCCTTCATTCTGGCTGATGAAAAGCTCAATCGGCCGGCCGGTCATGCTGTTGCCGGGGCGCTTCGCGCGTGCCCCGAGCGCAATGGCCACATCCGGCCCCAAGCGAAAGCGTACATGATTGGGCGGGTTGGCCGCGCAATCGGCGAACACCTGCACGGGCGGCGCCTTCAAATCGACGACGACTTCGGTTGCCGTCACCGGCAGGCATTTGCCGGCGCGCACGTAGAAAGGCACGCCGCTCCAGCGCCACGAGTCGACCGACAAACGCAGCGCCGCGTAGGTCTCGACGTTCGACTCGGGCGCAACGCCCGCCTCCTGCCGATAGCCGCGATACTGCCCGCGCACCAGATGCGCCGCATCGAGCGGCCGTATCGCCTTCAGCACCTTCACCTTCTCGTCACGCAGCGCCTCGCCCGTGGAATTGACCGGCGACTCCATCGCAAGAAACGTCACGACCTGCAGAAGGTGATTCTGCACGACGTCGCGGATCGCGCCCGCCTCCTCATAGAAACGTCCGCGACCCTCGACGCCAATCTTCTCCGCCATCGTGATCTGCACGCTCGCGACGAAATTGCGATTCCACACCGGCTCCAAGAATGAATTGGCAAAACGGAAATACAAAAGATTCTGCACCGGCTCCTTGCCGAGGTAGTGATCGATCCGAAAGATCGAGCTCTCCGGGAAGAGCTTCAACAGAGTGCGGTTGAGCGCGAGCGCGGAAGTGAGATCTCGTCCGAAGGGTTTCTCGATGACCACCCTTGCGCCCTCTGCGGCGCCCGAGTTTCCGAGGTTCTCCACCACGACGGGAAACATGCTGGGCGGAATCGCAAGATAATAGAGCGGGCATTTCGCAGCTCCCAGCGCCTTGCGTAGCACCGTGAAGGTTGCCGCCTGACTGTAGTCACCGTCGACATATTGCAAGAGCGCAGTCAGGCGCTCCAGCACCGCCGCATCGGGTGATTTCTCGGCCTTGCGCACGCTGTCGCGCACGTGCTCGATGAGCTGCTCGCGCGTCCAGCCGGCGCGCGCGACGCCAATCACCGGTACCGTGAGGTGTCCGTGGCGCACGAGGTTATAGAGTGCGGGAAATATCTTGCGCGCGCACAGGTCTCCGGTCGCGCCGAAGAGAACGAGAGCATCGGCAGCGCTCGCTTTCATCAGGATTTACCCTCGACGTGGCCGCCGAAGCCTAAGCGCATGGCGGAGAGAACCTTGCTCGCATATTCGGCATTGCCACGCGAATCGAAGCGCGAGTAGAGCGCTGCGCTCAAGACATGCGCCGGCACACCCTCCTCGATGGCGGCCTGGATCGTCCAGCGTCCCTCGCCGGAATCCGACACGCGTCCGGCAAAATGCTCAAGGTTCGGATCACGCGCGAGCGCGCTCGCGGTCAAATCCAGAAGCTGCGAGGAGATGATGCTGCCGTGGCGCCAGACTTCGGCGATCGCGGCGATGTCAAAGGTGTACTGGAAGAGCTCCGGATTCTGCAGCGGCGCGGTCTCCGCATCGGCGCTGCGGGTTGCAAGCCCGGCATTGGCGTGCTTGAGAATGTTGAGTCCTTCCGCATAGGCCGCCATCAGCCCGTACTCGATGCCGTTGTGGACCATCTTTACGAAGTGGCCCGCGCCCACCGCACCGCAATGCTGGTAGCCGCGCGCCGCCGTGCCGGCAGCTGCATTCGCGGCAGCGGCGCCGCCGGGCGCGAGGGTTGCAAAGATCGGCTCCAGGCGCTCAAACACCTTTTTCTCCCCGCCGATCATGAGACAAAAACCGCGCTCGAGTCCGAGCACGCCGCCGCTCGTGCCCACATCCATGTAGTGAATGCCGACGCGCTGCATCTCTTTGGCGCGGCGCAAATCGTCGTGATAGTAGGAGTTGCCGCCGTCGATGATGACGTCGTCCTTCTTGAGAAGCGGCGCGAGCTCCCCCAGGACCTTGTCGACGATGGCGGCCGGCACCATGAGCCACACCACGCGCGGCGCCGGCAGCGCCGCTACGAACTCGGCGAGCGTGTGCGTGCCTTTGGCGCCATCCGCGGCCAGCGCCTGCACCGCCTGGGCAGTCTGGTCAAACGCCACGCATTCATGACCGCCGCGCATGAGACGCCGCACCATGTTCGCGCCCATGCGCCCAAGTCCGATCATTCCCATTCGCATGCCTGAGTCTCCTTCAGTTCGGCACGCGCCGGATTTGCGCGCCCAGCTGTGCCAGTTTCTCTTCGATGGCCTCGTAGCCGCGGTCGATATGATAAATCCGCTCCACATCCGTGCGCCCTTCGGCCACCAGTCCTGCGAGCACCAGACTCGCCGAGGCGCGCAGATCCGTCGCCATGACGGGCGCCGCCGTGAGCTTGTTGACACCCTTGATGATGGCGGTGTTCCCCTCCAGGCGGATCTCCGCGCCCAGGCGTCGCATCTCGAGCATGTGCATGAAGCGGTTCTCGAAGATCGTCTCGGTAATCGTGCCGACGCCTTCGGCCACGGTGTTCAATGCGGCGAACTGCGCCTGCATGTCGGTCGGAAATGCGGGATACGGCGCCGTGCGCACGTCCACCGCCTGCGGGCGCCGGCCGCGCATGTCCACTTCGATCCAATTGTCGCCGCAGGTTACGGTCGCGCCCGCCTCGCGCAACTTCGCGACGATGGCATCCAGGTGCTCGGGGCGCGTGTTCTTGATGCGCACGTGACCGCGGGTGATCGCGCCCGCGACAAGATAGGTGCCGCTCTCGATGCGATCGGGGAGCACGTCGTAGCGCGTACCCCTCAAGCTCTTCACGCCCTCGATCACGATCTTGTCGGTGCCCGCGCCAAAAATCTTCGCTCCCATGGAGCTCAAAAAATTGGCGAGGTCCACGACCTCCGGTTCGCGCGCCGCATTCTCGATGACCGTCTCGCCGTCGGCGAGCGTTGCGGCCATCATGAGATTCTCCGTACCCGTGACCGTGACGGTGTCGAGCACCAGCCGCGCGCCGTGCAAGCGCGACGCGCGCGCGCGGATGTAGCCGCCCTCGATGGTGATGTCCGCGCCCATGGCCTGCAGGCCCGCCACGTGAATATTGACCGGGCGCGCGCCGATCGCACAGCCGCCGGGCAACGACACATCCGCGCGCCCGAAGCGCGCGACCAGCGGACCCAGCACGAGAATCGACGCGCGCATGGTTTTGACAAGGTCGTAGGGCGCGAAGCATTCGCGCACCGTCGAAGGATCGACCTCGATCTGCATGTGCTCGTCAATCGTGACGCTCGCGCCCATCTGCCCGAGAAGCTCGATGGTGGTGGTCACGTCCTGCAGGTGCGGCACATTGCCGATGACGACAGGATCTTCGGCAAGCAGAGCCGCGGCCAGAATGGGCAGCGTCGCATTCTTGGCACCCGAGATGCGCACTTCTCCCTCAAGCGGCGTGCCGCCCTGGATCTGCAACTTATCCAAGCGTCGCTTTCCGCATCATCAGGAAGACGTGCGCGCCGTCCACTCCTCGGGCGACAGCGCATCGATCGAGAGCGCGTGAATCTCCCGCCCCATGGGCTCGCCCAGGGCACGGTAAATGAGCTGATGGCGCGCGAGGCTGCGCAACCCTTGAAACTCGCGCGCGACGACGCGCGCGGCGAAATGCCGGTTGTCTTCGGATTCGACGAGTATCTGCGCATCGGGAAGACCGGCGCGGATGAGCTCAGCCACTTGTTCGGGAGTCATGCGCGCCATCCTACCGCACGGCGCGCGCTTCATGGATTTTGCCCGGCGGTTCGCCTTTGAATCCAGGTTTCGCGCTAGCATTGTGCGCATGCAGCCCCCGACCGCCCCGCAAGCCGACGCCACACAGCTTCTGGCCTCCGCACGGCGCACCCTGCAGATCGAGGCGCGCGCCATCGAAGGGTTGCAGGAGAGGCTCGATGCCGGTTTCGCCGAGGCCTGCCGCCTGTGTCTGGGCTGTAAGGGGCGGGTCGTCGTCACCGGCATGGGCAAATCCGGGCATGTGGCCCGCAAGGTCGCATCGACTCTGGCGAGCACCGGCACGCCCGCGTTCTTTCTGCATCCTGCCGAGGCCGCTCACGGTGATCTCGGGATGATCACGCAGGCGGATCTCGTCATCGCCCTCACTAATTCCGGCGAGACACCGGAGATCGTGCTGCTGCTGCCGCATCTGAAGCGCCTCGGCGTGCCGCTCATTACTTTCACGGGGAACCCGCGCTCGACGCTGGGATCGATCGCCACCGTCGTGCTGAACGTCGGAGTGGCCGATGAGGCATGCCCGCTCAATCTTGCCCCGACCGCAAGCACCACCGCGGCGCTTGCCATGGGAGATGCGCTCGCGGTGGCGCTCCTCGAAGCCCGCGGCTTTACGCGCGAGGCCTACGCCGAGGCCCATCCCGGCGGCAACCTCGGCAGGCGTGTGCTCAAGCACGTCGAAGAGGTGATGCGCACCGGGGATGCGGTGCCGCGGGTGAGTCCGACGACGACATTGGGCGAAGGCCTTCTGGAGATGTCCAAGAAGGGCCTCGGCATGACCGTGGTCGTGGATGCAGCGGGCAAGATCGTGGGCGTGTTCACCGATGGCGATCTGCGCCGTGCCCTCGACAGCCAGGTCGACATCCACAAAACACACATGAGCAGCGTCATGACGAGGAAACCGAAGTCGATCACGGCGCAGTCGCTCGCCACTCAGGCGGTGCATTTGATGGAGCAGCATCGCATCACGGCACTGCCCGTGACGGATGAGCACGGCGAGCTCATCGGCGCACTGAACGTGCATGACCTCTTGCGCGCGGGCGTGGTCTGACCCGCCCCGCATCTTCGTCACGATGCGCAAGCCCGTCGCTGCCGCCGCCATCCGTCTCCTCGTCCTTGACGTGGATGGCGTGCTGACGGATGGACGGCTGTATTTCGGGGCGCGCGGCGAGGCCCTCAAAGCCTTTCATGCCCATGACGGCTACGGCGTGAGGAAGCTCATCGCGGCCGGCGTTGCAGTCGCGGTCATCTCCGGCAGGCGCTCGGCGGCCGTGTCGGTACGCTGCCGTGAGATGGGGATCGAGCGAGTGATTCTAGGCGCGAGCGACAAGTTGGCGGCATTTGAGCGCCTGCGGCGGCGCGCAGGGATCACGGCGCGCGCCTGTGCCTGCGTGGGCGACGACCTGCCGGATGTGCCGCTCTTCGGCGTCGTCGGCCTTGCATTCGCCGTCGCTGATGCGCATCCACTGGCGCGGCGCGCGGCCGATCGAGTCACCAAGCTTCCCGGAGGCCGGGGGGCGGTGCGGGAAGTGTGCGATCAGTTGCTCGCCGCGAAAGAGCGCGTTGACCTGCGATGATCTTCCGGATTTTCGCAACTTTTGCCCTGCTCGCGCTCATCGGCGGCAGTCTCCTGCTGGGTCGGCAGACGCGCGATGCCGAAACGCCCGCACCGGCGGCCCGGCCAGCGGAGGATCTCGGCTACGGCGCGCGCGATGCGCAGCTCATCGAGACCGGCGCGGACGGGCGCCCGAAGTACACGCTGAACGCCAAGCTCATTGAGCAGCATCCCAAGGATGGCAGCGTGCAGCTCAACACCGTGCACATGATCCTCGACGACGTCGACGGCAACCGCTGGACCGTGGACGCGCAGCGCGGCGACATCGTGCATGACGGAGACAATATTGATCTCTCCGGCGACGTGCATGTCTCGGGCGTGCTGCCCGGCACCGACCAGCCCGCGGACATCTCGAGCGATCGACTGTCATTTGATACCCGCACCGACGTCGTCACCACCCAGGATCCTGTGACCTTCGTCTGGTCGGGCCGCCAGATCCACTCCGTGGGCATCGTCGCCAGCTTGAAGGACAGTCAGGTGCAGCTAGAATCGGCCGTCCATGCCATTTTCCAGCCCTAGCCTGCGCTTCGCGGCGCTGCTTGTCGCCGCGGCGCTCGCCTCGCAGGTCCGCGCGGCCGACAACAAAGTGAGCCACGAGAACATCCTTCTCGATGCAGCCTCCTCCGAGGTCGACTACAAGAAGAACACCGTCGAGTTCAAGGACATCGTCATCTCGCAGGGCGACATCAAGGTGGAGGCAAAGCACGCCGAAGCCGAAGCCACCGGACTCAACTTCAAGACCGGGGTGTGGACTTTCAGCGGTGATGTGCGCATCCACGTCGAGAAGCGCGGCAACCTGCGCTCCGACCAGGCCGTGATCGATTTCAAGGACAGCCAGATCGTCAAGGCAACGGTCACCGGCAAGCCGGCGCAATTTGAGCAGCAGCGCGCGCAATCCGATCAGCTCGCCCGCGGCCACGCCGGGCAGATCGTCTATGAGCCGGTCGACGGCGTCGTGCGATTGTCGAACGACGCGTGGATCTCCGATGGCAAGAACGAGATCCGCGGGCCGCTTCTGGTGTACAACATTCGCCAACAGCACGTGGAGGCCGTGGCGCAACCCGGCGTCGAGGATCGCGTGCACATCACCATCGTTCCGGGTCAGGACGTGAAGCCCAAATGACGGCGCTGCGCGCAGTCGGCCTTGCCAAGAGCTATAAGTCCCGCCAAGTCGTGTACGACCTGTCCCTCGAGGTCAAGAACGGCGAGGTCGTCGGCCTTCTGGGCCCGAACGGCGCTGGTAAGACGACGGCTTTCTACATGATCGTGGGACTCGTGCCCTGCGATGCCGGGCACATCTACCTGGGGGAGCAGAATCTCACCTTTCTTGCAGTGCACAAACGTGCCCAGCTGGGACTCGGGTACCTCCCCCAGGAGGCGTCCATCTTCCGCAAGCTCACGGTGGAGGACAACGTGCTCGCGATTCTCGAATCAAGAGAGGATCTCGACCGCGCCGCGCGCGAGCGGCGGCTCGAGGAGCTCCTCGAGGAGCTGCGCATCGGCCATGTGCGCAAGATCCTGGGGATATCGCTGTCGGGCGGGGAGCGGCGGCGCGTGGAAATCGCGCGCGCACTGGCGGCTGAGCCGCGTTTCATGCTGCTCGATGAGCCGTTCGCGGGCGTCGACCCCCTCTCGGTGCTCGACATCCAGCGCATCATCCGGGAGCTGACGAGCCGCGACATCGGCGTACTCATCACCGACCATAATGTACGCGAGACTCTCGGCGTTTGCAGCCGCGCGTACATTGTAAATCAAGGAACTGTGATCGCGGCCGGATCTGCGGAAGAAATCCTTGCCAACCCCCAAGTGCGTGAGGTGTACTTGGGTGAGTCGTTCCGCCTGTAACGGCTTTTAGACTCAGGATTAATTTCTCTCGACCACCACCATGCTGAAACCTTCTCTGCAGCTCCGGCTGGGTCAGCAATTGACGATGACCCCGCAGCTGCAGCAGGCCATCCGACTCCTCCAACTGCCCGCGCTCGAGCTTCAGGCACACATCCGCGAACTCCTCGAGAGCAACGTCATGCTGGAGGCGGACGAGGAGACCGAAGCCACCCAGAATGTCGAGGTCAACCCGCCGCCGGCGGAGACTTCGCTGCCGGAGCGGCCCCCCACCGAGAACACCGTCGAGATCCTGGACGAGGGCTGGGGCGAGCGCAGTGTCGGATCGGCGGATACGCCGTGGACCGGCGATGACGACGACCGGCAGCAGGAGTTCGCCGACTCGGCCGGCGAATCCCTGCAAGAGCATCTGCTGTGGCAGCTTGAGCTTGCGCGCCTCGCGCCGCAGGAGCTCGCCATCGCGCGCGCCATCGTCGACGCCATCAGCGACGACGGCTATCTCACCGAATCGCTCGAAGAAATCGCCCAGACGCTGAAGCCCGAGATCGATTGCGGCGCGGCGGAGGTCGAGAACGTCCTCACCCGCGTGCAGAGCCTGGATCCCACCGGAGTCGGCGCGCGCTCGCTCGGCGAATGCATCGAGCTGCAGCTGCGGCAGCTCGATCCGGCGACTCCAGGGCTCGCCACCGCGATCCAGATCGCGCGCCACCATCTGGCCCTGGTCGCGGAGCGCGAAGTGTCGGTGCTGCGCCGCGAACTGCGCGCAACCGATGAGGAACTCTCCGAGGCGCTCGCGCTCGTGCGCGGCTGCCATCCGCGCCCCGGCACCATCGTCAGCGCCGGCGCCGCCGAATACGTCGTTCCGGACGTCTTCGTGCGCCGCACGGATCACGGCTGGGCGGTGGAGATCAATGCGGCAACCCTGCCGCGCGTGCGCTTGAACCAGGGCTACGCAAGCCTCATCGGCCGCAATTCCAGCCACGCAAGCATGCGCACGCAGCTGCAGGAGGCACGCTGGTTGCTCAAGAGTCTCGAGATCAGAAACGAGACGCTCATGAAAGTTGCGCGCTCCATCGTCGAGAGGCAGTCCGCATTCCTCGAACAGGGCGAGGAGCACATGCGGCCGATGATTTTGAAGGACATCGCCGAGGCGGTCGAGATGCACGAATCGACGATCTCGCGCGTGACCTCAGGCAAGTACATGCACACGCCGCGCGGCGTCTTTGAGTTGCGCTATTTTTTCTCGAGCCAGGTTGAGGGTGCCGACGGATCGGGCACCTCCTCGACCGCCATCCGCGCCAAGATCCGCAAGCTTGTGAAGGAGGAAGACCCGGAGAGTCCCTTGAGCGATGGCCGCATCGCCGAGATGCTCTCCGGCGAAGGCATCCCGGTTGCGCGCCGCACCGTTGCCAAGTACCGGGAGGCGATGGGCATCGCACCTTCGAACGAACGCCGGCGCGCCGGACTGAAGCAGATCTGAACAAAACCACCAAGGAGACGAGCTATGCATTTGAGCGTCACCGGTCATCACGTCGAAATCACCCCCGCGCTACGCGCCTATGTGGAGAAAAAACTCGAACGGATCGTACGTCACTTTGATCACGTCATTGACGTGCATTGCGTGTTGACGGTGGAGAAATTGAGACAAACGGCCGAAGCGACGCTGCATGTCAGCGGCAGCGCCATTCATGCGAACGATGTAAAGCCCAATATGTACGCCGCGATCGACGGCCTTGCGGACAAGCTCGATCGCTGCGTGAAGAAGCACAAGGAGAAGCGCGCCGATCATCATGCGGCTGAAGCCCAGAAGGGCTTAAGACTCTAAAGATGCGGATCATCATCGTCAGCGGCCTGTCTGGCTCTGGAAAGAGCGTGGCGCTGCACATGCTTGAGGATCTCGGTTTCTACTGCATCGACAACATTCCCGCCGCGCTCCTCAAGCCCTTTATTTCCTACACGGTCAGGAGCCCGCAGAAAACCTATGAGCGCACCGCGATCGGCCTTGATGCCCGCAACACCACGGCGGAGATCGCAACCGTTCCCACCCTGATCGAGGAGCTGAAGAGAAGCGGCATCAACTGCGAGGTGCTGTTTCTGGTGGCGAACGAGGAGGGACTGCTGCGGCGCTTCGCCGAGACGCGCCGCAAGCACCCGATGAGCCGCGACAACATCGACCTGCGCGCGGCCATTGCGATGGAAAGCAAGCTCCTCGAGCCCATCGCCTATGCCGCCGATCTCGTGATCGACACCTCGCGCATGGGTGTGCACGAGCTGCGCGACATCGTGCACGAGCGCGTCGAGCAGCGCATGCAAGGCAGGCTGTCGCTGACGTTCGAGTCGTTCGGCTTCAAACACGGCATACCGGGAGATGCGGACTTCGTCTTCGATGCGCGCTCGCTGCCGAATCCCTACTGGGAGCCGAGCCTGCGCAGCCTCACCGGCAGCGATGCCGAGGTCATGCGGTTTCTCGAGGCGCAGAAAAGCGTCGGCACGCTCATCGACGACATCGTGCGCTTCATCGATGGCCGCATCCCCGAGCACGAGTCGAACAACCGCGGCTATCTCACGGTCGCCATCGGCTGCACCGGCGGCCAGCACCGCTCGGTCTACATTGTCGAGCGCCTGGCCGAGCGCTACGCCAAGCGCTTTCCCACCGTCACTGCCCGCCACAGCGGGCTTCCAGGCACAAAATTCTATCGCCCGCCGCAGCCGGCGGCTGCCAATAGCTGATACACCCACAGCATAATCACGCTTGATGCCCAATCCACGAACAGAGATTGGGCGTCAAGCGTCGAAATCCGGGACAAGCTGCTTCTTGGGGTTCGCGAGACTCAAAAGGGTGGCATGCCGCACGCCGCCGGGCGCAACCATGCGCCATGATCCAAGGGCGACTGCGCAAGCCACCCAGCACGACGTAATTGCATGCCAACTCGATTTCAGCTCTGCCGCGGCGGCCACCGGTTATCGCCGCATCAGCCAGTCGCGGTCTGTACCCTTGCAAACCTAGGTCTCAATAACCGCAAACACATCGGGCCGCGATGCTTTGCAAATCCGGTACCATGAACGCATGAAACCGAAGCCGCATGATTCTCGCGTACGTTCTGCTGATTCCGCTACGCAACAGGCCGGACCCGAGCACGCGCAGATCACTGAGAACATTGCGGCCGTCCTCGAGTTCTATACACGCGAAGACCAAAGGATCAGCCGCTCGCAAAGAATTGTCGAGCGCATCAGCCTTTTTGCGGGCCAGCCGGTATTCCTCGCATTCATTCTGCTTCTGGTCGCCGCGTGGATGCTCGCCAACGTCGTGCTGCATCAATTGGGGATGCGCGAGTTTGACCCAGCGCCGTTTTTTGCTCTGCAGGGAGTTCTCGGTCTGGGTGCATTGCTGACCGCGACCATCGTTCTCATCAAACAGAATCGCGCGGCGCGGCTCGCCGAGCAGCGCGCACACCTCGATTTAAAGGTCATGCTTCTGACAGAGCAGAAGACCGCCAAGCTCATCGACCTCATTGAAGAGTTGCGACGCGACATGCCCAATGTCAGAAACAGGCATGATCCTGATGCGGCTGTTCTGCAGCAGTCGATGAATCCGAACCAGGTATTGGCCGCCCTCGATGAGCTCAGTGAGCCCGAAGAACGCTTGAAGCTGGCTGCCGAAGGTAAAGCTGCGGGCGCGAGAAAATAGGTTGCGAGCTCCGTAGCGAGCGAATTCCCGTCATCGCAGCGCTTCTGCGGTCCGCGAAACTTCAGTGGGCGCTGGCAGTTTCGCCTTTGATTCTCAGGGGTGCGCTTTCAATTCTTGCGCTCGTGTGATTCGCGGCCGTGTTGCTGCGTTTCGCGTTCCTTTTTGGTTATGTTCCACACAGCAACGTCCCAGCAATTATGGATGCCGACAAACAACAGCAGCAGTGACACCGCGGCGACAACATACAGACTTTGTTCCGGCCAATGCGCGACGGTAAATGCCATGGCCAACAGGGCGCCGTAGGCGAGCGCCGGTAGGATCGCGTGGCCCAGCCAATCCTCGAGCACGGGAACGTAGCTTTTGGCGACCTGTTTCACCTGCGTCGCGATGATACCGACATAGATTAGGCCTGCCATACCGGCGGCGCCGAACCCGATGCTCAAAATCGTCACGCTCAGGTGGGGCATGCTCAGAAATGCGGCGAGCGCCAGTACAGCGCCAAAATGTATGATGGTTGGTGTGACAAAGGCGCGCAGGCCATCTGCACTCACGCGCTGAACGTCCGCCGCGAGCGCGATCACGACGAACGTGAGCCCCGTGAGCCCCGCCGCCGCAGATCCCGTAATGACGTAAAAATTGGTCCAATCGGCGAGCAATGACAGCGCCATCGTGCACCCCCGCCGCGATCGCCCGGGTTCACGGCTCGATCGACGCGCCTTAGGTTCAAGCCATAGGCCGTAACAATACCCGTCAAGTGCGCAATCGTCTCGGGGAGCGCCCTCGACGGCGCGCGAACACAGCTATCTGCTCTCCGGGGTCTGCAGTGCCCGCGTTCCCTGCGTGACTTCGGCCGCGGTGACGTGCGATGTCAGCGGCTCGCCCTTCATGAAGGCCATGAGAGTCTCGCGCGCTTCCATGGCGTCCTTGTAACCGAGTTCAATGAGCTCGCGGGTGTAGCCTGATTCAAACATGAGGTAGCTCGAGAGCTGACTGCCCGCGGTATCGCCCCTGCCGCCGATCACCCTCAAAAGAGCGCGCAGGCCGCGCGGCATCTCGTGCGCGTGGCGCGCGGCGATTTCGCGCGGATCGACGCTCGGAGCCAGCATGAGCGTCTCGACGTTGCGCAGGCCGCGCGCTGCCTCGGGCGCGGCGCGCACCAGATCGTTAATGCGCTCACACTGCTCGAGGTCACCGAAAATCTGGTCGGTGAACAGCGTATCGAGCATGTAGCCCAGGATCTGACCCGGTGTTGGCATCGCGGGCGCCGCGCGCGACTCGGCGACGCCCGCATCCTCGCGCGCCCGCACGCCGATGATCAGCAGGCGCTGCGCGCCCAGGTGGATCGCAGGGCTCATGGGATTAAGCTGGCGCATCGCCCCGTCGCCGAAATACTCCTGTCCGAGTGACATCGGCGGAAACAGCAAGGGAATGGATACGCTTGCCATCAAATGATCGAGTGTGAGCCGTGCACGCCTGCCGATGCGCTGCACTCGGCTCCACTCCTGTATCGAATCGACACCATCGTAGAATGCAACCGAGTGGCCGCTGTGATAGCTGGTTGCGCACAGCGCAAGGGCCTGCAGATGGCCACGCTCGATGCTGCGGCGCACGCCCGACCAATCCACATGCGCGCTCAAGAGCTCGCGCAGCGGAGTGTTGTCGAGCATCGACTTAGGCGGCGCGGCCATGGTGCCGCCGGACACGAGCGAGAAGAGCCAGTGCAGGCCCGCGCGCAGCATGTGCCACTGATCCACGCGGAACACCTGTTCCGCGCGGAAATTGGCCCAGACCTGTTCGAGACCGACGACGGCACGGCGCCACTGATGGGCCTCGGCAGCAAGCACGCCTGCGGAGACCGCGCCGGCGGAGGTGCCGACGATCACGGGAAAGGGGTTACGCGCGCGCGGCAGGAGCTCGGTAAGCGCTCTCAGCACCCCGACCTGATAGGCCGAACGCGCACCGCCGCCGGTCAGCACGAGCCCAACCACAGGACGGAGGGCTCTGCGGCGCTCCGTGACGGTGAACTCTGCTGTTAAACCGTCATCCATAGATGCGACATAACAATCATGAACGGCGCACTCCCGCGCAGTTGGGTGGAGGCTATCGCGTTTGTGGCTGCAACAGCAGGCGGTGTTGCACAGATCCGGGAAGAAAGGGCAAGGGCTCGCCCGTCGCCCATGCACTGAAACCCGCACGATAGTAGGGCGATAAAGGGTGACCGCTCTGCCCGCCCGCGATGTGCAGATAGCCCTCGTCCTCGTGACCCGGAGAGACCGCAAAACGCTCGGAGGCGCCAAACGCGCCGTCCTGCACGCGCGGCATGTCGTGATCACCCGGAAGTTCAAGACTCGGCATGTCAAACAGGCGCCCAATATAGGGCAGCGCCCCCGACAGCGGATGGCGAACCCGCACAACGTGACGTGCGCCCCAGGTGCAGCTGGCAAGATCGGTGCACACCGCGGTAAGCGCAACGATGCTGGCATCGATCTGCCCGAGCAGGAGTTCCCGCCAGCTGCCATAGTCCGCCGCGAGTTTGTCCGGCGGCCGTGTATTCACGAGCTGCCACAGCGTCTCTTCGAACTGATCAGGCGGCGGCGCTTCCTCGGTGATGCCGATTTCCTTAAGGCTCATGCGCCACACGGCGCGCTCGGTCTCGTCACGAAACTCGCGCACCAGCCGGTAGCCCACCGAGTCGACGCTGGCGCGCGCGTTCCATTCGGCAATGAAGCGTTTGAACTCTGCGCGCCGCGGATGATCATGCAGCGCCTGAGTGTCGAGGAGCTCGAGAATGAGGCCGCGCCAGCGGCCGAGGAAGACGGCGCGATCATCCAATTGCACACGCAGCATGTCGGCGGGAGTCGCGCGTTCCTGGATTTGCGCCAGGTCATCACGGATCTGGCGGGCGCGCGCGCCGAGATCATAGTCGGCACCCGTGGCCGTTTCATCCGCGCCCAGCAGCGCCTCATCGCGCGGATCGTCGATGGGACGCGCATTGGCCGTCCATAGCCGACCGGATGCGGGGTCAAGCAGATGCGGATGTTCCGCCGCGCCCGACCACGCTCCCCGTCCCGTCAGACGTTCGGGACCTGAATCGAGCGGGATGCGCCCGAAAACCGTCCACGCAATGTGCCCTTCGCGGTCGCCGACGACGAGATTTTGATGCGGGATGCCGATGCTGGGCGCGAGCGCGAGCACCTCGTCAACCGACGTCGCAGTCTCCATGTTCTGCAGATTGAAATTGGTGGCTTCGGGCAGCTGCGCAAGCCAGCGGGCGAACCAGCAGCTCTTCTGCGCGGGGTGAGCCTGCAATAGAAGTCCTGAAGCTCCGGACTTCACGGGCCATACGACGCTTTCGCCGCCGCGCACGCGAATTTCCTCCCGCGCGACTGTCAGCGCCATGGCTCCCTCGGGCGTGCGCAGCTCGGCATCGGTGACGGACAGGCACTCGATGGGCCGTAAATCGAGCCATTTACCGTAGCTGTTGGTAAACCCCCAGGCTACGTGGCCATTTGAGCCTGCGACGAGGAGCGGTGTGCCGGGCAGCGTCACGCCATTCAAATCAAGTGCGGGACCCGCAGCGCCTCCCGCGGTGCGCAGTCGCGCCCGATACCACACGGCCGGCACCCGCAGATTTAAGTGCATATCGCTTGCGACGAGGGCGGCGCCAGTCATCGTCAGGCGCCCCGCGAGCGCCCAATTGTTGCTGCCGGCATCGGCGCGGTGCGCGGAACTCTCACGGGCGAGGAGTTGCGGTCCAGTGATGCGAACCCCAAGGCTCTGCAACGGGGAGAAGGTCGTCCTCTGCACGGCCGCCATACCATTGGGACTGTCCCACGATGTGCGAGAGGGATAAAAAAACTTGAGCGCGCACTTCCACTGCGGCGCGCATTCGGGTCCTGCAAGCCTTGCGTTGATCTGGCGCTTCACGAGCTCGCGCTCGAAGCCTCCGTATTGCAGATCCCACCACATCGCATAGGAGACGAGGACCGTGTCCTCCGCACGCCACGGCACGGGCTCGGCGCGCAGGAGCCAATACTCCCAGGGTCGGCTCTTGAGACTGGCAAGCGCGGCATTGACGCCGCGCGTATAGGCGGCAAGCAACGCGCGCTGCTCGGGCGTCGCCTGCTCCACCACGGCGGCCGCAAGATGGCGAAAGCGGAAATTGCGCGCCTTCTCATCCTGCTCGAGCGCGACCGCACCAAAGAGCTCGGAGAGCTCGCCCGCCGCGAGGCGCCGCGACAGGTCCATCTGGAAAAACCGGTCCTGGCCGTGCACGAAGCCGGTGCCATAGGCGAGATCAGCGCGGTCCGCGGCGTGCACCGTCGGGATGCCGAGAGCGTCGCGCTCGATGGTCACGGTGGCTCCGAGTCCAGGTGCCGCAATCGTCCCATCGAGCGCCGGCAGCGACGCGTGCAGCACGGCATAAACCAGAGCAAGCGGTAACAGGACGAGGAGCGCGCAGCCGAGCGCGATGAATTTGACTGTCCGCCGGGTAATGACGGGCACCTGGGAGCTCAGCCGTCAGTCGAGCGCGACTTTCAGGATTTGCATTGAATTCGTGCCGCCTTCCACCCCTGACTGCTCCCCCTTGGTCAGGATGACGAGGTCGCCGCGCTCGACGAGCCGCAAATCGAGCAGGCGCGCGAAAATCGAGTGGTACAGGCGCTCGGTGGTGGTGGCAGCGCGGACATCGAAGATCACGGGGTACACGCCCCGATACAGCGTCACGCGGCCGCGCGTCGCCTCCTGCCCCGTGAAAGCGTAGATCGGAATGTCCGCTCTGATGCGTGACATGAAGAGCGGAGTTGCGCCGGACTCGGTGAGCGCCACGATCGCCCGCACCTTCATGTGATTGGCGGTGTACATGACCGCCATCGCGATCGCCTCTTCGCTGCCTGAAAACACCTTCTCGACACGGTGACGGGTACTCGTGTGCTGGAGCTCGTACTTCTCAGCGCCTTCGATGACATCCGCCATCGCCCGCACCGCTTTGACGGGATAACGGCCCATCGCCGTCTCGGCCGAGAGCATCACGGCATCGGTGCCGTCCATGACGGCGTTCGCCACATCGCTCACTTCGGCGCGCGTCGGCACCGGATTCTGGATCATTGACTCCATCATCTGCGTGGCGGTGATCACGACGCGATTGCGCAGACGCGACTCGTAGATGATGGTCTTCTGCAGACCCGTAAGCTCTGCGTAGCCCATCTCGACGCCCAGATCGCCGCGCGCAACCATGACGGCGTCAGACGCCTCGACGATGCCGGCGAGATTGGTGATCGCCTCCTGGCGCTCGATCTTCGCCACGATGCGCGCCGCGCCGCCGGCACTGCGCACCAGGGCGCGCGCTCTTGAGATGTCGGTGGCATCGCGAGCGAAGGACACCGCAATGTAGTCGATGCGCTGCTCGGCGCCGAAGCGGATGTCGTCCTTGTCCTTATCCGAGAGCGCGGGCGCTGAGATCCCCCCGCCCTGACGGTTGAGCCCCTTGCGATCCGAAAGCTCGCCTCCCAGGCGCACCCGGCATTCGATGCGCGTGCCTTTGACTGCCACGACATCGAGCACGATCTGTCCGTCGGCGAGCAGCAGTGCATCGCCCGCACTGACATCGCGCGGCAGGTCCTGATAGGCGACGCCCACCTCATCCACCGTACCCGCTTTCGGAGCGAGCGCCGTGTCGAGCGTGAACGGCCGTCCCTCCTCCAGGCGCACCGGTCCGTCGCGGAAACCCTCGATGCGAATCTTGGGTCCCCCCAGATCCATGAGCACGCCGATCGAGCGGTCGGCGCGCCGCGCCGCGGCACGCACCTGCTCCAGGCGGCGCAGATGATCGGCCTGCGTGCCGTGGGATGCGTTGATGCGCGCAACATCCGCGCCTTCCTGGACCATGCGGTCAAACACGGCCGGATCGTCGGTCGCAGGACCCAACGTGACTACGATTTTCGTGCGCCGCAATCCGATCATCCGCGTGCCCGCGCTTCAAGTATGGCCACAGCAGGCAAAGTCTTGCCCTCCACGAATTCGAGAAACGCGCCGCCGCCGGTGGAGATGTACGAGATGCCGTCCTCGACACCGTACTTTTCGATGGCGGCGAGAGTATCGCCCCCGCCTGCGATGGAGAACGCCTTGCTTTGCGCGATCGCGTTGGCGATGGCACGCGTGCCTTCGCCAAACTGCTCGAACTCGAACACGCCGACCGGGCCGTTCCACACGATGGTGCCCGCCCCATGCAGGAGCTCACTGAAGCGCTCGGCCGTGTCCGGCCCAATATCGAGAATCATCTCGTTGTCGCGCACTTCGTGGATGGGGCGCACGTCGGCGTGCGCGGTCGCGGCGAAGTCGCGCGCGACGACGACGTCGGTTGGCAGCGGGATGTCGGCGCCGCGGGCGCGCGCCTTGGCGAGGAGCGCGCGCGCCACGTCGAGCATCTCCGCCTCGTGAAGCGAGCGGCCGATCTTGACCCCGGTTGCCGCGAGAAAAGTATTGGCAAGTCCGCCGCCGACGATGAGCATATCCACCTTTTCCAGAAGCGCCTCGAGCACTGTGAGTTTAGTTGACACCTTTGAGCCTGCGACGATCGCAATGAGCGGCCGCGCGGGCTTCTGCAGCGCCCGCTCGAGCGCGACGAGTTCGCCGATCAGGAGCGGACCTGCACAGGCGACCGGGGCGAAGCGCGCGACGCCGTGGGTGCTCGCCTCCGCGCGATGCGCCGTGCCGAACGCATCCATCACGAAAACGTCGCACAGCGAGGCCATCTGTCGCGCGAGGAGCTCGCTGTCCTTCTTCTCGCCCGGATTGAAGCGCACGTTTTCGCACAGGACGGCGCTGCCCTGCGGGCAGTCGACGCCCGCGAGCCAATCCTTGCGCAGCGCCACCGGTTGGCCCAATAGATCCGACAGGCGCGCCGCGACCGGCGCCAGGGAATACTGCTCCTCATACACGCCCTCGGTCGGCCGCCCGAGGTGCGAGAGAATGAAGACCTTGGCGTGCTGATCGATCGCGTAACGAATCGTGGGAAGGGCCGCACGAATACGCGCGTCGCTCGTGACCGCGCCCGCCTGCACGGGCACATTCAGGTCCTCGCGGATCAAGACGCGTTTGCCGCGCAGGTCGGCATCCGACATGCGCAATACGTTCATGCCGCCTTTGACCACGCCAGGGTCGTATCAAGCATGCGGTTCGAGAAACCCCATTCGTTGTCGTACCAGGCACACACCTTCACCAGCGCGCCGTCGATGCATTTGGTGAGTGTCGCATCAAAGATGGATGAGTGCGGATCGTGATTGAAGTCGACTGAGACGAGCGGCGCCTCGTTATACGCCAGGATGTGGCGCATCGGGCCGGCAGCGGCCTCCTGCATGAGTTTATTCACCTCCTGCACGCTCGTGATGCGCCGCGCCGTGAACGTGAGGTCCACCATAGATACGTTGATCGTCGGCACACGGATGGCGAAGCCGTCGAGTTTGCCCTTGAGCTCGGGCATGACGAGGCCGACGGCGGCGGCCGCACCGGTCTTGGCCGGTATCTGCGACATGGTCGCGGAGCGTGCGCGGCGCAGGTCGGAGTGATAGACGTCGGTGAGCACCTGATCGTTGGTGTACGAGTGGATGGTCGTCATGAGGCCGGCAACAATGCCGATCTTGTCATGCAGGATCTTGGCGACCGGTGCCAGACAATTGGTCGTGCAGGAGGCGTTGGAAATGACGGTGAATGAGGACTTCAGGATCTCGTGGTTCACGCCGTAGACGATGGTGGCGTCGACATCCTCGCCGCCCGGCGCGGAGATGACGACCTTTTTCGCACCGCCTTTCAAATGACCGCTCGCCTTGGCGCGGCTCGAGAAGAGCCCGGTGCACTCGAGTATGAATTCGGCGCCGACTTCGCCCCACGGCAGCTTGGTTGGATCGCGCTCCGCCAGCACGCGGATGCGATCGCCGTTCACCACCATCGCATTGCCATCCACCTGCACTTCGCCCGGAAACTTCCCGTGAGCGGTGTCGTAGCGGGTGAGGTGCGCATTGGTCTGCGCATCACCGAGATCATTGATGGCGACGATCTGGATCTCCTGGGTGCGTTTTGCCTCGTAGAGCGCACGCAGGATGTTGCGGCCGATGCGGCCATACCCATTGATACCGACCTTGATTGGCATATTCACTCTCAATTCTTCATTAATTCTTCGACTTGCTTGACGATATTATCGGCAGTAAAGCCGAAGTGTGGAAATACGTCGGACGCCTTGCCCGAAGCGCCGAACTGATCGATACCGAGCACGCGGCCTTGGCTACCGACGTAGTGCCACCAGCCAAGGGTCGCGCCGGCTTCCACGGCCAAACGCCGCACGATGGCTTTGGGCAGGACGGACTCGCGGTAGGCGGCATCCTGGGCATCGAAGATGTCGGTCGCGGGCATCGACACCAGACGCACGCGCCGCCCACGGTCGTTCAAGGTCTTCACGGCCTCGGCGGCGATTCCGATCTCCGAGCCCGTCGCAATCACGAGCGCCTCGGGCGCGCCCGCACAGTCGATGAGGACGTAGCCGCCGCGGCGCACGGCGCCCTGCTGCTCGGCGCTGCGCGGCTGCTGTGGCAGGGCTTGGCGCGTGAGCACGAGCGCCGTCGGACCGCTGCGTTCGATGGCCGCGATCCATGCGACTGCGGTCTCGAGCGCATCGCAGGGCCGCCACAGACTCAAGTTCGGCATGGCGCGCAGGCTCGTCAGTTGTTCGATGGGCTGATGCGTCGGTCCATCCTCCCCCAGACCGATTGAATCGTGGGTGTAGACGAGAATCACGCGCGCACGCATGAGTGATGCGAGGCGCACGGCGTTGCGGGCATAGTCGGAAAAAACCAGAAACGTTCCGCCGTAGGGGATGAATCCGCCATGCAGCGCCATGCCATTCATCATCGCCGTCATGCCGAACTCGCGCACGCCGTAGTGAAAATAATGGCCGGAAAAGTCCGTCGGCGTGACCGCCGTCGTGTTCTTCTGCTGGGTATTGTTTGAACCGGTGAGATCGGCGGAACCGCCGAGGAGCTCCGGCAGCAAAGGACCGATCACATTCAAAGACGCTTGCGAGGTCTGGCGGGTTGCCAGTGGCTTGGACTCCTTAAGCGCCGCGGCTCGCGCCTGCGTTGCAATCTCGTTCCACGTCTTGGGAAGATCGCCACGCATGCGCCGCTCGAGCTCTGCGGCGAGCTGCGGATACGCCGCGCGGTAGCGCGCAAAGAGCTCGTTCCATTTGGCTTCCGCGGCAGCTCCGGCCTCGCGGTGATCCCAGGCCTGCTTGATCGGCGCCGGGATCT
>Ga0302326_10003466_pt1 | contig 37064 bp, 32 predicted proteins | sample Palsa_T0_3_FD_202264 | JGI IMG/M metagenome (GOLD analysis project Ga0302326, IMG submission 202264) | Peat permafrost microbial communities from Stordalen Mire near Abisko, Sweden - Palsa_T0_3 | ecosystem: Environmental > Terrestrial > Soil > Palsa > Peat permafrost | place: Sweden: Abisko... | reverse complement strand
AAGCGGACATCGTCCGTGCCTTCGGCGCGAACGTCCGATTGCGAGGTGACATCGTCCGAAAGTAATCCGACGTCGACCGAAGACTTCCGCACAACGACCGAGCGCTTCGGCCCTCCGTCCGAGAAGAAGCCGACGACGTCCGAGAGCGAGTTGACGCTCTCCGACGGCTTGCCGGTGATGTCCGCGTCCAAGCGGCCCGTCGTCCGAGTCGAACGGCCCGTCGTCCGAGTCGAGCGCGCGAACGAGCGTCACCGCTCTGTAAGCGTCCACCGAGCCGGGACGCTGACTACGTAGTGTCACCCGTGGAGCTGGCGCTCAAACCCGCTTGCAGCGCAGCGAGCACGGGCCTGCGCGTCGGTGTTCGTCCCCTCGGCTTGCAAGCGAGCCTCATGCGCCGAGGCTACACGACGCGGAGCGGTCAGGGGCTCGAGGGTACGAAGCTCAACGGGTCGGCGACCTTGCCTTCTGTGCCGCCCTCGATGGATCCGTTCTGGCTCCAGAAGAAGAACGCTCCGTCCTGCACTTCGCCGACGCGCTGCACGACGGTGATGGTTGCACCTGGCGCGGTATCGAAGTAGACGCCGTCGACACCCGTGGTCGTGTCAGTGAGAAGGAAGACCTCGGTGGGGGAAGGTGTCGTCAGTGAGTCGTCCGACTCGAGGCGATCACCGACGACGTTGGTGATCGCGCCCGTCGGAATGGTTGCGACGACGTCGAACGTGCACGTGAGGCCCGAGAGCGTGGTGTCGCACGTCCACCACAAGTGCCAGTGACCGCCCGCAGCATACTCGACGAACACGCCGACGCCCGTGCCTGGCGGCTCGGTGAGCATCACCCCCGTGTCGACCGTCGCCAGCGACAACGCATTGGACGAGGCATCCGTGGGTCCGGGAAGGTCGCCGAGCGGGGGTGGTTGGGTGTCGATTGCACACCCGACGAGCACCACACCAAGGAATCCGAAAAGCATCGCATGGGTCATGGGGCGTTTTTTGCAAACGACATGCCCGCGATGATCACCGCTATTTTCATGGACGCTCACTGGAGCGTGAACCGCACCACACCTCGCGCTGTGAAGCGCTGGTCGCTGGACGGTTTCGCGTTCAGGGCTAGGCGTGTGGGATCAGCCGAGACTTGCGAAGAACACGATCACGCGTGACCAGGGGGACGCGGTGGACCACACTCGTCGCGCCGATTAGCTCGTCCGCGGGGTCGCTGCGAACGTCGAGACGCGTGCTCGCGCGTGCAATCTCGCGCGTCACGGGCCACACATGCACGCGCGAGAGCGTGCGCACGACGTCTGCATCATCGAGGTCCACGACAATCCTCCCGAGCTGCGCGAGCTTTGCGAACTCCCAAAGAACGATCGCGGAGATGCTCCACTGCTCGGCGCGCAGCAGCTCGGTCTCCCTCGCTGAGAGTCGACCGGCAACCGCGTGCAAGAGTACGTGCGTGTCAAGATTCAGCATTCCAGCGGGCACCACTCGCAAGGATGTCTCCCTTGATCTTGATCTTGCCACGCAGCGAACCGATGAGGCTCGCCGAGTCACTGGTGATGGGGACGAGTCTTGCCACAGGCTTTCCGCGCTTGGTGATCACGATCCCGTCCGGGTCGACCGCGTCGAGCAAGGCGAGGCATTGTTCCTTGAACTTGGCCGCCGCGATCTGCTTCATAGCCAACCGGTAGCACTGGTCATCCGAGACGTCCAGGTGGCGGAACGATGTTAGGATTGGCGGATGCTGGCACGAGCGCGCGCGATGACCATCGGCGTGGTGTTCGTGATCGCGTGTGGAGCACGCACGGAGCTTGAAGTCGGCGTAATCGAGGACGCTAGCGTGGGCGTGGATGCGTTCGTCGAAGCGCGAGCCGACATCGCCGATGCGGGCGATGCTAGCGACGCGACGGATGCCTCGGACGCCGCCGATGCCGTAGACGCGTCGCCGCCATGCGCTTTCGGCACCGTCGTGAGCGACGTGTTCGGAGCGGTGGTGGACTTCAACGGCGGCGCGACGCTGCCCGCGGGTCACTACCGCATCACGTACGTCGACGGTTGCATGAAGTATTCGGGCGACCAGGGTTGGACCGTGAACGCCTACGCGGAAGGTGCGGGCAGCGACCAGTACTGGCTCGTGGACGGAAACCATGACGACATCGTCGTGCCGCCAGGCTCGGTGGGCTTCATGGTCGGCGACGGCGCCTACGCGGACTTCGACGCCTGCGTCGCTGCGAACGTCGTGCTCGCGCCGCTCGACTTCGACTTCGATGGCGGCGTCCTCGGTGTGTGGCTCGACGACGACCCCTACACGGACAACATCGCCGGCGAGAACGGGCGCAACCCAACCTGGAAGCTCATGTGCGCTGACTGACACCGAGCCTACGCGAGCGCGCCGGTGACCACCTGACCGGTCTTGTTCGGGCCTGACGCTCCGCCTTGGAGGACCACCGACGGGTCGCCGCCCACGCCTTGGATCATCGTTTGCGCGAAGGCGCACGCGGTGTCCACCGCCTGGATGCTGCCGCCGGGCGTGCCGAGGTTCGGGTCGATGTTCGCAGCCCCATAGTCGAATTGGCCGAAGTACGGCGCAGCGGCGAGCCCGCCGACCACGCCGCCCTTGAAGCCTTTGCCGATGACGAGCGAGCCTTGGTACTGGAAGTTATGGTTGCGCCCGCTCGTCGCGAGCGACGTCGGCGAGTTCACGACGAAGGTGCGACCAAACACGTTCAGCGTCATCAGCGTGACCATGTCCTTCATGGCGGTGCCGTTGATCGTGTCGGACGTCGAGTCGAGGTAGTCGACGAAGTTTCCGAGCGCCCCTCCGGTCCCGGCGAACCCGCTGCCCTTCGCGCTCGGGACCTGAAGCATCCCCATCGTCGCGGTCGCCTCCGTCACGAGATCCGTGTCGAAGTGGTTGTCATTGCCAAAGTCGAGGTGCACGGAGACGACAGGCGTGATGTTGAGCTGAAAGAGGATGATGGCGGCCTGCAGCTGCGAGTTCGCGGTGTCGTCCGCGATCTTGCTCAGGTTGCTGACAGCCGCCGACGTCACGGCCTTCATGAGGTCGGCCTCCGAGTTCGTCATCGAGTCGATGTAGGCTTTCTGCGCCGGGCTCCCGGCCGACTTGTAGATCGGGAAGACGAGTTGGTTCAGCGTCTGGTTGCGCAGGCTGCGCAGCTTGGCGAGGTTGGAGAGCGCGCCTGTGGCCGGTGCAACGAGCGTGGCTTTGAGGGCCGTCGGTGGGATGATCGGCTGCGGAGCGCCCTGGTAGCTGATGGCCTCCGTCGGCGACGTCGCCCCCACGGAGATGGGCTGCGCCTGAATGGTGCACAGCATCGGCTGGAGCTGCGCGGCCAGCAGTGACGGGAGCATGTCTCCGTTCGACGAAAACCCGTTGAGCTTGAGCGCGTTCGGCTCCTGCGGGTGGATCTGGATGTTCGACATCATGTGGAAGAACTGCATGCGCGCCGCGAGCCAGGGGTAGGCGGTCGCGAGGTCCGACCACGCTCCCGCGCACGCGTACGTCTTGTTGTTGATGGTCGACGTGAACTGCCCCGCGTTGGACCACCCCGGTGACGTCGTGGGATCGGGGTGCACGGGCGGTCCGACCGTCGTCGAGCCCGACATCGCGTTGTAGTTGTCGTAGGTGCCGGGCGCGTTCTGAAGGATCGGATCGCCTGCTCCAGACGTCGCGAAGATGATGAATTGCGCCTTGCCGCCAGTGGCCGTGCACCCACCTCCGGCATCGCTGTCGGCGAGGGCTTTGCGAGGATTGAGGATGAACCCGGTCGAGAGCCCCGTCACGAGGGAGCGAAGGCCCACGAGGCCCGTGCCGAAGAGGGTGGTCAGAACCGCTTTGCGTCGTGTGATGAGCATGATGTCCTCACATTCCAATCGAGACGGCCGACGGCGACTGGCACGCCAAGGCGAAGGTGGTTTGAAGCGCGGTGGTCGCGCTGACAGGGCCGCCAGCATCTGGCCCGGTCGCGAGTGCGTCCTGGTACTGCGTGGTGAGCGCCGTTACCGCTTGTGCGCTGCGTGGGTCGCTCGGCTCGATGGCCATGACGAGCGTGACGAAATCGTTGATCGCGTTCGCTATGTTGGTCGTGCTCGAGCTCGACCAGTAGCAGGGAGCCGCATGCGGCGACCCGCACAACGGGCCCACCGGCGGGTTGTCGACGAGGACCACCGCGATCTGCTCGCAGATGTTCTGGTTCGCCGCGAAGGAAAAGAGCGTCGGCGCGTTGGGCAAGTTCGGGATCGCCGCGCCGCGACCGTAGCTGTCGGAAGGGAGGCCGTTGGCGATCGCCGTCACGGTCGTGTTGAACGCTGCTGCGTTGAAGCCGCTCAAGCCGCAGAGGTCTTGGAAGCCGAGGCGCTCGTTCAGCGCGGTGCAGAGGTGGTCGCGCCTCGATACGGCGACGACCTCACCGTTCACCTGCTCGGTCACCGTCTGCACGGCGTTGGTGATGATCGGGGAGCTCATGAGGTTCACGATGAGGTTGTTCCAGCTGCCGTCCGTCGCGAACGTGCTGACGATTTGCTGAAACACCGGGTCTTGCGTGTCGCAGGGCGCCGAGTTCGCCCAGATGCAAAACTTCTGGGCCCACGCCGTCGGGAACGCTGGGTGGCTCGCGAGAGCGTTTCCGAGGTCTTGAACCGTGTTGATGTTCGGCACGACGTCGCCGCGGAACGCAAACACGTAACCCCCGCTTGGCGCGGCGAAACCGGCGTCGGGCTCACCGTTGTACGGCGACGTGTTGAGGTTCTGCATGTGGTAGAACCACGAGTACGTCGACATCAGCGCGCCGCGACTCGGATCGAGCAGCTGGTGGCAACCGAAACACGCGCCGGACGTCCCCGCGTGGTCGATGGCGAGCCCCGGCACCGTTGACGACGTGGTCGTCGGGTCCGTGCCATCGACCGAAGAGCCGAGGGCCACGATGAACGCCTGGTTCATCGTCACCCGCATCTGGTTCGAGTCGTTGGTCTGCCAGTTCGCGAAGAACGCCGGCGTCGTGAAGAAGCCGACGCGTGGAACTTGGAATGTGATGCTCGCGCCCGACTGGAGCGCCCGCAAGCTCGCGATGTCCCACCAGTGCGTCCACGCGCTCGGCGTGCTCGACTGGTTGATGGTGACGAGGCGCCAATCGCTGAAGTCGGTACCTTGGAGGATCGAGCTCGTGGCTGTTCCAAGGTACGAGTTCTTGCATTGGCCCATCAGGGTCCCGTCCCACCACCCGTCGAGTGCCTGGTGCAGGTTGTACGAGCTCATTGGCATGTTGACGGTGGTGTTACCTAGGCAGTTGGCCGCCACGCCCGCGTTGGTCCAGTGCATGTAGTTCGGGCTGGACGAGTTGGCGGAGTCGGCAATGGGGATGCTGTCCGACGTGAGGTACAGCAAGGACGGCAGACCCATGCGGATCGTCCCGTCTTCGGAGCCGGGTGAGGCGCCGCTGTCGTCCACCTGGAGCGCGTCCATGTAGCCGTAGAACTCCATCATCGCCGTCGTCATTGCGAACGTGTTCGTGTTGGGGGCGACGCTGAACTTCGAGCTCCCCTGCACGCTCTGCATGAGCATCGTCATCGCGAACGACGTCTCGATGTTCGACATGATGGAGGGCAAGATGGCGAGGTTCTTCGTGACGGTCTTCTGCGACAGCATCGTCTGCACGTCGATGTTGGTGATCTGCACCTGCTGGAACGCGAGCTGGAAGAACCGCAAGAGCTTCAGTTGATAAGGGTTCAACGTGACGTTGTAGGTGTTCGTCGCGGTCCCGGGCGCTTGCTGCCAGCCTTGGATGAGCGTCGCGAGCTCTGCCTGCGGGTCGGACGCCGTCGCGACCTGCTGGATCTCGCCGTCGGTGGCTTGGAGGCCGGTGAGGATGTTCTTCACCTTGGCGACGTAGACGCTTGGCGGATCGGCTTGGAACGGGAGGACCATGCCGCCGTCGCCACCAAACCCACCATCACCGCTGCCGGCGTCGCCAGTGTCAGAGCCGCTACCACCACCAAGGAAGCACGCCGTGAAGGTCCCGATGGCGAAGAAGCCTACCGAGCCAACTCGAAAGGACCATTGTCGCATGACGGTTGCCGTTGCACGTTCAGTACCAACGGGATGCCTGGAGATCACTGAGGATTTCACCGTGGCCCCCGATGGGATCGATCAAGGTATCGATCGGCGCGATCAAGGACCCAAACATGTTCAGGGGCATACGAAGCTCCCACCAAAGACGACACCGGCAGGGTTCTCCGCGTAGGTGCACGCTCCGCTGCAGTTCGTGAACGACGCGGGACCATTCTTGCCGATGATGAGGATGGTATTTCTTCCGGCGACGAGGAAGCTGCTGATGTCGATCACTGCAAGCGACGACTGCGCGGCAGTCGCGGCCGCGACGTCCGTGATGCTTCCCACCGTGCCTGCGAGCGCCCCATTGACGTCGACTTCGGCGAAGTCGTCTGCGGCAATGGAGATCGTGCCCGTCGGGATTCCGTGGAGCGAAAAGACGTGCGTGAACGTCACGGTCACGAGATCTGCGGAGCTGCTCGCCGAGATCCCGGGCCGCCAGATCCAGGCCGCGCCGTCGAGGTGCGAGATGTCCGCATGCCAGGCGCCGCTCGCTCCGTAGAGGATCGCGTCGGTCGGGCAGCCCGGAGGGTCGGCGGCAGACAAGCAGACGTGCACGGCGGGGCCGAAGAGCGTCGTCCACGTCGGGTCGGACCCAAACGACGTTCCACACGCATCCGTGGCAGCATCGCTCCCGCTGCCGTCGGCGCTCGTCAGCTCGGTGCGTGCACCGCACGCGGCCATCACCATCAACGCCGTCGTGCGCCACACCAAAAAGAAAGGCTATCATCCGGGGGTGCGGCCCGAAACACGGCGGAAGGCGTTGCAGCAGACCGCGCGCATCGCGTTTGGAGCGAGCGTGCTCTCGTGTGCTCCCTCGCAACCACGAGCCACGGAAGTGGAGGTGCTGCCAACGGCGAGCGCGACAGCGACGCCATCACGACCGGTCGCCGTTCACCAAGCTCCGCCTGCTCCGTCATGTGCCGTCGGCCTCGACGCGGACGGTGGGATCCTGAAGGGCTCCGTCGATTGCTGCCTCGAGGCCACCAGCGCGGCCGCCACCAAATTCAAGGGCCGCAACTGGTCGGCCGACCGACCCGATCTCGCGACGTGCTGCCGCACCATCGCCAAGGCGGGCTACCTCCCCTCTTTCGTTTACGAGAGCAAGTGGCCAGAGGAAGCCTGTTTCGCGTGCGCCGAAGTATTGGGGAACCCTGGTGCTTGCACGCCGTGGGGCCCTCCAATGCCGCCCGCAATGGCCTAAAACGAAGAAAGTCCGTCACGGTTTCCCCCTTCGTGGCTAGTACCGAAGAGGTCATCGACATGAGCTGGATTCGTTCTCATTGGCGTCACATTTCGACTGGGCTCTTGGTGGTCGCGCTCGGCGGTCTCGGTGGCCAGCAGGTCTACCGTTCGGTGCGCGGCGATTGCTGCCAGCCGGGCGCAGCGTGCTGCTATCCGGGCTCGCCTTGCTGCCACGGCGCCCATGCCCAAGCGCAAGCCGCGCGCTAAACTCACGAGCTTGCCGTACGACACGAATGAAGCCGAGCTCGACACCTTGATGGATCGGCTTGCCGACGGTGATCGCGCTGCGTTCGATCCGCTGTACACCGCGCTCCGTCCACGGGCAGTTGGGCTCGCTCGCGCTCGGCTCGGAGACGCTCACGCAGAGGATGTGGCTCAGACGGTGCTCCTCCGCGTATTTGCGCGCGCGAGCGAGTTTGAGAGAGGGCGCGCCGTCTTGCCATGGTTCTATGCAATCGCAGCGAACGAGGTGCGAGCCGTCGCGCGCCTCCGCCGCCCGTCCGGCGGCGACGCCGAGCCGTTGCCGAGCCCGTCACCAAGCCCCGAGAGCGAGCTCTTCCAGCGAGAGATGCACCGCGCGGTGGACCGTGCCATCGCTGACCTCGACGACGACGCAGCCGCAGCCATCCTCGCCATGCTCGACGAAACACCTCAGCACGGCGTCAAGCCGTCGACGTTTCGAAAACGCGTGTCCCGCGCGTACTCGCGGCTGCGGGTGATCCTCGGAGTGCCTGATGGTCGTTGAGATGCAGGCCGCGAGGCGCGCCTACGAGCTAGGTCGGATGCGTACGGCACTCGTTCGGGCGTTCATCGGAACGGCCATCGTCCTCGCGTTCGCGGTGATTGCGCTCGGTCGTGGCGCAGTCATGTGGGGCGCCCTTCCCCTTGCTGCGCTCACGTTCGTGGAGTGGCGAGGTGGGGCGCTCGGTCGCGGTGGTCACCGTGGATTCTTGGCCGGGCTCGTCACCTTGGCGCTACCCATGTCGGTGCTCAGGCCGTGCTGCGACGCGAGCATGATCGCGAGCGGCGCCTGCTGCACCATGCCGTCGATCTGCGGCGTGTCGGGTATCGTGCTCGGTCTCGCGGTTGCGCTCGTGTGGCCCGCGGAGAAGACCCGACGGGATCACATGCTCGCGGGTGCGGGCGTCGCGCTCGGTGCTCTGTCCATCGCTGCCATGCGTTGCGGGGGTCTCTTTGTTGGCGAGGCTTTGGGGCTGGTCGCCGGGCTCGTCGCCGGCATCGTCGCGTCGACGGCGGCGCGGGCGTGGATGGCGTCACGTTCTCTCCGTGCACGCTGATTTCCAGACCTTCACTCGGCGTTCGTCGGATGGGCAGCTTCGTCGCTCATGCGAAGGTCGTTCTCGCCGCGGTCGACGTCTCGCTTGGGCAGAAGCCGTTGCAACCACAGGCGAGCATCGTCGAAGAGCGAGTAGGCGACGGGAGTCGCCAGCAGCGTGAGCGTGAGCGAGAGCGTCTGACCGCCGACGACGACGCCAGCAATCGCGCGGCTGAGACCGGCGCCGGTGCCTCGAGAAAGCACGAGCGGCAACATGCCCGCGACGAAGGCGAGCGTCGTCATCAGGATCGGCCGCAGCCGGTCGCGGTTGGCCTCGAGGATCGCGTCGAGGCGCGGACGCCCCTCCGCGATCAGGTGATTGGTGTGGTCGACCTGCAGGATGGCGTTCTTCTTCACCACGCCGAAGAGCACGATCACGCCGAGCGCCGACATCAGTGACAGCTCCTGGTGAAAGAGGAGCAGCGAGATGAGCGCGAAGGGGATGGTGAGCGGCAAGGACAGCATGATCGTGATCGGGTGCAGCCACGACCCGAACTGAGCCGCGAGGATCAAGTACATGAAGACGAAGCTCATCCCGATGGCGACGAGAAACCCGGTGACGGCGCGGCCCGTCTCCTTCGTGAACCCTGCGGGCGCGGCGCGGTATCCGGCGGGCAAGTGCAGGTCGACGATGATCTTCGCGAGCGCGTCCGAGACCGTGCTCTGACCATAGCCAGGAGCGACGTTCGCGGTGATCGTGATCTGGCGCTGCCGCCCAACGCGGTCGATCTGGGTCGGGCCGGTCGACGGGCGCAGCGCGGCGACTGACGAGAGCGGCACGGTGCCGCCGCGATTCGTTGGAACCGTGAGGATCGACAGCGCGTCGAAGTCGCGCCGAAAGGACGTGTTGGCTTGCGCGTGCACGTCATACTCCTCACCAGCTTCTTCGAACGTCGACACCTTCAATCCGCCAACGAAGAGCGCGAGCGTGTTGGCGATGTCGGCCACGTCGACGCCGAGGTTGGCGGCACCCGCCCGATCGATGACGACGCGCATCTCCGGATTGCCGACGACGAGGCTCGAATCGACGTCGACAGCTCCGGGGACCTTCTTGAGACGAGCGAGGGCTTCGGTGGCGTAGTGCTCGAGCTGCGTTAGATCCGGCCCGGCGATCGTGTATTGGACTTGGGCCTGTGATTGCCCGCTGCTGATCTGCGACGACTGCGTCACGTCGATGCGCAGGTCCTTGGCCTCTCGCGCGACGATCTCGCGCCGCACGCGATCCATGATGTCGCGCTGCGACTGGGGGCGCAGCTCGGGATCGATGAGGTGAACGTAGATGCTCGCGAGGTTGCGCGTCTGCTGCGCGTCGCTGCCGATGCTGACGAGCGTGTGCTCGACGCCGGGAAGCTCGCGAATCGAACGCGCGACACGCTCGCCAATCAGGTGCGTGGAGACGAGGCTCGTGCCTTCGGGCGCGCGGACGTGCACCTCGAACTCCGCCGCGTCGTTGTCCGGCTGAAACCCCTTCGGCACCGCGCCCGCGAGCGGAATGCACGAACCGAGCGTGAGCGCGCAGGCGACCACGGTCACCCAGCGGTGGGCCATGACCCAGCGAAGAACCGAGACGTAGCCTCGCTCGATGGGCCGATAGAACGTGTCGACCATGCGTTCGAGGAGCGGCTTCCGAACGACACCTTCGTGCGGTGGATCGAGCATGCGAGCCGCGAGCATCGGCGTGAGCGAGAAGCTGACGAGCAGCGAGACGGCGATCGAGAAGGCCATCGTCACGCCAAAGCTCTTCAGAAAGCGCCCGATGATGCCCGTCATGAACGCGACAGGCAGGAACACGGCCATGAGCGAGAGCGTGGTCGCGAGCACCGCGAGGCCGATGTCGCGCGTGGCTGCAATCGCCGCGACGAAGGGCTTCTGCCGCTTCTCCTGGACGAAGCGCGTGATGTTCTCGAGCACCACGATGGCGTCGTCGATGACGATGCCGACCGCGAGCGCCAGCGCGAGCAGCGTGATGATGTTGAGCGTGAAGCCCGCAATCCACATCGCGGCGAACGTCCCGATGATCGAGATTGGGATCGCGAGCGCGGCGATGAACGTGCTGCGAACGTTACCAAGGAAGAGCAGAACGACGAGCGCGGCGAGCAGCGCACCAATCACGAGGTGCTCGCGGACGGCGCTCACGCTCGTTCGAATCGATGCGGAGTTGTCACGAACGATTTCGACCTTGGTGCCTTGAGGCAGGGTTCGCTGGAGCTCCTTCAGGCGCGCACGGATCGCGTCGACCACGGCGACGGTGTTTTGGCCCGACTGTTTGCGAATCGAGAGGACGATCGTCGACTGGCCGTCGACAGACGCGGCCGTCGATTCCTCCTCCGCGCCGTCCTCGACGACCGCCACGTCCTCGATGCGCGTCGGGTGGTCCTTGTCCTCGCGGATGACGATGCGGCCGATCTCGTCGACCGTCTGCACGCGCCCCTGAATGCGGAGGGAGACGCGCTGCGGCCCCGTTTCGATTGCGCCACCCGGTGCCGTGAGGTTCTGCGTGGCGAGCGTGCGCTCGACGTCCACCGCCGTCAGCCCGGAAGCTTGAAGCTTCACCGGATCGAGCCAGAGGTTCACCTGCCGCTTCTGACCACCGAGGATCGTCGCTTGACCGACGCCGTTGATGCTCTCGATCTGGCGGCGCACGCGTTTGTCGGCGAGCTCCGTGAGATCACGACGGCTCTGCGGCCCGCTCACCGTCACGAGGAGGATGGGGGCGGCGTCCGGATCGAGCTTGGACACGATCGGCGGATCGACGCCCTTCGGAAGCTGCGGAAGCGCGGTCGTGACGTGATCGCGGACCTCTTGCACGGCGACGTCGATGTTCTTGTCGAGGTTGAACGCGACGATGACGAGCGAGACGCCTTCACTCGACGTCGAGCGAAGCTCGTCGATGCCGCCGATCGTGTTGACGGCGCCTTCGATCTTGTCGGTGAGGCTCGTCTCGACCTCCTCGGACGCCGTCCCGGTGAGCGTGGTCGTCACGAGGACGACGGGGATGTCGATGTTGGGAAAGAAATCGACGCCGAGCGAGCTGTAGCCGACGACCCCGAACACGAGCACGATCAACATGAGCACCCACGTCAGCACCGGCTGACGAACGCAAAGAGACGCGAGCCATTGCATCTCAGATGCTCACGTCAATCGACCGCCATGCCGTCGAGCATGTCCGGTGTGGGGTGGCTGACGACGACATCGCCGGCTTTGATGCCCTCGACGATGGCGACGTCGTCGCCGATCGCGGTGCCCGTCTGCACAACACGCTCCTGTAGCCGCCCCGCCACGACGACGAACACGCCTCGTGCGATGCCGAGCGGCACGAGGGCGGTCTTCGGAACGAACGGGCGCATCTTCTCACCGATCGGGAGGTGGGCCGTCACGAACATTCCGGGGATGAGCAACCCGCTCTTGTTGTCGACGACCGCCTCGTCGATGACGTCTCGGGTGAGCTCGCGAACCTCGCCGCCGATGTAGCGAACCGTGCCGGTGTGGATCTGCCCGGGGAGCGAGACCGTCTCGAAGGTGACGACCGTACCTTCGTGCACGAACGCGATCGCTCGCTCGGGCACGCTCAAGCGCAGCCGGAGCGAGTCGATCGCCAGGAGCGTGACGACCTTGCTGTCCGCTCGGACGTAATCACCGACGCTGACGAATCGTTCGCCGATGAGCGCCGCGTACGGAGCGCGGATGTTCGTGTCGCCGAGGGCGCGGCTGGCTTCGGCGGCCCGTGCGCGCGCGGCTTCTTCCGTCGACGCTTGCGAGCGGCATTGCGAGCTCGTGCGGTCGTACTCCGTCCGCGAGATCGCTCCTTTTTCAAGCAACACATCGTTGCGCGCGCACTCCGCGCGGACGTTCGCGAGCTGCTCCGAAAGCGCCGTCGCGTTGGCGTTGGCTTCTTGCTGCGTGAGCGCTGCCGCGCGCGCGTCGAGCTGCGCGAGGATCGCCCCCGCGCTCACGTGGTCACCCCGTTCGACGAACGTGCGAAGCACCCGACCGACGGCGTTCGCCGCGAGGTCGGTGCGCTTGTCTGCCGCGAGTGTACCGGTGATTTCGAGCGTCTCGGGTGCGTTTCGCTCCGCGACGACGATGGTCTCGGGCTTCACGTGCAACGCGGCCGGCTTCTGCGTGTCCTCTTTCGCGGTGCGCCGCCCGCAACCGAGCACCGCGAGCGCGACCACGGCCAAGCTCGATAGGAAGACGCGCTCCACGGGATACCCAACGCTAGTCGCGCACAGCCAATTTGCAACGAATAGTTGCGAAGTGTTCTCCGCGCTGTGCTAGTTTCGAATGGCGAAATGCCCCGCGTCGCACGTGAATCGACTCGTGCCGCGCGTGAGCGCGCCATCTTGCGTGCAACCATCGAGGAGCTCGCGCGTGCCGACTATGGTGGTCTCACGTTCGAGCGCGTCGCTGCTCGTGCTGGCGTCAACAAGACCACCGTCTACCGGCGATGGCAGACGAAGGCGGACCTCGTCCGCGCTGCGCTCACGTCGGTCGTGCAGGCTTTTCGTCCAGGGAAGACCACGGGCTCGCTGCGCGGTGACCTCCTCCAAATCGGCCGGTCGACACGTGAGTTTCTCGAGTCGTTCGAAGGCCAGTGCCTGCTGCGCGTGCGGTTGCTTCATCACCCCGAGCCCGAGCTCGCGACCATGGCCAAGGAGCTCCATGCGCGTAGCCTCGGGGACATCGCCGAGCTCGGGCGCGCCGCCGCCTTGCGCGGCGAGATATCGAGCGCAAACAACATGACGCTCCTCGTCGAGATGTTGAGTGGCGCACTGCACACGCGACTCGTGATGAAGGACGAGGCCATCGACGATGTCGTCATCGCGCGCTTGGTGGACGCGCTGGTCGATGGGGCGCATGGTCGCTCACCGCAACAACCCGTCGCGATTCGCAAAACTCGAAGGCGGAAACGGCGTTAGTGCGCGCACTTGTCGGTGACGGCTGTCACCGCACCTGACTCGTCGACGGTCCACTCGTCACCGAGCGTGTCGGGCTTGTCACCTTTTGCCGTTGCCTTGTAGCCGCTGCCCGAACCCTTGATCGAGAGCTCGAGCGAGTAGTCGTGCATCGCCGTCGTAACGCCGAGGACGGACATGGAAGCCGTGTACGCCTTGTGCTGCTCGAAGTACGAGGCCTCGGCAACCTTGACCATGCCGAGCGTGCTCTTGGCTTCGGATTGCCGTGCGCGGCATTTGTATTGCCCCACCGCGTTACACCCAACTGCGACGCAAGCAATACAGACGATCACACCCTTCATGTTCGGCTCCCTTCCGTCTCTGCTACGCACGATAGACGAGAATTCCTTCCTTCAAACACCGATGAAGCATGCGAAGCTCGTAAACATGCTTGGCATTCGGAGCCTGTGGACCCTTGCAGGAGTTGTGTCGCTCGTGTGTTGCTCGGGTAGCTCCCAGCTCGGTGACGCGGGTGTCGACTCCGCAGACGCAAACGCTGATGGTGCGCTGCACGACGCGGGAGCCGAGGCGATGGGGGACCTTTGCACCGGCCCCTGCGCGGCAGCCGGTGGCACATGCATCGATGGAGGGTGCTCCATCGACTGCACCGCCGCCGCCAGCTGCGCCTCGGTCGTGTGCCCGACCAGCATTCCGTGCTCGGTCGCGTGTGGTGACGGATCGTGCGCGAACGTCGACTGCACGAAGGCCTCCAAGTGCTCCATCCAGTGCTCGGGCCAGGCCTCGTGCGGCGTCGAGGTGGCGTGCGGTGGGTCGAGTTGCGCCGTTGTCTGCTCGGGGCCGTCATCGTGCGGCACGGTGACGAGCTCTTCCGGATCGAGCGCGATTTGCTGCACCGGATCGAGCTCTTGTCAGGGCGCGATCTCGTGCTCCGTTGGGTTCTGCGAGCTCCAATGCGGCGCCGTATCGAGCTGCTCCGGCGGTGACTATTGCACCGCTTCGACGTGCGTCCTTGACGCGTCGACGTGCCCACCCAACGGGTTTTGAAGCGACGCTGCTCCGAAGGTGTGTGGCGAAATGACACGCACGATGAATGTAAGCTGGCTTGTAAAAGCCGAAGGCAGCGGTAGAGTCCGCGCGTTCAACACAATGAAAGCGAGGCTCTGATGCGTGGAGGCAAGTGGCTATGCGTTCTCGTCGTCGCGTATGCGGCGGCGTGCGACAAAGACAACGCGACGTCGACGACGACGTCGACCTCGGCATCGCCGAGTGGCTCGACGGCACCTTCGGCCATGGTGTCGGCTTCGGCTTCCGCTGATCCGGCAGCGGCCGCGCAAAACGCTGCCGACGAGGAACAAGCGTCGGACGAGCTCCGCACCCACCATCGCCACCACCACCACGGCGGCGTCGCGATGTTCATTCATATGGCCATCGACACGCTCGGCGCGCCGCCCGAGAAGAAGGCGCAGCTCGACAAGATCCAATCCGATCTCTTCGCAGCACTGGCCCCAGCCCGCGACGCACACCGGGCACTCCTGTCCACGCTCGCCGATGGCGTTGCTGCCGGAAACGTCGACAAGACGAAGGTCGACGCCGCGGTGGCGAAGGTGCAAACGGCATCTGCCGGTGTCCACGCCGCGACAATCGATGCGCTCAACGCACTCTACAAGGCACTTTCGCCCGAGGAACGTGCGGCGCTCATGGACAAGGTGAAGGCCCACGCCGCCGTCTGGAAGAAGGTCAACGCGGACGAGGACCCTGCGAGCAAAGACAAGGGCAGCCACCTCGCAAAGCTCACGGAGACGCTCGGGCTCACGTCCGATCAAGCCGATAAGATCAGCGCCGCCCTGAAGCAGGGCGCTCCGCCGAAACCCGACTCGGCTGCGCTCGACAGCCACCTCACGGCGCTCGAGACGGCATTCACGTCACCCACGTTCGACGCCAAGACACTCGCTACCGCAAACGCGGCGAACGGGTACATCGCCAAGAACGGAACCGCGCGCATGGTCCGCTTCTACGAGACCGTCACGCCGCTCCTCACACCCGACCAGCGCACCAAGCTCGCGGATCACCTCCGCAAACGCCTGAACGACCGCCACGCCACCGCATCCACCCCAGCCACCACCCCGTGAGGCCTCCGATGAACCGCACCCACGTCACGTTTCTTTCGATGGGCATCGTCGCGGCAGCGCTCGCTGTGCTCGCACCTGCGGCGTCTGCTCAGGACGCCGACTTTCCCCCGCCCGAAGTCATCGCAACGCTCACGCCCACCTACTTCGAAGGGCACGCGGCGTACTGGTATCACGACCACTGGCACTATCGAGACGCTCGCGGCGCGTGGGGCTTCTACCACGACGAGCCGGCGTTCCTCCGTGATCGTCGCGCCGCTCGTCCAGTCGACCGCCACTTCTACACGACTGGACACTCCGTATTCCACGGCGGTCGGCGCTAAGCGTCGTTACATCTCGGCGGTGCAATCCGACGGGAGACACTGATTCGGCTCACACACGGGGATGTTGGACGTCATCGCCGTGTCGCAGCATGTGGCTCCCGCTCCGCATGCGTGCATGTTCGGCACGCACGTCAAGATCGTGATGCAGATCCCGACGCCGCTCGAGGACAGATCCAAGTCGCAAGAGGTTCCCGTAGGGCACTGACCACCGCCTTTTGTGCACGGGTCTCCGATGCCGAGGCAGTTGCCCGCGGTGGTCGGGCAGGTCGTACCTTGCGGCGGGTTGCACGTAGAAGCCTCGGCTTCACCAGCCGCATCGCTGCTGGAAACATCGCTCGTCGACACATCACTGCTCGACACGTCGTGCGTGCTTGCGTCGGTTCCTGCATCGGAAGCTGGCGTGGAGCTGCCGCACGCAAGGAGGAAGACGCATACAAGGGATCTCATGGGGTGTAGTTGTGCGCCGAATACCCAGCGGCTGTCGAGTACATGGTGTACGCGGCGAGAACGCCGGTGTTGTAGGTGGTGTTGTCCATCGTGCAGCTCGTCGTGCTTCCATAGTCGTTGTAGTCGCCGACGGCCATCATCGTGTACTGGTCGGTGGTGCAACCGGGGAACTTTGCCATGACCTGAGCGCGGTTGCTCGCGATGCCAGCGATGCCGATCTCGATGTTGACGTTGGGGTTGAAGATAGACGTCGGCCACGAGCTCGACGTCGTATCCATCGTCAGGTTCGGCTGGCCGTTCGCTTGCAGGCCCGCGTCGTTGGGATCGTCACCGCACGCCGGCACGACCTGCATCAGACCAAAGCAACCAGACTCGGACGTGTTCCACCCGCTCGGCGTGCCACACGGGTCGTTCGGGCACGCAACCGACAGCTGATCGAAGCGTGACTCGACGTAAATGATGGCCTTGAAGATCATCGGGTCTGGCTCCTTGTACGTCACCGTCCACGAGAGGATCGGGCAATCGAACGAATCGACGCTGACGCCCGTCTGCATCGCAACGAGGCCCGTGTGCAAGGGATCGGTGCAAGAGCCCGCGTCGTAGGGCGTCGTGCCACCGTCATTCGATGTGCTGCTCGTTCCGCAACTACCCGATGCGATCGCCGCGATCACGACCACACTTCGCACGCTCATGCCTCGAGCGTACGTCAATTTACCTACGAACCGTTTCTGGAATGTCGGCAGCCGCGGGCTACGATGCGCGCGCATGCGGGCCCTCGTCCTTTCGCTCCTGCTCGTGAGTGGATGCTCGGCAGCAAGCCCCGTCGACCCGCAAGGCTCCGATGCCATGGCGGTTGGTGAGACAGGGAGCGACGCGACCTCCGACGTGCAAGCAGCCGATGTCGCCGCGCCTACCGATGCCGCGTCCGAAGGCGGCACCCCTTGCTCGGTGGACGGCAATCCCGGGCAGTGCATCACGACGACCGCGTGTGGAGCGCTCGCGGACCACACCTCGACGGCGGGCTACTGCCCTGGGCCAGCGGACATCGAGTGCTGCGTGATGACACCGAACGTCGCCGACAACCCGCCGGTCCCAGCGGGCTACAAGCTGATGGCGCAGTCGGATGTCACAGCGGCGATGACCGCGTGGGCCGTCGCCATCTTGAACGACCCAACGGACTATCCCATGTTCGCCACCGCGACCCAGACGTTCGGCACGCTCACCGTGCTCGCGCGCGTCGAGTGGCATCCAGCGGACTTCCAAAACAGCGTGGTCCACCGCGGCGTGACGCTCTACGAGCCGGTATAAGTCACAGGCGCCGCCGCAGCGACGCGTCGAGCCAACCCTCGTACCACTCCGCGAAGCCGATGTGCCGTTTGCCCTGCTTCACGGGGGATATTCCCTGATCGTCGGCACGATTGTCGTTCCACACCTCGCCAGCGCGCCTTCCCGACACCACCAACCACTGCCGTAGCGCACACCCGAGATGACAGATGGGGAGCGCCCCATTCATCACGCCGCCGCGCCAGTAGTCCTCTGTGCGCTTCTTGTCCCACGCCGCCCATGCTCGATCTTCTTGCGCCGTCGTCATGCCTTCCGTCTCGGGCTTCCTCTTCCAGACGGAGCGCGAAAGGTTCCACGCCTTGGCGTGAACGAACGGCTTGCTCGGATCGCGCACGAACGCGCCACCTCGGAATGGCTTGCTGTGCGCGGCCGAGTCGCCTTCCTCGCCGAGCTTGAAGACACCATAGGAAGGGCCGGCTCCCCCATTTCCGAGCTCGGTCAAGAACTGCCGATAGTCTGCGGGGAGCGTGACGCGCCACTTCCTCTCGAACGCGCTCACCGTCCTCTCCGAAAGTCTCGGGAAGAGCACGTATTTGTGTGCGTACGCGCCAAACACTTTGTACTTCGGGTCACGCGACGCGAGCTTTTCGAGCTTCTCCTTGATCCGAACGGTATCGAGCACGCCGAAACGATAGCAACTATTCGCGGGCGCAGGCCGATGGGCACGCGGAGGTGAGCTTCCATGCGCATCGAGTCATTGGCCGTCCTCGCCATCGTCATGAGCTGCAGCTCGCGCGGTGGCATCACATCGACGATTGGACCGACCGGGGGCACCGAGTCGACGCTGTACTTCGCCGTTGTCGGAGACACGCGACCCGCGACCGAGGACGACACGGCGGGTTACCCGACGCCGATCATCTCGGCCATCTTCTCGGATCTTGCCGCGCTTTCGCAGCCGCCGCCGTTCGCCGTGTCGACGGGCGACTACCAATACGCCAACCCCTACGGGCCTGCGGGCGCGGCTCAGCTCCAGCTCTACTTGAACGCCCGTGGCGCCTACTCGGGGATGCAGTTCTTCGCGCTCGGCAATCACGAGTGCACCGGCGCGACGACGAGCAATTGCGGAGCCGGCAATGCCGACGGCATCACGAACAACTACATCGCGTTCGTCACGCTACTCCTCGGCCCCATCGACAAGACCTCTCCTTATTATTCGATCGAGGTCGACGCGACGGACGGCTCTTGGACGGCGAAGCTCGTGTTCGTTGCAGCCAACGCGTGGGACGACACTCAGTCGTCTTGGCTCGACGAGGCCCTCACGGAGAGCACCACCTACACGTTCGTCGTGAGGCATGAGTCGGCCTCGGCTGACACCGCGCCCGGCGTCAACCCTAGCGAGGCGATCATGGCCAATCATCCATACACGCTCGCGATCGTGGGCCACTCGCACGAATACGAGCACGGTGCGTCCCATCCACGAGAGGTCATCATCGGAAACGGTGGAGCACCGCTGTCGACGAGTCAGAACTACGGCTACGCCCTCTTCATGCAGCGAGACGATGGCGCCATCCAAGTCGACATGTTCGATTACCTATCGAACACGCCCGACACGTCGTTCCGTTTCGCGGTCTACCCCGATGGATCACCCGCGCCCTGACGTCGCGCCCACACTCGCGCAGAAGCCCAATGCACACTACGTTCACGTTGCGTGCCCAAACAACCACGACGACCCGACGAGCGCAAAGCGTCCGAGCACGACTGCATCTACGGCATTCGGGCCAGCCTCGCCGTGTTCGACGTGCGGCGCGCCGACATCGAACGAGTCGCCGTCTCACGCGCCGTTCGCGGCGACGTGGATCCGCTCGTCAAGTGGGCTACCCAGCGAGGCATTCCATGTCGTGAGGAACGTGACGACGAGCTCGCCAGCCTCACGCACAGTCAGAATCACGAAGGGCTTTGCCTCGTGACGAAGCCGCGGAAGTTCGTCGCACAAGCCGACCTCGCGGAGCTCCTTTCGCGTCGGAAAGGGTCCGCCGTCGCGCTCGATCGCGTGCGGAACCCTTACAACGTCGGCGCCATCGTGCGGACCGCTGCGTTTTTCGGCGTCGATGCCGTCATCCTCGGGGCTCCAGCGCCCCACCCTGCTCTCGCGCCGGATGCCGTACGTGTCGCGGAGGGCGGTGCTGAGCACGTCGCGCTCGCCCGAACGACCGACCTCGCCGACACGCTCGCGCGCCTGCGCAAGCGCGGCATCGCTATCGTCGGTGCGGATGCTGCTGCGAAGGCGAGCGCGCGCACATTTCGTTTCGCGCGCCCGGTCGTCATCGTCGTAGGCCACGAGCGAGAGGGGCTCGGCGCGCGCATGCGCGAACAATGCGACACGCTCGTCGCCATCGAAGGCTCCGGCGTGGTCGAGTCGCTCAACGTAGCGGTGGCCGCCGGTGTGCTCATCAGCTCGATCACCGAGGGGTGAGCTGCTACACGGGAGCCGTATGAGCCACTCGCTCCCGAAGAACAAGATGAGAGTCCTCTTGCTCGAGGGCATTCACCCAGGAGCGAAGGAGCTCTTCGAGCGAGAGACGTTCCAGGTGGAGCTCGTCGCGCAGGCGCTCAAGCCCGAGGAGCTGGCCGCACGCCTCGACGGCGTGCACGTGCTCGGCATCCGCAGCAAGACTCACGTCTCGCCAGCAACGCTCGCGCACGCGAACGCACAACGGTTGCTCGCCATCGGGTGCTTTTGCATCGGGACCAATCAGGTCGATGTGGCCGCTGCGACGGCGGGAGGCGTGCCAGTGTTCAACGCGCCTTTCTCCAACACACGCAGCGTTGCTGAGCTCGTCATCGCCGAGATCGTGATGCTCGCAAGGCAGCTGGGGGATCGCTCACGTGAGGTTCACGAGGGCCGCTGGCGCAAGGTGGCCGCGGGGTGCCACGAGATCCGGGGGAAAACGCTGGGCATCGTCGGCTACGGTCACATCGGCTCCCAGACGGGCGTGCTCGCCGAAGCGATGGGCATGCGCGTCGTCTTCTTCGACATCGCGACCAAGCTTCCGATGGGCAACAACCGCCAGCTCGAGTCGCTCGCGGCAGTCCTCGCCGAAAGCGACTTCGTCACGCTCCACGTGCCCGCGACGCGCGATACGCACGAGATGATCGGCGCCCGCGAGCTCGGCCATATGAAACGGGGAGCCCACCTCATCAACGCGAGCCGAGGTACCGTCGTCCAGATTGACGCTCTCGCCGCCGCGCTGCGTGAAGGGGCCGTCGGGGGCGCGGCCATCGACGTCTACCCCGACGAGCCAGAGTCCAGCTCCGATGCCTTTGCGACGGAGCTACGCGGCCTCTCGAACGTCATCCTCACGCCCCACATCGGCGGGTCGACCGAAGAAGCGCAAGAAGCCATAGGACGTGAGGTGGCGACGGCGCTCCTCAAGTTCACGAACGCGGGAACGACGACAGGGGCCGTGGGCTTCCCGGTGATCGACGTCCCGCAGGCGCGCGGGACGCATCGCATCCTCAACGTGCACAAGAACGTGCCTGGCGTCCTCGGAGCGGTGAACCGCATCGTCAGCGACCACGGTGCCAACATTCGCTCGCAGGTCCTCGCGACCGAAGCCACCGTCGGCTACCTCGTGATGGACCTCGAGCACGATATCTCGACCGCCATCGCCGACGCAGTGGCCAACCTTCCGTCGAGCATCCGCACGCGCGTGCTCCTCTGAGGGTAGGGCGATCCACCATCGCGAGCTCGACTTCGAGATGCACTTATCGAAGTGCATGCAGTGTGCACATTCGGGAGTGCAGAATACATGGGTGCATGTTACACGCCCTGCACGCCACCCTTTCACGGGGCGTTGGCTGACTCTTTGCAAAGGCTTCCACCATGAACCCGAATCAAAAACTCACCCTTTCGGCGGACGTGCTCCGCGCGCTTCATTCATCGACCAAGAGTGCGACCCGCATCGCTCTCGATGACCTCTGCACCCTCCTCGGAGTCGACGCGACTCCCGCGCGCGAGGGCGTTCGGCCACGTGCACTGCGCCGTGAAGACGTGCGCGAAATCGTCCGGCGGCTCGACGAGGAAGGCTTCGTCGACGCCGCCCGCATGCGCCTCACCCTGCAGGGTTTTGCGCTCGCGGCTTCGCTCACGTCCCGCCGCCTCATGCCCCTTTCGCTCGTCGGAGCGGCCTAGCGCAGCTGTAGCGTCAAAGCGTCCCCCGACGCTTCGTGATACGTCTTTTCTAGACGATGCCGGTCGAGGACCACGCAGCTTGGAACGTGGGCAGATACACGGTCCACGGAGAGCTTGCCTCTGGCGGAATGGCCACGGTCCACATCGGCCGCATGGGAGCCGCGGGTGGCTTCGCGAAGCTCGTCGCCATCAAGCGGATGCACCCGCAGTTTGCCAAGGATCCGGATTTCTTGGCCATGTTTCTGGACGAAGCGCGCCTCGTGACGCGCATTCGCCACCCGAACGTCGTGCAGCCCCTCGACGTGATCGTCGAGCGCGGCGAGGTGCTCCTCGTGATGGAGTACATCCACGGCGAGGCGCTCTCGCGCATCAGCCGCACGCTTCGCGCGAAGAACGAGCGCATTCCTCTGCGCATTGCCGTCGCAATCATGTCGGGCGTGCTCCACGGCCTCCACGCGGCCCACGAAGCCAAGAGCGAGAAGGGCGAACCGCTCGGAATCGTGCACCGCGACGTGTCGCCACAAAACGTGATCGTGGGCGTCGATGGTGTCGCGCGGGTGCTCGATTTCGGCATCGCGAAGGCGGCTGACCAGGTTCACCTCACGCGCGAGGGCGAGCTCAAGGGCAAGCTCATCTACATGGCACCCGAGCAGCTTCTCGGCGAGACCCTCACGAGGCGCACGGACATCTTCTCGGCGTCCGTCGTTCTTTGGGAGTGCCTCACGGGGCAGCGCCTCTTCGAGAGCGACTCGCAATCGGCGCTCCTCGCGCGCGCGCGCATGCAGAAAGTCGACGCCCCGAGCGAGTATGCGCCGGAGATCTCGAAGGCGCTCGACGACATCGTCCTCAAAGGCCTCATGCTCCAGCAAAGCAGCCGGTGGGCGACCGCGCGCGAGATGGCGCTCGCGCTCGACGAAGCCGTGCCGCCCGCGACCACCGCACAAGTAGGGGCGTGGCTCGAACAGATCGTTGCGAAGGTGCTCGCCGAACGTCAGGCTCGCATCGATCAGATCGAATCGGCGGGCGCGGAGAGCAGCGCGAGCACGCGGGAACTGGTGGCCGACATTACGTCCGACCGCATCTTTACGGGCGACATCATGTCTGCGAGGCAGATCTCCGGCTCCCATCCAATACCCGCTCCTCCCGCCGCGCGCTCGGGCCCCCATCCGGCCCGCATCAGCCATACACCGACTCCGCCTCCGCGGATGACCCCGACGCCCCCGGTCGCGTCTCCGCTCATACGTCCGCCCGAGCGCTCGCGGCCTTCCTTCTCACCGCCTCCTCCACCTATCGTGACTGGCCCGAGCGTGCGACGCGACGAGTTCTACGTACCCCCCGCTGCGCTGGCGGAGGTCCCGCTGCACTCGCAGTCGCTCGCGCCGCCCGCGATTCCAACGGAGCTCGCCAAACCGGCCAAGACGCACACCACGAAGGTCGCACGCGGTCGCTTCGGGGGTGCTCTCCTACTCCTAGTCATCCTCTTGTTTCTAGGCGCGTTGCTCGGATCACCGGTTTTCGTACGCCGGAGCTTCATCGAGGCGCTCGCGAAGCGTGGTCTCGTCGCCAGCATCGAGGAGGTGGACCTCTTCACCCAGTTGGGCACCGCCCGCATCGTCGGGCTCACGCTGACTTCGGCCGAAGTCCCGGGCGCGACGGTGCACGTCCACGAGGCGTTCGTCGACATCGACACCAACCTCGAGCCGAAATCGATCATGGTGCGGGATGTCGAGGTGAACGTGGACGCTTCGTACGCGTCGCTGTTGAAGTCGCTCGAGGGGTGGTCGACGCGGCACGGCAACGGGTCGACCTTCGGCTTTCCAGACTCGCTTCGCCGTGTGCGCCTCGAGAGCGGGCACGTCAAATGGAACCAGCCTTCCGGCGTGGGCACGCACGCGGAGGCACGCAGCCTCACCCTCGATATGACCCCGAAAGAAGGTCGCAAGCTCGGCGAAGACTTCGTCATCGACCAAACGAGCTTGGACGTGACGACGCCGCTCGGCCCGCTCGGCCCCTGGCTCTTCGACGCCACGCGCTCGGGCTCCGATTACACCTTTCATCTGGCGTTCAACCAGGCACGCCAAGAGAGCTTTGGGCTCGCTATCGTTGGGGGCAACGGCGCCGTGAAATTCGACCTCAAGGGAGCGCGCGCGACGCCCGCCGACCTGGGCGCCAAACCCGACCTCTTCGGTGCAACGGCCGCCGACGTCGTGAAGATCGACGCAACATCCCATCTCGAGCGCAAGAGCGCCGGGTGGACGGGGACCATAAGCGGCTCCGTCGATGGTTTCCACGTGCCGGGAGCGCACCCGGCAACGCTCGCGATCGATCTTGCGTTCGCGGGTGTGGGTGGTGCACCACTGGATCTACAACGTGGTGGTCGTTTGTCCTTCGGTGCAGGGGACGCCCCCATCGCCGGTACGGTCACGTTTCTCGACGACGCCATCGTCGCCAAGCTGAGCGCCACCGTCTTCGTCAAATGCGACGATGGGGCCGTGCATGCCCCGCTCGTGATCTCGCTCGATACGCGCGACATCGGTGCGGCATCCGTCACTCCCACGCGCCTGTGTGGCACGCGCAAATAGCATGGCCATCGGTCCTGGGAGCCTCGTCGGTCGGCGTTTTCGCGTCACGGAGCGTCTCGCGCGTGGTGGCATGGCGGACGTGTGGGCGGCGGTGGAAGAAGGCACTGGAACGGCCGTCGTCGTGAAGACGCCGCGCGCCACGGCGCTCGCACGACCAGACCTGCTCAAGCTCTTCGACCGTGAAGCGACGCTTCTCTCACGTATCAACAGCGAGCACGTGGCGCGCTTCTACGGCTACTTCAAGGATGGCGAGCAACCGTGCATCGTCTGCGAGAGGCTCGTGGGTCAAACCCTTGCCGAGCGCTTGAGGGCGTCACACATCCTCACGCTGGCCGACCTCGGGCCGATCGTCGAGCACGTGCTGCTCGCGCTCGCGGACACCCACGACGCGGGCATTCTCCATCGCGACCTTTCGCCGCACAACGTCTTCTTGTGCGGCACGCCGGAGGTCGCGAAGCTCATCGACTTCGGCGTTGGAAAACGCATCGAAGACTCGATGTCGATGACGCCGCCAGACGCGACGATCGGATCATTCGCCTACATGGCGCCCGAGCAATGGCTCGACCCGTCATCGGTCGACGCACGCGCGGACATCTACGCTCTCGGTACGGTGATCTTTCAAGCGCTCACCGGCCGCCTCCCCTTTCCGGAGAAGAACCCATCGCGTCTGCTGACGATCAAGCGCGACTTCGACGCACCCACCCTCGGAGAGGTCATCCGGGCGCCCTACCCACCCTCGGTCGCAGCGTTCGTGGCGAAGGCGCTCGCACGCAACCGCGACGCGCGGTTCGCGTCGGCCACGGCGATGCTCGATGCTTGGGGTCAAGTCTTCTCTGGAAGCGCGTGGAGCGAGCCAGCGGCCATCAACGTGATGGCAGGCCAAGACGAAGGCGGTGACACGACGGCGACGATGACGCACATGCGGCGCAAATCATGAGCGGATCGACCGTCGCGACCACCAAGCACCTCGAGCTTCGTGGTGGATCCATCCACATCGTCTCGGCAGGTGACCGCCGCGTCGCGATCGGTGCCGACCCCATCCTCGTCGGGCGCGACGCGTCGTGCACGCTGGTGCTCGCCGATCCACGCGTGAGCTCGATGCACGGCGAGCTCGTGGCGACGTCACGCGGCGTACGCGTCCGCGATCTCGGCAGCAAGAACGGCATCTGGGCGAGCGACATCCGCATCCACGAGGCCTACCTCGGCGACGCGACCACGCTCCATTTTGGTCCAATCGAGATCGCCTTCGAGCCGGCGCAACCCGAGAAGCTGCGCTTGCCCCAAACGGAGCAGGTGGGCAACCTCTATGGCCGCACACCCGCGATGCGCGAAGTGTTCGCGCGCATCGAGCGCAGCGCGGCGACCGATCTCACAGTGCTCGTCGATGGTGAGACAGGCACGGGCAAGGAGCTCGTCGCGCAAGCGCTTCACACGCTGAGCACGCGGAAGGACCGCCCGTTCATCGTGGTCGATTGCGGGTCGATTCCCCAGGGCCTCGCCGAAGCCACACTGTTTGGTCACGTGCGCGGCGCGTTCACGGGCGCCACGGATGATCGCGCATCCCCGTTCGTCCTCGCGGGGGGTGGCACGGTGTTTCTCGATGAGCTCGGCGAGCTTCCACTCGACACACAGCCAAAGCTCCTCCGTGCGCTCGCCGAGCGGCGCGTCCAAGCCGTTGGTGCCACGGGCTACGTGCCGTTCGACGCACGCATCGTCGCGGCCACGCGGCGGGACCTGTCGCGCGCCGTGAACGAGAACGCCTTCCGCGCCGACCTCTACTTCCGCATCGCGCAAGTTCGAATCACGTTGCCGGCGCTGCGGGATCGCGTCGAGGACATCCCGGGGCTCGTCCAGCTCATGCTCGCGCAGCAAGGTCATCGCTCGGCGTTTCGACGCATCCCGCGAGACTCGATGGCGCAGCTTCTCCGACACGATTGGCCGGGCAACGTGCGCGAGCTCGGCAATGTGGTTGCGGTCACCTTGGCGTTCGCCGACGAGGGAGGCCCTCTCGACCTCGCTGCGCACACCTCTGCGACCGCGCCACACATGCGCGCGCTCGGCGGCGAAGCCTCGGTCGATCTCGGATATCACGAGGCTAAACGTGCCGCGCTTGATCAGTTCGAGAAGCGTTACTTCTCGGCACTCGCCAGCGCGACCGGCGGCAACATCGCCGAGATCTCGCGCCGCGCGAAACTGCAGCGCACGCACGTCCGCCGTTACCTCGTGACGCACGGCATCGGACGCAAACGCGAGTGATGCTAATCTCCCCCCGTGCTGCTGCATTCCCTCGGCGACGCATTCATAACCATCACGGAGATCGACGTGTGCACCGCGATCGTCTTCGTCTGGTTTGAACGATTGCGTCCGTCGCTCGGTGAGCAACGTCACTGGCGCGGGGGCGTGCTTGTCGATCTCGCGTACACGTACGTCGGCGGCTTGGTGGGCCTCCTCACAGCGATGGTCGGGCTTGGCCGCGCCATGGATGCGCTCGGCCCGGCGATGCACGATACGCTCGGGCGCTTGCAAGGCGCCGTGTCTGGCTTGCCGCTCGCGGTGCAGCTCGTCATCGCGGTCGTCATCAGCGACTTCTTCGGCTACTGGAAACACCGCGCGCTTCACACGCGGTTCTTGTGGCCCTTTCACGCCGTGCATCACTCGTCGGAGGAGGTCGATTGGCTGTCGAACGAGCGCATGCATCCAGTCGAGATGGTCGTCACGTCGTTCTTCTTCGTCATCCCGCTCGTCGCGCTCGGGCTTCCGCCTGCTGCGATTGCGTGGACCGCGCAGATCCGTCGCTTTCACAGCGTGTACGAGCACGGAAACCTGAACATCGATTACGGGCGCGGCCATTACGTGCTCGTCAGCCCCATTTTTCATCGATGGCATCACTCCAGCGATGCCGCGTCGGTCGACACGAACTACGCGAACATCTTCTCGTTCTTCGATTGGCTGTTCGGCACTTTCAAGCTGCCGCGCGACGCCCCACCCGCAGGAGGCTTCGGCGTGCCGGGCTTTCCCAAGGACTTTTGGCGCCAGCTCCTTCACCCATTTCGCGACGCGGTCGTTGGTCAGCGCTTGCGCTCGTAGAATTTGAAGTAGCCGCCGCCCGGTAGCTCCACCTCTTCGAATTGGTAATCGCGCTCGAACGTGTCCGACGCGAAGATCTCGACGAAGCTCTCGTCGACCCAAGCCCACCACGGCGCGGGCCCAGACACCATCGAACGTAGCGGCGTCGGCACGAGGTACGTCGGTTTCTTCCCGAGGATGTATGCGCCATCCCCTCGCTCGTGCCCGAAGCCGAGGCGTGCAGGGTCCTTCACCGGCACGCGCGCGATGTGGCGATCGTTCAAGCCGAGCGTGTCGAACGTGACGAGGCCCGAGTAGTATGGAATCGCGCCCGCTGCGCCGATTGCCAAGGTGTCACCCGGTCGCGCGATCTCCTTGAGCTTGTGTCCGATCGCGACGTTGTTCCACATGACGTCGTAGCGCTGATGGGGCTCTTGCCACCATGCGCTGTCGACGACAGCCATCAGCACGAGCGCGGGCACCACCCACCGCCGTTCCCTGAAGAGCAGCAACGGAAGCACCGCGACGCCGATGAGGACGACTCGGTACACCGAGCCATGGAGGTAGAGGTATGTCGCCTCGAGTGTCATCAGCGCCAGCGCGACGCGCAACACCCACATGCGCCACGGAGCCACCGCCTCGAAGCCTCGATCAACGAGGACCCCGAGCGAGGAGCCGAGCACGACGAGTGCGAAGAAGTCGACGGGGACCGAGTAGTAGTAGCTCCAGTCTTGGAGCCCGAGCGATAGGAGATAGAAGATCCAGACGGCCATCAAGACGATCATTAGATCGCGAGCGCGCGTCCGCCTCACGAGGAGCCAGGAGACCGCAGCCATCTGGACGAGCGCCCCGCGCGAGCTCGCGAAGAACAAGAAGCACGCGACGAGACCGCGGCGAAGCTGCGCCCACGACTCGACGTGAACCTTCGCGTAGAAGGTGTTGGGGAGCCAGTCGCCGTAGTACGCGTGGCGCCACACGAGGTGTGGAACGAGGAGCGCGAGGAAGCCTGCGAGGCGCCAGCCCTCCGTCGTCAAAAGATGGCGAAGCGTGCGGCGACGAAGCACGCTGGCCCATGCGACGCACGCGACGTAGTCGATGATGGCCTCGGGCCGCGTCAGGATCACCAGCGCGAAGAGAGCCCCCGACGCGGCAAACGCAACGGGACGCACGGAAGCGCGCAGAAAGGCGATGAGCGAGCCTGATAGGAGAAGCAAGAAGAGCATCTGCTCCATCCCGCCGCGTGCCATCTGGGCAAAGTACGTGTGGACGCCAAGCAGGACTGGCGCGAGGACGATCGATGCGCGCCCGTACCACCTTCGCTGCTCGTGTCCGCTGTCCTCGAGCTGCCCGACGAGCCACACGGACGACCCAACGAGCAGCACGTAGAGCGTCACGTTCAGCACGTGCGTCGCAAAGACCGGCTCGAGCCCGAGCGCTCGCAAGACCGTCACGACGGCGAGGTAGAGAAAGCTCGTGTAGCCCTCGACGTGCTCGCCCCCGTCGTTCCAAGTGAGACCGTGGCCAGCGAGAAAGTTGTCGGCGTAGCGAAAGAAGACGAACGCGTCGTCGATGATCTGGCTCGCGGGCGTGATGACGGCGGCATTGACGAGCGCGAGTACCATCGCGCCGAAGACGACGACTCTCTCCGCTCTGCTGCGCCGGGATGCGAGCTCTGCGAGCCCCATGACGATCAGCCGCCGCGGATGCGCGCGATGAACGCCGACACGAGCGAGAACACGGCGGAGAGCTTGCCGAGGATCGGCGTCGTCTTGCTGCGAAGCTTCGCGAACGAGAGGGCGATCGTGCGCAGCGCGGTCGTATACGGATACCACCAGAGCTCGCGTGCCCCACGGCTGGTGTCGACGAGGAGGAAGCGCGGTCGCGTCAGCGCGTCGAGCGCGAGTGGGGAGTTGGTGATGCCATAGCCGGTCTCGCCGTAGCCGCTCCACGGGGCTTGCGGCAGTGCGCCGGTGAAGGCGTGGTTGTTGATGGTGACGACCCCCGCTCGAAGGCGCGCGGCGATGGCGCGGCCGCGCTCGATGTTCTTCGTCCACACACTCGCGGTCAGACCATACTTCGAGTCGTTTGCGCGCTCGACGGCCTCGTCGTCGTCGTCGACGACGCGGATGGGCAGGACTGGACCAAACGTCTCGTCACGCATGAGCGGCGTGTCGTCGGACTCGACGCGCATCACGGTGGGCTCGAACCCCCAACCTTCGTCACGCTTGTTGCCACCGGCGAGCACCTTGGTGCCGCTCGACGTCTTTGCGGCGTCGACGTGCGACGCGACGATGGCGCGCTGCGCTTCGGTGGCGAGCGGACCGACGTCATCGCCGAATCGCAGCGCCTTGGTGATGTCAGCGACCCTTGCCGAGAACTTCTCGGCGATCGACTTCACGACGTAGACGCGCTCGATGGCCGCGCAGTTCTGACCTGCGTTGCTCATCGCGCCCCACACGATGCCCTGCGCAGCCCGCTCGAGGTTGGCGTCCGCGAGCACGATGGCCGCGTCCTTGCCGCCGAGCTCGAGCGAGCACGGCACGAGCCTCTCGGCGCACGTGTGCGCCACCTTGCGACCGGCCGAGACGCTCCCGGTGAAGACGACGAGGTCGACGTTGGCTTCGCACAGGGCAGCGCCCGCCTCGCCGCCGCCTTGAACGAGACCGAGAACGCCCTTGGGCAAGAGGCCTTCGAACAAGTCGACCACGAGCTTGCCCGCACGCGGTGAAACTTCGCTTGGCTTGAAGACCACCGCGTTGCCTGCAAGGAGCGCGGGGACGAGCGTGCGCAGGGGCAGCGCGACGGGGAAGTTCCACGGCATGATCACGGCGACTACACCCCTCGCCTCACGCGAGATGGTCCCAGTCTTTCCAGGGTACGCGAGCGCATCGAGGTCGACTTCGGTGGGGGCGAGCAGCTCGGTGATCGACTTGCACCAGAAGTCGACGACGTCACCCGACGGAAGAACCTCGGCGAGGAGCGACTCGGTCTCCGGCTTGCCGAGCTCTTCGTGGAGCAGCTTCGCGACACTCTCGGCACGGTCGAGGATGCGATCTTTCACGCTCGCGATGGCCTCTATCCGTACGGAGGGGTCGAGGGCAGCCCATGCCGGTTGCGCAGCACGTGCGGCTGCCACGATCGCGCCGATGTCGAGGGCCGGCGTGGCTGCCACGGGGTCGAGCTTCGCGCCATCGAGTGGGCTCGCGATCGAAAAGGGCTGCGAGGTCATGCGCGCGGAGCATACACGCGCAAGCTCAAAGCGCACCGAGATCGTGAATGCCGGCTGCGCTCGCGCCGTCACGATCCGAAATCGCGCGCCGCGCGATCTCGACGATGCGAGCGTGATGCGTGAAGAGAATGACCTGCGTGTGCTTGGCGAGATCGGAGAGGATGGCCAACGCCGCCGCCGCACGCTGATCGTCGAAGTGCACCAGCACGTCGTCGAGCAGGAGCGGGAGCGGTCCGCGCGCTGCCGCGAGGCGCTCGAGGCTCGCGACGCGCAGCGCGAGGTAGAGCTGGTCGAGCGTGCCGTCCGAGAGGGCGTGGGTTTCGAGCCGGCGTCCCTCACGGACAGCGACGAGCGCTGGGTCGTCCGCCTCGTCGAAGCCGACCTCCAGGCCCTCGAACGTCCCGAGGGTGAGCGCGGCAAAGAGCGAGCTCGCGCGCGCGAGCACGGGACCCTGATTCTCGCGGCGGTAGCGCTCGAGCACCCGCGCGACCGCTGATGCGCCGAGGCGGGCACGCGCATAACGCTCGGCGAAGTCGCGCACACGGGCGAGCTGACGCTGAGCTTCCGCGGCTTGCTCGATCGCAGGCGACTGATCGAACTGCTGCGCACCTTTCTCCAAGCTTCCGATGAGGCGGCTCGTCTGCTCGATTCGCTCGTCGAGATCGACGAGGCGCGCATCGAGCTCGGCGACGGGGGGGCCCTGCGACGGCCCGCCGGCGGGGGACCCGTCGATTGCTGCACGCACGGTAGCGACCTGCACGGCGAGACGACGCTCTTGGTCCTCGAGCATCTCTCGACGGGTACGCTGCTCGGTCGCCCGGGCGACGCGCCGCGCGAGCTCGACGCAGGCTTCTTCGGGTGGCCGCGCCGCGAGATCGAGCGCACATGCGGCGCACACCGCGCATACGTCATCGGCAAACTGTTTGGCGTCGCGATCGATCCCCGCGAGTCGGCGGCGCGCCTTTTCCGCCTCCTCCTCGATGCGCATCAGGCTCGCGACCGCATCCATCGCCGCTTGCGCTTCTTCGGGGCTCGCGCTCTTCGGTAAGTCGAGCGCCTGCGTCACGGATGCCCATTGGGTCTCCCATTGCGCACGGTCCCGCTCGTAGGCTGCGCGGTCACGCGACGCCTGGTCGCGTTTTTGCGCGCCAGCCTCGAGCGCGCTCTGTTCCACGGCGCGCGCGGCTAAGGCTTCGGCGCGGGCCGCGAGCACCCGCTTGGCGGCCTGCATGAGCCGCGCGAGTGTTCCGGAGGTCGTTGCCTCGCCTGCTCGCGCGAGCGCGTGTGCGAGCGTGTCACGTGCGGTCGACACCGATGCCCCGAGTGTCTCGGCGATGTGCTCGGCCTCGAGCGCGCGCTCGGCAGCCGCACACGCAACCTCGTGCTGGGTGAGCCACGTCGTCATCTCGTCGGGCGGGCTCGGAGTCACCCCGGATGATGCCCACAGCGCGGTCCACGCGCGCTCTTCGAGCACCGCTTCATCGCCAATCGTGGCCTCTTCGCCTGCGACGATCTCGAGCTTGCGCAAAGCCGCCACGACGAGCGCCTCGCTCTCGCTCTTGCGCGTCACGCGCGCGGCTTCCCGCCGGAGCCTATCGGCAAGCTCATCGGCGTTGCGAAGCGACCGCTCGAAACGCGCGGCATCGCGGACTCTCGGCGCGCCTTTGGATTCGCGCAACGCTTCCCACTGGGCGTCGCGCTCCGTGCGAGCTCGTGTGAGGGCGTCCTCGGTTGGCACGTCCCCCTCCGCACACAAGACCGTCACCACGCGCTCGGCATCTGCACGCTCCTCTTCGAGCCGCCGTCTGCGCTCGGCCGCGCCGCGCCGGTGCTCGGCGATGCTGGCGAAGGTTCGTGCGTGGGCGGCAACGACCTCTGTCGATGGCACGGGCAGCGCAAGAAGGGCATCGAGCGAGCCCGATGTGCCGAGCGCCGCAAAACGGGCTTCCGCTGTTGCTCGCTCACGCCGCGCGAGCTCCCGAGCAGCATCGAGCCTCGCTTCGATGTTCCCTTCGCGCTGCGCGAGCTCGACTGCGTCGCGCAGGTCTTCGGAGCTGCTCGCCGGATCCGAGTGCGACATCAGGCCGTCGTTCGCGCGCTGAATGGCGCGCGACGCATCGGCTTCCTGCGCTTCGACTTGCTTGACTCGTTCGCGCAAGCTCGCGCCCTCGAGCGCCAGCTTCCTCACATGAGCGTCGCTTGGTGCGCGCGCCGTCCCGCCGACCGGCGCGGGGACGTTGCTTGGCGCGACACGCCGTGCCTTGAGCCCACGCTCGAAGGCGGTCTCGAGCTCGGCGGAGACGCGCGGCCGGTCAACCTGCGCTTTGCGATGGCTGCCGAGGCGCTCCTGCAGCTCCGCTATCGTCTGCGATCGTGAGAGCAGCTCGGCGGACGGTACGAGGATCGCGAGCTCCGCGCGTGTCTCCGCGAGCGACGGCTCGATCTCCGCGAGGTGCGCACGTTGCGCCTCGAGCGCTTTCATTGCCGCGGCGAGGGCCTGCGCCGCGGTACGATCCGCAGCGAGCTCGGCGCGCTCTTTACGAAACGCTTGGAGCTTCGCGCGCGCATCCTCGACCTGCTTCTCGACCTCGAGCCATTTGTCCGGTGCAGTCGCGAGGTCCGCGGCGCGCTTCTTCGCTTGCGTGTAGGCACGCTGCGCCTCGTTGAGCGGGCGGTGTGTGCCGCGCGGCACGAAGAGCGACTCGGCCTCGCGTCTGAGCTCCACGAGCACACCATGCAGACCCGTGAGCCCGGTCGCCGCCGAAAATAGGCTCTCGCTCATCTCGCCATTGCCGAGACGAAGGGCCGCTCCACCCTGACGAAGGCGCATGTGATCGAGCCCGTAAGTCAGCTCGAACGTCTCGGCGTCCATGCCGCCCACGATGCCCGCCATCACCTGCTCATCGATGGGCTCGTCTCGCGGCGTCAGCAGCGTGTTCTTGCGGCCCTTGCGCCGGACGACTTCGAGCGTCCTCCCATCGGAGAAGGCGAGCGTTGCACCGACGCGCACTTCGTCGACCGAGTGTCCGTCCTTGCTTCGCTCGGGAATGCCAAACAAGAGCCCGAGGACCGCGCGGCGCGTCGTGCTCTTGCCCGCCTCGTTGGGCCCGAACACCACCTCGACTCCGCCACCGTTGGCGAAGGCCAGTGTCTTTTCACGGAACGGCCCGAAGGCGATCAGGTTGAGCGAGCGTATCCGCACGACGTCACGTGTCTTCTTCCGGCTCGCGCGCTCTCACCAAGATCGCTTGCTGCGCTTCCTGCAAAAGGCCACGCAAGACGCCCAGGTCATCGAGCAAGAGCGCGTCCGCGCCGCTCGTCAAATCGATGGGGAGCTTCTCGCGGAGCTCACCGAGGGCGTCGTCGGCGATGGCGCGGAGCTCGTCGTCGGTCACGTCGGCGAGCGAGCCGAGCGCATCGAGCCACTCGCCGCTCGATGCACGGGGTGCCCGGGAGACGACCTCGACGCGGAGCTTCTCGAAATACACGCCACCGAGATCGTTGGCGATCGCTTGGAGCTCGGCGGTCACGGCGTCCCGGGTCGCCGACACGCGCGCGATCGCGCTTTCGTCGCCGCGAACGACGACCCGCGCGGCGAGCACCCTGCCCTCGGCGCGTTCGAGCTCGACTGCGAGCACCTCGCGCGCGGCGTCGAGCACGTCGTGTACGCGCGCGCTCGGCGCGACGTCGACGAAGGTTTCAACCCATCGCACGACGTCGAACGGGACGTGCTCGACTGACTCGATGTGCCCGTTGCCAACGTCGATCACAGTCGCGCCCTTTGCACCAGGCTCGCGCACGTGGCGCCCTTGAAGGTTGCCGGGGAAGACGACCCACGGATCGCGCGCGACCACCTCGCGCTGGTGCACGTGACCGAGGGCCCAGTAGTCGTAGCCGCGGCCGCGAAGGGCCTCGAGCTTGCACGGGGCGTACGGCTCGTGGCCCGCGCGGCCGTCGAGGCACGTGTGTAGCAAGCCGAAGTTGAGTGCGCCATCCACGGGGCGTGGATAGTCGCGGGTGAGATCATCGGTCACGGCGCGCTCGGGGAAGCTCCGGCCGTGAACGGCGATGCCGAGCTCGTCGAACGCCACGGTCTCGGGCTTGCGCGAGGAAAGCTCGCGCACGTTCTCGGGCAATCGGAGCGCGCGCGTGATCTGGCTCGCGGCGTCATGGTTGCCGCGGACGATGACCACGCGCACGCCGGCCTCGCGCAGCCGTGACATCTCCTTGGCGAAGAACAATCCCGTGGAAAAATCGCGCCAGTCACCGTCGTAGAGATCACCCGCGATGAGCAGGAGGGCGGCTTTCGAGTCGATGGCAAACGCGATCATGCGCTCGAACGCATGGCGCGTGGCTTCGCGGACGGCGGCGATCGGCGCGCCCTCGTAGGGGATGAGGCCCCGTAGCGGACTGTCGAGGTGAAGGTCGGCTGCGTGGATGATGCGCATCGGGCCGTAGCTTAACCTGTAACCTTGGCGCCGTGAGCCGAAAGGGCCTGAGCCTCGTCATCGTCGCGGTGGTGCTCACGCTCGTGACTCTTGGAGGGCGTGCAAGCGCGGCGCCAGATGACTCCCTGTCACGCGTGAAGGCGAGCGGGGTGCTTCGCTGGGGCGCTGACTTGCAGGGAGGTGAGCCTTACGTGTCGCAGAGGGCAGACGGTACGCTCGTCGGCTTCGAGGTCGACATCGCGCGCGCCATCGCGACACGCCTCGGCGTGAAGGACGAGCTCGTCCAGAACGATTGGAGCACCCTCGTGGCGTCGCTCGAGCGCGGCACGTTCGACGTCGTCATGAACGGCTTCGAGATCACGGAGGCGCGTGCGCCTCGCGTGCTCTTCTCACGCCCGTACTACGTCTTTGCCGAGCGGCTCACCGTACGCAAGGGTGAGACGCGTTTCGGCGCGACGCTCCCCGAGCTTCGCGGTCGCAGGGTGGGCACGCTCGCCGCTTCGCTCGCATATGACACGCTCGCTGCGGCGGGTGCGGAAGTCGTCCTCTATGAAGGGCAGGAGGAACCGTACGCCGATCTCGCGGCGGGCCGAACCGACGCCGTCCTCCTCGACGACATCATCGCACAACGGTACGCCACGCGGCATGTCGAGCTCGTGACCGCCGGCGATCTGCGCGAGGGTGTCTACGCGATAGCCGCGCGCAGAAGCGACCACGCGCTCATGACCGCGATCGATGACGTTCTCGCCGACATGATCGCGACAGGTGAGCTCCGCAGCATCCTCAAGCATGCCGGGATCGACGACGACCGTGAGCGCAAGCTCGAGACATACGGGCAACCGGCTGGCGGAAGCGTATCGATCGGCGAATCGAGCGCGGAGCCCGTGCAGCACTTCGGCTGGCATCATGTCTGGCTCTTCCTCCAGGGAGCCGGCGTCACGCTCGTCGTGTCGACGGCCGCGATGGCCATCGCCTTTCCCTTGGGACTCTTTCTCGCGCTCGCTCGCACGCATGGCGGGGCGTGGCCTTCGCGCGTCGCGACGGCGTACGTGGAGCTCTATCGCGGCACGCCGGTGCTCCTTCAGCTCTACGTTCTCTACTACGGGCTCGCTCCCTTCGTGCGACTCGGCCCGCTCGCAGCCGCGATCATCGGCCTCGGAATGAACTACGCCGCGTACGAAGCCGAGACCCACAGAGCTGGGATCCTCGCCGTCCCGCGCGGGCAGATGGAAGCCGCGCACGTCCTCGGCATGAGCGTGCCGCTCGCGCTACGTCGCATCGTCGTCCCGCAAGCACTCCGCCACGCGCTCCCGAACGTCACGAGCGATTTCATCGCCCTCCTCAAGGACTCTTCGCTCGTGAGCGTCATCACGGTGGTGGAGCTCACGAAGCGCATGACGATCACGTCGGTCGACGTCCGCGGATGGCTCTTGCCCGGCGCGCTCTGCGCCGCGCTCTACTTCGCAATGAGCTTCCCTCTCGCGCGCATCTCGCGCCGCCTGGAGACCCGCTGATGCTCGAGATCGAGCGCGTGAGGAAGCAGCGAAGCGAGCGCTGGGTGCTCGATGGCGTCTCGCTTTCAGTTGGCCGCGGCGAGATCTACGCGCTGCTTGGTGAGTCGGGCACGGGCAAAAGCACACTGCTTCGCTGCGTCGCCGGCCTCGAGCCCATCGACGAGGGTGCCGTCAGCGTCGGCGGGAGGACGCTCTTCGCGGAGGGGCGCACGGTCGTGGGGGTAGCTCGGCGCGTC
>Ga0302326_10003462_pt1 | contig 37116 bp, 29 predicted proteins | sample Palsa_T0_3_FD_202264 | JGI IMG/M metagenome (GOLD analysis project Ga0302326, IMG submission 202264) | Peat permafrost microbial communities from Stordalen Mire near Abisko, Sweden - Palsa_T0_3 | ecosystem: Environmental > Terrestrial > Soil > Palsa > Peat permafrost | place: Sweden: Abisko... | reverse complement strand
TGCGCTTCGGCGCTCCAGGCCCGATAACACACACCGGGCGCGACACGTCCAGCGCGGCCCTGACGCTGTTCGGCCGAGGCGCGCGAGATGCGCTGCGTTTCAAGCGTACTCATGCCCGTGACCGGATCAAATATCGAGCGTCGCACGAGTCCCGAATCTATGACCACACGCACCCCTTCGATGGTCACACTGGTCTCGGCAATGTTTGTCGCAAGAACGACCTTGCGGGTGCCCGGCGCGCTCGAAGCCAATGCTGCATCCTGAGCGGCGCCGGAGAGCTCTCCGAAGAGAGGCAGCACGCGCACGGTGGGCTCAAGCCTCGTAGCTTCGAGGAGACTCTGCACGCGGCGGATCTCGCCGGCGCCCGGCAAAAACACCAGCACATCCCCCGTCTCCTCATTGAGTGCGCGCTCGATGAGCTGCACGACGAGGCGCTCCGGGGACTTCTGCGCCGCACCCGTCCCGCCGGGCAGAAGCGGCACGCCGCGTCCGGCAAAACGGGATTCGACCGGGAACATACGTCCCGCAGTGGCGATGACCGGTGCGTCGAGCATCGCCGCGACGCGTTCGACATCCAGCGTCGCCGACATCACGAGTATTTTAATGGCGGACGCAAGATTCGCGCGCGCATCAAGGAGCAGAGCGAGTGCCAGATCCGCCTGCAGGCTGCGCTCGTGAAATTCATCGAAGATGACGAGCGCGGTGTCTTCGAGCGCCGGATCGTGCTGCAGCATCCGCGCAAGCACGCCTTCCGTGACGACCTCGATGCGCGTTGCAGACGAGACGCGCGAGTCGAGCCGCATGCGATATCCGACGCTCTCGCCCACGGCCTGCCCAAGAGTCATCGCCATGCGGCCCGCGACCGCCCGGGTCGCAAGCCTCCTGGGCTCGAGCATGATGAGCCGCTTGCCGGCAAGCCAGGGCTCATCAAGCAACGCCAGAGGAACGACCGTACTCTTGCCGGCGCCGGGCGGGGCCTGCAGCACCACAGCGCCCTGACGTGCCAGGGCCGAGCGCAGCTCGGGCAGCGCCGCATCGATCGGCAAGCCGCTACTTATGATCACCGGATGCGCACACGTCCCGCGCGCTCAATGCCTGATACAAACGAACCCGCGGTACGCATTAACTCGAACTCCTGGCCGCGGCAGCCGACTCAGTTGCGTCCTGTGCGCCACGCCGCTAGCGCAAACAATGCCCATCCGGCGATCAGCGCAAGGCCGCCCAAAGGTGTGACGACGCCAAACGCGCGCACTGCATCAAAGCTCAGGAGATAAAGACTGCCGCAGAACAGCACGATGCCCGTGACGATGAGGACCGCCGCCCAACGCAGGAGTGCAGAGTCCATTTCCCGCGCGGCGACGCCGATGCACAGAAGACCCAGACTGTGAAAGAACTGATAGCGAACGCCAACCTCGAATGTGCTGACCCGATCCGCGGCGAGCCGCGCGTGCAGGACGTGGGCTCCGAAGGCGCCGAAGAGCGTTGCAAGCGCAAGCAGAAAACCGGCGACGGCAAGGATCCTGCCGCTGTCGCGCCTCATCCGCGAATTTTCATCAGCGGCGTAATCAGATCGAGCGGCAGCGGGAAGACGATCGTCGAGCTTTTCTCGTTGGAAATATCCGCCAGAGTCTGCAGGTAGCGAAGCTGCATCGCGGCGGGCTCCTGCGCCAGGGCATGCGCGGCCTGCACCAGCATCTGCGCCGCCTGGCTCTCACCCTCGGCGTGAATGATTTTCGCGCGCCGCGTGCGTTCGGCCTCGGCCTGCTTCGCCATCGCGCGGATCATGGTTTCATCAAGATCGACATTCTTGATCTCAACCTTCGTCACCTTGATGCCCCAGGCTTCGGTGCTCTGGTCGAGAATGCGCTGGATGTCCGCGTTCAGCTTGTCGCGCTGCGCGAGCAGGTCATCCATCTCGTGCTGGCCAAGCACCGAGCGCAACGTCGTCTGCGCAAGCTGGCTTGTGGCTTCAAAAACATTCGCGACCTGGATGATGGCCTTGCCTGGATCGACGATGCGGAAGTAGACGACGGCGTTGACCTTCACCGACACGTTGTCGCGCGAAATCACGTCCTGCTTCGGCACGTCGAGCACAATGACGCGCAGATCGACCTTGCGCATCTGCTGCACCATCGGAGCGACGAGAATGAGTCCCGGCCCTTTGATGCCGGTGAAGCGGCCGAGCGTAAACATGACGCCGCGCTCGTACTCGTTCAGCACCTTGACGGTGGTGACCAATAAGGCTGCGATAAAGACAACGACGACGATCGCGAATGGCATTTAGCTTCTCCTGCAGCTCAAACAGGCTCGACCCAGAGCCTAAGACCTTGGACTTTGACGATGCGAACCCGCTGGCCGATGTGCAAGGCGGTTGCAGTATGAGCGTTCCACAGTTCCCCTGCGTAACGCACCTGGCCCTCCTCGTCGAAGTTCTCGACGACTTCGGCCGTTTGGCCCACCATCACTTTCTCGCCCGTGACGACCGGGCGGCGCTGCGCACGGCCGCCGAGGAAGACGATTGCGACCACGACGAGCCCGCCGACGGTTGCGACGCCGGCGATCAGCGGCACACCGATGGCCATGCCGGGCGTCTCCGTATCGAACAGGATGATGGAGCCGACAACGAACGCGACGAGGCCGCCCAAGCCGAGCGAGCCGAAGGCCGGCACATGGAATTCAGCGATGATCATTCCGACACCCAGCACCACCAGTGCCAGGCCCGCATAGTTCACCGAGAGAATCTGCAAGGCGAACAGCGCGAGCATCAAGGATATGACCCCGATCACGCCCGGAAACATGACGCCGGGATTGTAGCCCTCCAGGAGCAGGCCGTAGAGGCCGATGAGGAGGAGCCCATAGGCGATCGTCGGATGAGTGATGACCGACAGAAGCTGGGTGCGCCAGTCCGGATCAATGCGCTCAATCGTAAGACCCGCAGTCGCAAGCTTGACCGGTCGATTTGCAATCTGCACTTCGCGGCCGTTGATCTGTGTCAACAGGTCCGGCACGTCGCGCGCGATGACGTCGATCACGTGCATCTTGAGCGCATCACTCGCGGACAGACTCGCAGCGCCGCGCACCGCCTGCTCCGCCCATTCGACGTTGCGCCCGCGCAGCTCGGCAAGACTGCGTAGATAGGCAGTTGCATCGTTGACCACTTTACGTTCCATCGCCGTCGCAAGTTCGGGAGCTGGCGGATGCGCATCCTTAGCGGGCGCTCCCGCAGGTGTTGCGGCCGGTGTCGCCGCAGGCGTCGGCGTCTCGGTGCCACCGATTGATACCGGGGTTGCGGCGCCGACATTGGTTGCGGGCGCCATCGCGGCGATGTGGCTCGCATAGAGAATGTAGGTGCCGGCGCTCGCCGCGCGCGCCCCCGAAGGCGCGACGTACGTTGCCACCGGAATGGGCGAGGCGAGAATGGCGCGGATCATGTCGCGCATCGAGGTATCGAGTCCACCGGGCGTATCGATCTGCAGAATGACGAGCCGGCTGCCGCGCGCCTCGGCCGCCGCGAGACCGCGCTCGAAGTAGCGCGACGTCGCAGGACCAATGGCGCCTTTGATCTCGAGAAGGGATACGACAGGGGCACTCGCGCGTGCGCCGCCTTGGGAAGCTGCCGGATGGGCCGCCAACATCAGCACCCCAAGCGTCACGACAGCGACCGACACAGACCAGGAAGTTAGACCGCGCACGAGGGGACCCTACTCCGGTTTACGCCCCGTGGGTACTAACGCGTGTGCTGCGTGCGAAACGGCCTTGCAGGGCTGCGCTGCCGCCTGCCGGCCGCGGCATCCGCCGCCGCGGCCGGCTGCCAGGCGGGAATGAGCTGCTGCTTGCCGTTGCCGATGAGATCCGCCCGTCCCATGCGGCGCAGTGCCTCACGCAGGATGGGCCAGTTGTTGGCGTCGTGGTAGCGCAAGAATGCCTTGTGCAGGCGGCGCACCTTGAGTCCCTTGGGTATGCGCACCTCTTCACTCTTGCGGGTGATGCGCTGCAGCGGGTTCTTGCCACTGTGATACATCGCCGTGGCGGTCGCCATCGGCGAGGGCAGGAACGCCTGTACCTGATCGGCGCGGTAGCGGTTCTTCTTCAGCCACAACGCGAGCTGCAACATATCCTCATCGGACGTGCCCGGATGCGCGGCGATAAAGTAGGGGATCAAGTACTGCTCTTTGCCCGCCTCTTTGGAATAGCGGTCAAAGAGCTCCTTGAATTTATAGTAGGCGCCCACGCCGGGCTTCATCATCTTTGAGAGCGGCCCGTCCGCGATCGCCTCGGGCGCAATCTTGAGATAGCCGCCGGTGTGGTGCTGCGCGAGCTCTTTGACGTAGTCCGGAGATTCGATCGCAAGGTCATAGCGCACGCCGGATGCGACCAGCACTTTCTTAATGCCCGGCACCTGCCGCGCGCGCTGATACAGGCGGATGAGCGGCGCGTGGTCCGTGTTGAGGTTCGGACAAATGCCCGGAAAGACGCATGACGGCCGGCGGCAGGCGGTTTCGATCGCGCGGCTTTTGCAGGCGAGCCGGTACATGTTGGCGGTGGGGCCGCCTAAATCCGAGATGACTCCAGTGAAGCCAGGCACGGTGTCGCGCACCTTGCCGATTTCGCGCAGCACAGACTCCTCGGAGCGATTCTGGATGATGCGTCCCTCGTGCTCGGTGATCGAGCAGAAAGTGCAGCCGCCGAAGCAGCCGCGCTGAATGGAGATCGAAAAGCGGATCATCTTGTAGGCCGGAATCATCGCCTCGCCGTAAGCCGGGTGCGGCCGGCGCTGATAGGGCAGTTCGTAGACCCAATCCATCTCCTTGGTGGTAAGCGGGATGGGCGGTGGATTCAGCCACACATCAAAGTCGCCGTGACGCTGCACGAGGGCACGCGCGTTGCCCGGATTCGACTCCAGGTGCAGGATGCGCGAGGCATGCGCGTAGAGCACCGGATCTCTCATCACCTCCTCGCAGGAGGGCATGCGAATGACGCTCCTTTCGCGGTCGGCGTTTTTCACATCGCGAATGAAGCGCACCGTCCGCACAGCAGCGGCTGCCGCCATCTCGGTCTCGCGCGGCACGCCCTTTCCGGGAGTCATCGCGTACGGATCAATCGGCGTGTTGAGTGGCCCGGGCGCATCCAGGTGCGTTGAATCGATCTCGATCCACTCCTCAGGCGTGGCCGTGCGCAGGAATGCGGTGCCGCGCAGATCCGTGATGGCCGCGATCGCCTCGCCCGCGGCGAGCCGGTGCGCAAGCTCGCATACCTGGCGCTCGGCATTGCCGTAGACCAGAAGGTCCGCCTTCGCATCGAGCAGAATCGAGCGGCGCACCTTCTCCGACCAGTAATCAAAATGCGCAATGCGGCGCAGCGATGCCTCAATCCCGCCGATGACGATCGGCGTGTCTTTGAAAGCCTCGCGCACCCGCTGCGCATACACGATGACCGCGCGATCGGGGCGTTTGCCTCCCGCACCCCCTGGCGTATAGGCGTCATCGCTCCTGATGCGCCGCTCAGAGGTATAGCGGTTCACCATCGAATCCATGTTGCCGGAGGTGACGCCGAAAAATAGGTTCGGAGCACCGAGGACCTCGAACGCGTCGGTGCCGTGCCAATCCGGCTGCGCGATGATGCCAACGCGAAAACCCTGCGCCTCGAGCGCGCGTCCAATGACGCCCATGCCGAAGCTTGGGTGATCAACGTACGCATCCCCCGTCACGAGGATGATGTCGCAGCTGTCCCAGCCGAGCGCGTCCATCTCCGCGCGCGAGGTCGGCAGGAACGGCGCCGTGCCAAAACGTGCCGCCCAGAACTTGCGGTACGTGCTGATGTCGCGAGCCATCAAAGAGCCCATTTAATCCTCATACAACAACACTGCTTCGCGCTCGGCGCGCCAGCTCTCCTCATCGGGCGCCGCAAGCTGATCCAGATCAGAAGGCACGCTTTGCAGATCATCCACCCAGGAGCGCATCAACTCACTGCCATTGATGACATCGATGGCCAGTCGATCCGTTACGTATTCGTAAGGAAAGTCGGCCCAGATCGGATAGTCCGGGGCGAGGCGTCGCAACGCCTTAAGCGAGAGCGCGGCCAGGCGCCAGGGCCGGAACATATGGTGATCGTAGGAGGCGTCTTCTACATGAATCTGCATGCCGGTGCACAGCTTCCCGACATGCTTGTTGAATGTCGGCTGGAAACTCAAGGGCCGCAGGCGGCAGCCGCGCAGCCACCCGGGTGCAAGCGCCTGCATTTCGGCGATGAGGGCCTGGACATCCAGATCCGGCGCCCCGAAGAGCTCGAGCGGCCGCGTAGTCCCGCGGCCTTCCGAGAGCGTCGTCCCTTCGAACATGACGGTGCCCGCGTAGCAGCGCGCCATCCACAAGTTGGGCGCATTGGGGCTCGGATTGACCCAGGACCGCTCCCCGAGCGGCCAGCCATAACCCGGACCGTCACCAGGCATCCAGTCCTGCATCGTGACGACTTCGCAGTCCACATCAAGCTTGCCCACGCGAATGAACCATTGCGCCAGCTCCCCGAGGGTCAAGCCGTGACGCATCGGCAAGTTGCCCGCGCCGACGAAACTCTCCCAGCCCGCCCGCAGGCGCAAGCCCTCCACCGGCCGCCCGACCGGGTTCGGCCTGTCGAGGACCCAGACCGATTTGCCCCAGCGCGCAGCCTCTTCGAGGACGTAAAGCAATGTCGTTACAAACGTGTAGATCCGGCAGCCGACGTCCTGCAGATCGACGAGCAGAACATCGAAACTGTCCATCATCGCCGCTGTCGGCCGGCGCACTTCGCCATACAGGCTGAATACCGGGATCCCGTGCACGGCATCAACGAAGTCCGGGGATTCATCCATGTTGTACTGCTTATCGCCCCGCAAGCCATGCTGCGGCCCAAAGGCTGCGACGATGCGTACATCGCCCATCGCCATCAGCGCATCAAGTGAATGCGTGAGGTCCGAAGTCACAGACGCCGGGTGCGCAAGAAGCGCCACCCGGCGTCCTTTCAAGGCGCGGCGCAACGCCGGCTCGGCGAGCAGCCGATCGATACCGAATTTCATAGATCAAGCTCGAGCGTGAAGCTCTCGGGATGATGGAAGTTGGGCCGCCCGGGCGGATGCCGCAATGCCCAGTACGAAAGCCTACCACCCTCATCTTCCAGGACCGCGGCTAATCCCAGGCGCAGGCGGGAAGGGGCTTCGGCCGTGATTAAGTCACGCCAAAACACCATCGCCTCAAGAGTGAGTCCCTCGGGTGTGCGGCGAATCGCGATCCGGGGCGCCCGCGCTTCCTGTACCACCGTCATCCCCTGCCGGGGTGCGCTGAACCGGTATAGAGCCCAGGCCTTCGATGGCGCGACGTTAAGCTCGCAGTAGGAGGCCTCGCCGCTTGCGCTTGCGAAGGCCTCGAAGCAGGTATGCGTCCACAGTTCGTGCGCGCGCCGGGCCGTGTCTTCGGCCGGGATGCGCAGCCGGTCAAGATCGGCATCGAGCGCATAGCTCAGCCACAGACGGCCACTCGCCAGAACCCGCACCGCGACGGTAAGGCTGCGCACGGCCGGGCAAGCTTGTACGGAATGACATCTGAGCGTGATGGGCACATGGGTTTCGTCAGGCATGGGATGATTCTACCGCTCCTGTGAAAAGTGATCCGACGGCGATGCAAGACTCCGACTGCGATGTGTTGATCGTTGGCGCTGGCGCCGCCGGGCTCGCCGCCGCCTGCGAACTTGCCGATTCCGGCCGTCAGGTTCTCATCATCGAGGCGCGCGATCGGCTGGGCGGACGCATCTGGACAAGGCAGGAGCCGGGGCTTGCCGTGCCAATCGAATATGGCGCGGAATTCATTCACGGTCACGCCCCGGCAACGATTGCAGTCCTGCAACGGGCCGGTAAAACGGCGATTGAATCGACCGACACCCACTTCAGGCTCAAAGACGGTGAACTCGCCGCACGCAATGATTTTTTTCACGAAGTTCAGCAGGCGATGCGCGAGAACAGCGAGCTTGCCGCCAACGACCTGTCCTTCGACGCTTTTCTCGCCCAGTGCAAATCCCTCTCGCCCGAGTCCCGCCAATACGCAAGGATGATGGCCGAGGGGTTTGACGCGGCCGACACGAGCCGTGCAAGCGCGCGCGCGATCGTAGAAGAATGGACCGGCGACATGTTGAATGATGATGCGCCGCAGTCGCGCCCGCAGGACGGCTACGCTGCTCTCCTCGCGCCGCTTGCAAGCTCTCTGCAGCACGAAAACATGCACCTGCAAATGCAGAGCATCGTTCAGGAGGTGCGCTGGTCAAAAGGATCGGTTGAGGTTGAAGGCACGTTCATCGGCAGCCCCTTCAGGGCAAGCGCGCGCTGCGCGATCATCACCCTGCCCCTGGGTGTTTTGCAGCTGCGGCCGGATGCGCCCGGCGCGGTGCGCTTCAGTCCCGCGCTCGAAACCAAACGCAAAGCCCTGCAGGGACTCGCCTCAGGTCCGGTCATCAAACTCATGCTGCGCTTTGCGTCCGCATTCTGGGAAAAGCTCGATGACGGGCGCTATCTGAATGCCGCCTTCTTCCACGCGCCGAGCGATGATTTCCAGACTTTCTGGACGCAGCTGCCCGCCCGCGCGCCGCTCCTCGTCGCCTGGGCCGGCGGCCCGAGAGCCGAGCGCATGTCGGCCACACTCGCAGCGGAGGATATCGTCCGGGATGCTCTGGCGACGCTGCAGAATATGTTTGGCAAAAACTGCGACGTCACGCAGGAACTGCAAGCTGCGTACCACCATGACTGGCAGCAGGATTCTTTCGCGCGCGGCGCCTACAGCTACGTCATGGTTGGCGGCGATGATGCGCGCGGCGAACTTGCCACACCGATTGACAACACGCTCTTCTTCGCGGGCGAGGCGACCGACAATGAAGGTGAAACGGCGACGGTTACCGGCGCGTTGCAAAGCGGCACACGCGCCGCGCGCGAGGTCCTTGCCCTGGCAAGCTTTTTTCCTGAAGGGCTGCGCTGACGACCGATTGGCGCGGTCGACTGCTACATCAGCGTGCGGAGGACTCTCAATGATGCTGCATCGTCGCTGTTGCCAACGCAGATAGCATCCGCAAGGCCTCACTGGCAGCAAACTTTTGGCTGGGCTGGTGCCGCTAACAATATTTGCGGTGTCGCACTACCGCCAGGGCGTGGGCGGTATCGTTGCGGAATTCGTGCTGGGCGGAATCCTTACCGCATTTTATATGAAATTTCGCGACCTCTTGGCCAATATCACTGCGCATTTCCTCGCAGATTTTGTGCTCAATGTGGTCCTACCTCTCGTCAGTGGCGGTTAGAAGGGTGAACGCCATCTCGATCCCCGCGTGTCTTAATGATATGCAAGCGCTATTGCTCTCGCGGCCTATCTGGATTTCAGGCCGACGAGCTACGCCGCCGGGAATTCGACCACCCGCCAATAGGTGTCCAACAGCGCCGCTGCTTCCATGAACGCATTGGCCGGATTGGCTTTGAGGATATAGCCCGCCACCCCAACATTATACGCCTGGACCTTGTCTTCGTCGGCGTCCGAGGTAGTCAGGACGAACACAATGCTTTTCCTTAAGTCGTCGTCTTGTCGCAGCTCCTGGAGAAACTCAATCCCATTCATGCGTGGCATATTGAGATCGAGGAGAATCAGGTATGGACGCGGTAAGCGCTCGCTACCGTTTGTCCCACGCAGCTTATCGAATGCGTCGATGCCGTCGTGCGCGCCGATGATTGGGTTGGCGATTTTTGCCTTCTTGAACGTGCGTCTCAGCATCATCTGGCAAATGTCGTCATCTTCGACGTGCAATAGGTGCGCAGTGCGCGGTTCAATCATGTGCTGTCTCTTTGCCATCAACCATAGACTGCTGCAGTGGCCACTGAAAACGGAACTGCGTCCCCGTACCGTCTCCTTCGGACTGGACCGTAATGCAGCAGTTCTGCTGCTCCACCAATTTCTTAACGATGGCGAGTCCCATCCCGGTGCTTTCGACTTCGCCGCGTCGCTTTAGCGTCTGAAACAACTGAAAGATTCTCTCGTGGAATTGAGGCAATATCCCCGGGCCGTCATCGCAAACGACGAATTCCATGAAGTCTCCTACGCGCTTTGCCGAGAGGACGATTTCGCCACTCTGCTTATCGTGGAACTTAACGGCATTGTTAATAAGGTTTCTCAGCACCTGTTCCAGTTGCGCGCTCGCCGTAACCATCACCGGCAGTTCGCCTTCAATACGCACCTGAATATGCGCGGGCGGACTCAAGACCTCGATGATACGGTCGAAGATGTCTGCCACATGAGTTTCACTGACGGCCGTATCTGTGCGGCCAACACGAGAATAGGCGAGCAGATCATCGAGCAGGGCTTCCATGCGGTTGATTCGGCTTCGCATCATGCTGAGTAGTTTTCGCGACTCGTCCGAAAGAGTGTCGTGCAAGTCTTCCTCGAGACATAAAGCGGTACTTCTAATCCCGCTCAGCGGCGTCTTCAGGTCATGCGAGGCAATGTAAGCAAAATCCTCCAAATCGCGATTGGACCGCTCCAGCTGCTGATTTTTCTCTCGAAGTTCGCGCGCCTCCCGCGCGAGCCGCTGCTGACGGCTTGCCGTGACATCACGGGCTATCTTCGATATGGCGATGATCTTTCCGCTCGCATCGCGCACCGGCGAGAACGTCACCGACACGTCGATCGACGCGCCGTCCTTATGGACGCGCCTGGTTTCGAAGTTGGAGATCTTCTCGCCGAGCTGTATTTGTGCAGCGATATTTGTTTCTTCGTGCAAGCGGTCCGATGGAAAAAGGCGCGTGATTGGGCGGCCGATCATTTCCGATGCGGTGTATCCGAACATGCGCTCGGCACCCGAATTCCACGAGATGACCGTTCCATCGACGGTCTTCGAGATTATCGCGTCGTCGCTATGCTCGATGATGGCGGAGGAGAGCGAAGCGGGGATCAAGTGCAGTGGTCCGGACTTCGGCGCTTCTGCCTTAAAAGGGTGTTGAGAATCTGGCAAGCTCGCCTTCCTTGGCCGCTATCCGGTCAGCCCAGCATGAGGGGGAAATCTACACGGTCACGAAATTATCGTCGATCAGCACGATTATGTAGTTGCGCTGTTTCGCACTCTCAATAGATAACGCGAAAGCGTTGGTTATAATTGGTGTGTTCGGGTCCTTGAGCATGGCCGTAAGCCCAGTCATCGTCATCGTGTTTCCGCTCGTTCCCGACAACTAGGAGCCCGCGTGCAGGCTTACTGGGATGAGCGGATCTTGTCCAACTAAGTCTGCAACGTGGCAAACCTGCACGCCAGCGCCGAACGACGGCTTGTAGCCGTCAATTTACGCACGTAAAAGGACGGCTTCGGGATCATAAGCGCCCTTTGACGCGGACCCGCATAGACGTCTCAGTGCGGCCAAACCCAGGCAATCAACGTGCGGAAGTCGTCGGCACAGAGCCACAAAGCGGCCGTCACGGTCTCAGTCAAGATCTTCCTCCATCAGTAGCGGCCCGGACCCGCGATCCGACACTGTATCCCCAGGATTCCGCAGGTGGCACACCTTTAGTGACAAGCACCCACAACCGATGCAAGTGTCAAGCTGCCCGCGAAGTCTCTGCAACAATGCGATCCGTCGGTCCAATTCCTTTCGCCACTGTCCCGATAGTCGCTTCCAATCGTTGGCGGTGGGCGTGCGACTGCCAGGCAAAGAATCAATGGCTTTTTTAATCATCGACAATGGCAGGCCCAGACGCTGCGCAACTTTGATAATTGCAACGCGCCGCAGAACATCGCGACCGTAGCGGCGCTGATTGCCGCTGCTGCGCCAGCTCCTGACTAAACCCTTCGCTTCGTAAAAGTGGACAGTTGAAACAGCGACACCGCTTCGCGCGGCAACCTGACCAGCTGACAGTGGCCTAGCAAACTCCTCGGGAGTAATCCTTGCCACAGACACATCCTCTTGACCTCAAGTGCAGTTGAGGTTGTACGCTCGCGATTGTCTAGAATCAAGGTACTGCTGTGTAAGCAGGCAGCGCAGAGAATTGAATGACGAGCATGACTACGCGACCATTTCCATCGGCAGCTTCATCGCTCGGATCATGCTCAGCACGATAGCTCTACTTTCCAGTTCCCGCCGCCTCGGGAATACGGGTCAGTTAATTGATCGCATTGCGTCGGAGCTGAATATCGAGGTCGTCGATCTCGCTAGCCAGCGCTTTTCAGCGTATGACTACGAGCACCGGAACAGGAATGATGACTTCGAGCCGCTCATGAAACGAGTGTTAGCGCACGATCAGATCATCTTCGCGACGCCAATCTATTGGTACGCTGTAAGTCCGGCAATGAAGGTATTTCTCGATCGGATTTCTGATCTCCTCGAACTACCGGACCTTCTTTCCGAAGGTCGCAGGTTGAGAGGGAAGAAAGCGTACGTAGTTTGCACGTCCGTCGGCAGCGATCCTTCGGTGGCATTCATGGCTGCGTTCCGCGACACTTTCGATTATCTCGGCATGCACCTGGGTGGTGTGGCGCACGTCAACTGTCAAGACGGATATTTGCCAGCGGTGCACGATTCGCAGGCATCGAAATTTTCAGCCCTCGTGAGAGAAGCACGCCCATCAACGCAACGGTCGGGCATAAGACGGCGATAGCTCGGGTCAGCACCGCTGGGCGGTAGACATCGACGCCATTTTGGCTCTCGTGAGGCTGCCTTCTCGCGATGATCAATAGCAGTCCCACGGTAATCAATGTCATCAAATAACTGAGGCCGGTAATCACAGCGAAAAATGGCTTTTTCTTACGCGCCCGTCCTATAAGACGTCAGCGTAGTACAAAACGGGCCGACCAAACTTGGCTTTTCGTTACGTTTGATCGAGGCGGATATGGGGGCGAGCCAATTGTAACGATGCCAAAAGCGGTCCTTGGCCGCCGGCTGCTCGGGGCAACAGCACTCATTCCACGAGCCGCAAGCGGTCACTCGAGACCTAGAACCGGCCAGTATCTACGCCTGAGAGCTGTCGATCGTGCGCCATTCATCGCTTGCCGTATTATCGACCCATGTGGCGAGCCGTGCGTATCACTGTCCTGCTGCTGGTGCTGCTGGTCGTGGCCGGCCAAGCGTGGCTCGACCGGTTCAGCACTACCCGCTGGCAGCACACAGTCTACGTCGGCGCGTTCCCGGTTAGTGCCGATGAGAGCACGGCCACCGCGCGCTACCTCGCGCAGCTCGATCAGGGGAAAATCGATGAGGTCGGCGACTTCCTGAAGACCGAAGCTCACCGCTACGGAGTTGGTGTCGATGAGCCGATTGAGCTGAAGCTCTACCCGCAGCTGACGTCACCGCCCCCGGCGCTCGATTCGGGCGCGGGCGTGTTCACGCGCATCCTCTGGAGCCTGAAACTGCGCTATTACCGCTCCCGCGCGCTCTCCACAGTCTCCCGCGCCCGCCCGAAGATTGCGCTGTTCCTGCTCTACCATGATCCGGCGCTGACCCAAAGTGTGCCGCACTCGGCGGGGCTGCAGCGCGGGCTCACCGCCGTGGTGCATCTGTTTGCCAGCCGCTCGCAGGAGGCGCAGAACCGCATCGTGATTACCCACGAGCTGCTGCATACCTTTGGGGCCACGGACAAATACGATCTGGCCACCGGCCTGCCGCAGTATCCGGAGGGTTTCGCCGAACCGCTGCTCGCGCCGCGCTACCCGCAGCCACTGGCGGAGATCATGGCCGGACGGACGCCGCTCAGCGCCACCGAAGCACGCCTGCCCGACAGCCTTGACGATGAGCGCGTCGGGCCTCTAACCGCCCGGGAAATCGGCTGGGCCAGCCACTGAAAGGGGTCACTATGCCCTGAGCCGCGGAGGTATTTTGCTGATGGATCGCTGTCAGCAATACCGTCCACCTGACGACTGTGATCTCAAGGCCGGCAGGCGTACCTGCCAATGATAGGGTGTCGAGCTGACCGATAGCGGACGGTCGCGACGGGCAGATCAGGCTCAAACTGCGAACGCAGTGCAGATTGCGGCCGGTTTCCGACGCTGATCCGAGAACAGTGGAGAATGGCGCGATGAAGGCGGGAAAGTGCGTTGCAGCGACCGGCATCCTTCTGATTATTGTCGCGGCGTGGCCGGCGAGCAATTCCTCTGGCGCCGCTGCAAGCTTGGGTGTTTGACCGAAGCATCACGTCGTACACGGTTGGCCAGTTCTGCCTGAGGGTAAGGTGCTGGGCTCGGTCGCTGGAGTTGGTGTGGATTCGCACGGAAATGTCTTTGTCTTTCATCGGGCAGGACGCAGTCGGTCGTTCGTGACGGACCGCTTCGGGATTCTAGGCGGACGCTCGGCACGTTAACGTCACAACGTAACGTGTGGCTATTTGAACTGAAACAGAGACGTGCGGTTCGCGCTCAGCTCATCACGCGGCCAAGCTCGGCGATCAGATCTCCCTGATCTTCAACTCCCACCGACAATCGAATGAGGCTGTCGCTAATCCCCAAAGACTCGCGCACGGCGGCGGGCAGCGACGCATGCGTCATCAGAGCCGGCTGCTCGATCAGGCTCTCGACCCCTCCCAAGCTTTCCGCGAGCGAGAAGAGCTCGCAGCGTTCGAGCACCTTGCGGGTGTACTCGATATCCCCGCGCAGCACAGCCGTAACGATGCCACCATAACGACCCTGCATTTGACGTTTGGCGAGCTCGTGCTGCGGATGGCTCGCAAGCCCGGGGTAATACACGCGCGCGACCTTCGCATGACTCTCGAGGAACTGCGCCACCGCCTGACCGTTCGCGCAGTGGCGCTCCATGCGCAAGGCAAGAGTCTTGATACCGCGCAGCGTAAGAAAGGAGTCGAACGGACTTGAGACCCCGCCGAGGGCGTTCTGCAGATAGCCGAGCCGTTCCCTCAGCTCCGCATCCTCGCGTACGACCGCAGCGCCGCCCACCGCATCCGAATGGCCGTTCAGATATTTCGTGGTCGAATGCACGACGATGTCGAAGCCATGCTCAAGCGGGCGCTGGATGAAGGGTGTTGCGAAAGTGTTGTCGCACACGGAGAGGAGCTTGTGGCGCTGCGCGATCTTGGAAACCCGGGAGAGATCGACGATTTTCAGGAGTGGATTGGAGGGCGTCTCCACCCACAGCATGCGCGTCGTCGGCCGGATCGCGCGCTCGAGCGCCGCCGCATCGGTGAGATCCGCGAACGTGACCTCGTAGCCGGCCGAACGCTTGCGCACATTCTCGAGGATGCGGTAGCTGCCGCCGTAGAGATCATGCATCGCAACGATATGCGAGCCGGCATCCAGGAGCTCGAGGATCGTCGCCGTGGCCGCCATCCCCGATGCAAAGCCGAATCCGGCAAAGCCGCCCTCGAGATTCGCGACCGCGGCCTGCAATGCGTCGCGCGTCGGATTGGCGGTGCGCGAATATTCATAGCCCTTGTGCACGCCCGGGCTCGACTGCACGTAGGTGGAGGTTGCGTAGATTGGCGGCATGACGGCGCCCGTCAGGGGGTCGGGCCGCTGCCCGCCATGAATGACGCGCGTCGCGAATGCGAGCTCGGAGTCCTTGTCGCTCATGCGCTAAAGCCTGCGACGCAGCCAGTTCAGAAGATCGATGCGGGTCACGAGCCCCAGGAAGTCTTTTCCGTCCATCACGATCGCGACCATGCCGCGGTTGAAGATGTCCATGAGACTTGAGACCGGGGCGTCGGCGGGTACCGTGATGAGGCGGCTCACCATCGCCTTCGTGACGGGCTCATTGAAATGCTCCGGATTTGAGAAGACGTTCAGGAGAATGTCCTCCTCGTCGACAATCCCGACAATGCTGCCCTCGCGCATGACCGGCAGCTGCGAGACATCGTAGAGCTTCATGCGCCGATAGGCCGCGAGCACCGGCTCGCTCGACTCGACCGTCACCGCGGCGCGCTCCCAGTGCCGGCGCGCGATGAGATCGCGCAGATCTCCATAGTGCTCGCGCTCTAGAAACCCCTGATCGAGCATCCAATAATCGTTGTAGACCTTCGAGAGATACTTGTTGCCGCTGTCGCAGACGAAGGTGACGACCCGCTTCGGGCGGGTTTGCTCCTGGCAATAGCGCAAGGTCGCGGCGAGGAGAGTTCCGGTCGACGTGCCGGCGATGATGCCTTCCTTCGCGAGGAGCTCGCGGCAGGTGCGAAACGCCTCCGCATCGGTGACGGTGTAGGCCTTCTTCACACGCGACAGATCGCAGATCGCCGGGATCGAATCCCCGCCGATGCCCTCGACCAGCCAGCTGCGCTCGCCCGGACCTAAGTTTCCGGTCTTCACGTAATCGGCAAATATGGATCCGGCCGGATCCGCGAGTACCATCTCCACTTGCGGTGCGACCCGCGCGAAGAATTGCGACAGCCCGGTGATCGTGCCGCCCGTGCCGACGCCGCACACGATCGCATCGACATCGTGGTTCATCTGCTCCCAGATTTCAGGCGCGGTCGTCTGCGCGTGTGCGCGCGGATTGGCCTCATTGCCGAACTGATTGACGTAGAAGGAATTCGGTGTCTCGCGCGCGAGCTGCGCAGCGCGGTCCTGGTAGTAATCCGGATGGCCCTTGTGCACATCCGAGCGCGTCATGATTACCTCGGCGCCCATGGCGCGCAGGTGAAAGATCTTCTCCTGGCTCATCTTGTCCGGGATGACGAGCAGCAGGCGGTAGCCCTTCTGGCCCGCCACCAGCGCAAGCCCAAGGCCGGTGTTGCCGGCGGTCGCCTCGATGAGCGTGCCGCCAGGCTTGATGTAGCCTGCGCGCTCGGCGGCCTCAATGAGATACAGGCCGACGCGGTCCTTGATGGATCCGCCCGGATTCTGGTTCTCGAGCTTCAGGAAGAGACTGCAGGGGCCGGTGGTCAGGCGTCGCGAGGTGAAGAGCGGCGTCTTGCCGATCATCTCAAGCACGTTGTCGAAGGACTGAAGTGGCATGCCCGGCACTGCTCGCAAGAATACTGTGCCGGGGATTATCCCCGATTCACACAACGCCGAGGAAGTTCGTGCCGCCGCGCCTTTGAAATTCGCGCAGGCCCCGCCTGCGCGTCGTTAATTGCCCCAGCAGGTCGTGGAGTTATCGGTGCCCGCGGAATTCAGCGCCGACTGATTACCGAGCTGATCCACCGAGAACGATGCGCAGGCGGTATCCTTGGCCTGGCTCTTTGCCGCCACCGGCAAAGCGGTCACCTTGAATGACGGCGTGCCGGCAGGCGACGCGGGATTCGGCACGACGACGGTGACCGTGTAGTAGCCGCTGCCAACGGTGACGGGAAAGCCGCCTGCGCCGTAGCCCACCGAAGCCGACGTGGTGCTATAGGCGTTGGTGGTGCTGAACAGGGTCTCCTCGCGCCCCGCAAGATCGAGCACTGCCGTCTTAGCCTCCGTCCGGCGCGATTTGCGGATCGAGGTCTGGTACGAGGGAAGCGCCACGGTAAAGAGGATCGTCGCCACGACCAGCACGACCATGAGTTCGACCAGGGTGAACCCTGCAATTCGCGACCGTGGGGAGAATGATGGATTAGCCATGGTAGGGGAGACTCCTAGCGCCTCTGGATCCAGGTGATGCGGGCGCCCTGAGTGCCGCCGGGCGGGTTGATGAGCTGCGGAGGCAGCGGGCTGCCGGAGACGGTCTGGGTCACAAAGTAGACGTTGCTACCCATGGTGCCGTTACCGCCGCCGGTCACGACCGAGCCGCTTCCCGTACCGCTCCACAACATGCCGCTGATGTTCTTGGTGATGAAGCTGCCGTTCGAATCCGCAAACACCGAGTTTGCAAACGATCCTCCGGTGGTCGGAGAGATCGCCATCGTCCAGCCCGTGGCCGGCGTCGAATTACAGGTAAGAGGCGCATTCACCGGCGGAATCGTGGTGTTCACGATGAAGATGCCGACCTCGAGGATGGGGCTGAAGAGCACCTGCTCGCCTGCTCCGGGCAGATTCATTTCCCAGCCGAACTGGTTGTTGCCGCTCGTACACGTGGTCGAGCCCTGCCAGCAGACCGGATTGGCCGTCACGGCGCGGGTCGTCGTGCCGCTTGAAGTGATGACCTGCGTCTGCAGATTCGCACCCCCGCCGGTTGCGATGATCGTCTGTGGTGCGGTGAGCGCGGCATACTGCGTGGAGCCCTTCGAGTTCCAGCCGCCCGTGCCACCCAGGTTCCAGTCCCAGATGCCGTAAATGCTCTGCGTGCCGTTCGCATAGGTCGCGGCATTCAAGACGGTAAACGGCGTCTGCGAGCCCGTGCCGAAATCGACCATGATGCGTGGCGGGCCGGAATTTGCCGGTGTTGCCGCCACGATAATCTGCGTTGTGATCGGCTGGCCGCCGGGTGTTGAGAAGAGCGCGTTCGGTAATGCGGCCCAGGCACTCGGATTGGTGCTCGTCAGATCGAAGCGCCAGACATTGCCGAGCAGATCGCCCGCGTACACATAATCGATGATGTTGTCGCCATCGAGGTCCGCAGCGGTCACGTATTCAATGCCGTTGTTGGCCGTGCTGCCGGTGGTCGCCAGGTAATAGAACGTGATCCCGCCGCTTCCCGGGGCGAACGCCGGGTCGACGATCATGACGAAGATGCCGGCGGCGCCGCTCGTCGAGCCGACGCCGTTGCCAAACACCGCGCCCCACTTGCCATTATGAAAGCGGCGGATCTGCGGCACGCCGTAGGTCTTGCCGAGATTGTTCTTGCAGGTCGTGTTGCCGACGCAGGTGATCGTCTGGTTGTTCCACTCACCCAACACCAGCGTTGCGGCATTGCCTTCGCTGAAATTGGCCGGATTGGTGACATCGAGCGCATAGATCGCAGCGCCGCCAGGTCCAAGGCCGCCGATGAGCCAGGTGTGCCAGACGCCGCCGTAAAACAGGTCGCCGGTGCCCGGGGTTGCGTCCACGTAATAGTTATGGCCGTACTGCGGGTTCGAAAAATCAAGGCCGGTGTTGGTCGCGTTGTGAATCGTATTGACGACGGCGGCGGGCATGTAGGCGAGCACCTCCTTGCCGTCATTCAAGGTATTCACATAGGTGTTGGTGGAGTCGTACGAGCCCGTCTCAAAGCCGTGCAGCAGGCCGTCGTTGGCGCCGGTGTAGACGACATTGAGGCGCGTCTGCGCGCCATTCGTCTTGAACGTCGCGTAGGGCTGCCCGGAGGTTTCATTGGTGACGCTGCCACCCAGTTTATCAACCCAGGTGCCGCCATACGGGGATGAGGCGGGCCCCACCCAGGTGGGGCTCGAATCGATGATGTCGCCCAGGACACTCGTGCGGTCGCGATAGATCTGGGTCCCAGTGGGTCCCGTGATGGGCTCCTCGTTGGTGCGATCCCCGCGCAGGAACGCCAGCCGCAAGCCCGTGCCGCCCGGGTCCAAGGCTGCCTGCTGACTGCCGGTTCCGGTCGTGAGGTTACCCCACTGGAAGGCGATGCCCGTCGCGCCGTTATAGCTCAATATGCTGCGGGCCGAAGAGCCTTGCGCCGCCGTACTCGGAGCGCCGGTTGCCGGGCAGGTCGCGCCTTCCGCCAAGCCCGTGAGGACGCAGGAGGCATCCCACACCGGCGTGCTGATCCCGGTGACGTTGCCGGTCGTCGGATCGGTCGTGATGAACTGAGAAGTAAGTGAGCCCGCCCAGGTGTCCGGATTGTAGTAGGCGAAATACACCTGCGCGCCGGCCTGCACCTTGGCGGTCTGCTGTTCGTTCAGACCCGCGGAGCTCGCCGACTGGTTAACGGCGGTCGCGCGGAAGCACAGGATCTCATGGATGTTGGTGTCACCGCCCGTCGAGCCGGCAAAGCCAAAGAGGAAATTCGCCGGCAGCGGTCCGTTGGAGGACGTAATGCTCTGGCCCGCGATGACGGATTGATAGGCACCGGAATTGATGCTGTACGAAAGGCTCAGCAGGCCGTCCGTCGTGATCTTCAGTTTGTAGGTGATGGGCGTCGCCTGGCCGCGCGTCAAACCGCCGGTCGCGAACTCGTTGGCAATATTGAAGCCGCTCAATTCCTCGTAAGCGTTGGGTATCGGCGCGTAGTCGCGCAGCGCCGGACTCGGATTCGTGACCATCGTCGGGCGCGATGCGCCGCTTGAATAATTCCACACGGCGCCCGTGATGCAGGTGTTCTGCACCGCCGCCTGCTGCAGGGCGGTGGTATTCAATATCGACGAAGGGTAGTAACTCGGGTACGTCTTGTTCAAATACGCCCACGAGACGTTGCCGGCGCCGCGCATGCCGATGCGATCCGGCTTGTAGCCATAACCCAGGGCGGTGTTGTCGCCGGTCGCAGTATTGGCGCCGGTATAACCGGGCATCAGGTTCTCGCCGTTCAGAAAGTTTCCGAATTCATCGATGCCAAGGCCCACATACGCGCCGATGAGCCCATCGTAGGGCGGGTTCGCGTTCGAGCAGGTGTATCCCAAGCTTCCGCCCCAGGAGCCGATGTTGGGCGTCTGGCCTGCGTCCATCAGAAAGAAGCTGATGCCGTCCGCGCCATCCCCGCCGGCACCGCCCGAGTCGCCGCGATAAGTGACGGTCGTAAAGGTGACCTGCACACCTTTGTTTGTCGGGAAGGCGCTCGCCGGATTCAGAATGATCGCGCCGTTTTGGCTGTAGCCGCCCGGATAGCCGTTGGTGAAGCGCAGCGCGCCGTTACCGACCGCATCAGGGAGCGTGCCGCTCGTTCCGCCGACCAGCTGTTCGCCGCCGTAATACCCAAGGCCCACGCAGGCGGGAATCGTGCCGGTGTTGTTGCCGGCGGTGAGACACGCGCCGTTGAACGGCACCCAGGAGACCGCGGCCGATCCTTTGGTGAAGTCGTCCGAGACCGTGACCTGCGCGAGAACCGCAGCCGGTACGAGCCCAGCAAACGCGACGGCGAGCGCCGTGACGGTGAAATTCGCTTTCATTGACAACCTCCAATAGCCCCCAGGTTGCACACGCCGGTCGTTACGTAATAGGTACTTTCGACTACGGCCACAGCGTTCGCGCTGCCGCCAAAGCCGACGGCGTCAACCTGATAGAGGAGCTTAAAATTACTAGTCGTACTGTCGGCGGTCGTGCCGAGATAGGAAACATAGAAGTACGGCGTCGCGTAATAGGTATTGACGCCGCCCGCGGTATTCAAAGTCATGGTCGGCGGTTTGTACGTGACGCCTACCGGGGCGCCCGCGACCTGCCAGGGGATGTTGGCAGCGTTACCGTTGACGGCAACCGTCGGCAGGATGTTCGAACACACCTGACCCGTGGTGGAGGTCACTAATGCCGTACAGGAGATGGGAGTCGTGACGCCGGTACCGCTTGACAGCCACCACTCGGCGTACTGCTGCGCGCTTTCCGCCGCGTGCAGTGCGCGCGCCTTTTCGCGCTGATTTCCGGCGATCTTCTCCTCGACGCCGTAGCTGCGGAAAATGGCGATCGCCATGATCGTCACCACGAGCAGCAGCAGCAGGCTCGAAACGAGGACGAGACCGCGCTGCCTGGAATGCGCTTGTCGATATCTTGTAATCATGCTGTGTTCACTCCCCCTCTGCCCATCACGGTCACCACACGCGTGAACGGGATCGTTGCCGGCTGCCCGGCCGTCGCCGCCAGGGGATTGGTAAAGGTCAGGGTCACTTTGACCGAGATAACGTTGGACCAATTGTTGGTGGCGGCTACCTGACTCGCAGTCAAATAGCTGTCGATATTGTTGCTGGTGGCGGCGAGGTTGGTACGCACCCCGTACAGGACCTGCATGTTTGTGACGCCGGTGACCAGAGGAACCGCCGCGGCGTTATTGAGCACACAGTTGAGGTTGCCCAGGGCGTCGACGGTGAACTGGTTGACGTAGATCTGCTTCGCCCCGGTGGTGTTGGTATTGCCCGTGCAATTGATCACACCGTCATTGGGCTGGGTGCGAAACTGCACGGTGATGGTGTCGCCGGGCGCCGCTCCACTGTGGGTGCCGGCAATGGCCTGTCCGGCGGTGGTGAAAGGCGCAACCGCGGGAAACGACGTCGCGAGCGTGTTGATCGTCGGATCCGGAAAATAGCCCGCCGACTGCACGACATCGGCGATCAGGGTCATTGCCAGGCGCTGGCTGTCCTGCAACTGGCTCATGGAGCTCTGCGCGCCAAATGTCCGGGTCATGTCCTGCACCAGCGTCAGCAGGCCCGCCAAGAGAAACAGGCCTATCAATACCGCAACCGACAGCTCGATGAGCGTGAAACCCTGCTGTTTGCCGCGCCGCCGGGGCAACGGTCGTGTGAGATTCGTATTCATGGCTCTACATACAGCGTGTAGGAGGGTAGTTGCAGCGCGGCCGGCGTGCCGGCGGCGAGCGCTGCGGTCGCGGCCGCGGCTTCCTGGCTGTCGACGGCAACTAAATTCTCGGACCAGGTGATCGTGATGACGCAGGTCACCGGTACCGCGCCGGTTGCGCACAGCACGGTCGCCTGATCGTTGGTCAGTATCGCAGCCAATGCGGTTACCCATGACTGCACGTCGTAGGCGGCGACGGCGCTTGGCGTGCAAGGTGCGCTGCCGGCAGTGGTGCAATTCGTCACTGCGACCAAGGCAGGATCAGAAGACGTGATCGTCGTCTTGTTCACGGTGACGGTGTTCGCTCCAACACCGGTCGCCCAATAGCTGCGGTTCGCATGCATGCTCGAGGCGAGACTTGATGCCTCGATCGCGGCCAATGAGCGATCGCTTGCCACGCCCGTGCTCGAATAGGCGAGCGCCTGCATTTTGGCGATGCCGAGGAGGCCGACAGAAACCACGACCAGCGACACCAGCACCTCGATGAGACTGAAGCCGCGCGCGGAAGATGCTGTTAATCGGGACATCATGCGCAGCCTCCTGTGCCGGAGCCCACAATCTTCAGCTGCCCGACGATACTGATCGCAAGGCAGCGCGTGGTGCTCGCGTTCGGCACGACGGCGTGCAGTGTGACGAGGACCGAGCCGGCAAGACCCAGGGCAAAGCCCTCGCGATTGAAGGTCACGACGCTCATGCCGTTACTGGCGTTAAAGGTGTCGCTTGCTGAAAACACCCGCTGCACGCGCAATATCGTATCTCCCGCACCCACCGCGCCATTGCCGTTGACATCGGAAAAGACGATCCACCCGGACTGCCAGGCGGTGCTGCCCGAACAGGTGGGTGCGGCGGCGGAAGGATTTGCGGAGCTGCAGATACTGACCGTCTGACCTTCTTTGATGGCCTCGGAGCGCGCATACATCATGTCGCCCAAAAGCCCGTTGACTTCGGAGGACATGCGGTTGGCGTTCGATACATAGGTGAACATCGGGATACCGATCGTCAAGAGGATGGCGACGATCGTGATGACAGTCAGGGTCTCAACCAGCGTTATGCCCAGGACCCTCTTCTTCGGGGGTCGGGATAAGCGGCGGTGCGTTGCTGCCAGCAGGTTCATGCGCGTAACCATAGAGGTCCAACCTTTCGTGAAGCTGACGATAGTGATCTGGGATGTTCAATGTGTGACGTTATTCGCAGTTTCTCCCCGCGGCGCGCTTGCCGCAGCCGGAAATTGCACTCGAATTCGCGTTCCGCGACCTTGCGCACCCGTATCGATCGTGACATCCGCGCCGTGCAGGCGCGCGATCTCCTCGACGATGGCCAGGCCCAAACCACAGCCATGGCCGGTGGAGCCGGGCAATCGATAAAAACGCTGCCGCACCCGCTGGCGTTCGCTTTCCGGAATTCCCGGCCCGTCATCTTCGACCTCGAGATAGGGCTCGCTCTGCGCGCCTGCACAGCGCACGGTGACATGCCCGCCGGCGGGCGTGTAGTTGAGTGCATTGTCCACGAGGTTGCCGAGCAGATCCTCAATGAGCCAGGCGCTGCCCGTGACGGTTGCAGGCCCTACATCGGCGCCCAGGTCAAGCCGCGTTTTGACCGAGCGGTCAACATTGCGCTCGATTACCCGCCCGATGAGCGGCCCTAATTCCGTCAGCTGAAAGTGGTCGGCAAGATTGGCCGACGGTTCGGCGCGCGCCAGCGCCAATAATTGATTAGCCGAATGTGCCACGCGTGCAACGCCATCGCGCAAGGTCGCAAGGCGCATCTGCAGCCCCCTCGCGGCAGGGTCCTGGGTGAGAAGATCAAGATGTCCGAGAAGTCCGGTGATCGGCGTGCGCAGCTGATGCGCGGCATCGGCCACGAACTCACGCTGCGAGCGCGCGGCCTCGCGCAGTACCTCAAATAGCCCGTTCAAAGCATCCACCAGCGGACGTACTTCGGCCGGAACCGCCGCTGTCTCAAGGGGCCGCAGCTCCCGCGGCGAGCGCGCCTCGATCTGGGTTCGCACCGCCACCAGCGGGCGCAGGCCGTAGCGCACGCCAATCCACACCAGGAGAAGCGTCGCATCGATGAGGATGAAATCCATGAGCCAGGTGCTCGTCAGAATGAAATGTCGCGCACCCTCGCGGCGGTTGGTCGTCTCGGCGACCGTGATCATCGCCGCGCCCGCATCGGTGCGCATGCGATAGGTCACGATGCGGATCTTGTGACTGCCAAGCCAGCCGTCGGCGTAGGCCGGATTGTCCTCGTGCGAAGAGGCGGCGGGCAGCTGCGGATTGCCGGCAATCAACTGGTTATCCGGACCCCAGATGGAGTAATAGAAGGTTTCGGCATGATTGACGCGTGAGTTCGGCGGCGGTTGCTGCGGCAGCTGCGCATAGATCCTGCCGTCCGCCACTCTGATGCGCGCCGCCTGCGCGAAGGCTGCATCAGCGAGACTCTGATCGTAGGCCGTACGCATGAAGAGCATCGAGGCGCGGTAGTCGGCGAATCCTCCTGCCAGCATCAAAAGTGCAAGCGGCGGCAGGAGGAGCACCAGCAGGCGCCGGTGAATCGATGTCGCCGGCTCAATCTTCGGGCTCATCGAGACGATATCCAAGTCCGCGCACGGTGCGGATGAGCGCCACATCGGCGAGTTTCGCGCGCACGCGCGAAACATAAACTTCCACCGCGTTCGGCGTCATCGCCTGATCCCACTTGGCGATCGCCTGCTGCAGGCGTTCCTTTGAGACGACGCGGCCGGCGGAGAACGCGAGACACTCGAGCACGAGCCATTCGCGGCCGGTCAATTCCACGGTGCGCTCATCGATGCGCAGCTGCCGGCCGGCGACATCGATGCGCAGCCTGCCGAAATTCAGCTGTCCGTTGGTATTGAGATTGGCGCGGCGGATGAGCGCCCGGCAGCGGGCGGCGAGCTCCGACTGCTCAAAAGGTTTCATCAAAAAATCATCCGCCCCAAGATCCAGTGCTTCGACCCGCAACGCGACCGTCTCCCGGGCGGTGAGGATCAGAACCGGCAGGTGCGATCCTTGAGTTCTCAGGCGGCGTACAAAAGTCAGGCCGTCCTCGCCGGGAAGTCCGATATCGACCACCGCAAGGTCAAAGCGCTCGGCGGCAAGCGCCGTCGCGGCAAGCTCCGCGCTCGGCGCGCGATCCACCGCGAAGCCTGCAACAGCAAGCCCGCGCTCGATCGCATCGGCGACCAGGTCATTGTCCTCGACCACCAGGATACGCATACGGGCACTTGCCATCGGGCGAAGGCGCGCATTTTACGCTTCGCGAGCCTGCGTGCCGATGACCAGTCCCGATTCCACCCATTCGCGCAGAAACCCGGCGGCATGCGCGGGCGCCGCCTGTTCGCCGCAGCTTGCGCACAGGGCCACGCACAGCTCCCCGAAGCTTGCACCCGAGTGTACGGCGTCGAGCGCCTGTGCTTCCTCTGCCGACAGGGGGCGAAAGAAAATCTGCAGTTCCCGGCGCCATAAGAGCCAGGCAACGGGCGATGCCTGTGCGGCAGGCTCAGGCGGTGGCGCGCTTTGTGTGAGCGCCTTCCAGAACGCCGGTGCATTCCAGCTGAGATCAACACGCCGCAAGGCAGGATGCAGCTCAAATCTGAGCTCGGCCCAATCCTCCGGGGCAATCTGCCCCAAGACGGCGACGCCAATGTATGCGGCGTCGGCGGCATCGAATACTTCGCTCATCGCCCATTCCCAGCTTGCAAGCTCCGCACGCAGCGGCATCGATTGATGATCCGGATGCGTTTTTATAAAGGCGTCCAGTGCACCGCCGTAGAACCGAATCGAGGCAAAGTTTGAATCGTGGGCCCTGACGTAGGCATCGCCCAGATTTGCGAACTCCTCCTTGCCGAGGAGCGCGAGCAACGCCGGATAGTGAGCCTCAAGCGCCTCGATCAGCCGCGCGCCGTAGCCATCGCCATAGATCGCAAGACGCGTATCGATAGGCACTTTGTGCGTACCGACGACGCGCGTCTGAATCCCGTGCGCGCCGCTCAGCAGGAATTTTTGAAAGTCATCCTCAAGGGAGGCAAGGCCGCCCATCTTCAGCTCACCCGGCGCGCGTGCGGCAGGTCCTGCGCCAACGCGGCCTCACAGACGCGGCGCGCGGCCATGAGCTCCGCCTGCAGTTCGGCGAGCGGCGGAATATTGGCATCGCGCTCGATCATGGTGGAAACGGAGCCGAAGCGCCGCACCGCCGTCTCGTACAGCGCCCAGACCGGATCGGGCACCGGGAAATCGTGGGTGTCGATGAGATAGTCGCCGTGATTCTGGTGGCCGGCGAGATGGATCTGCTGCACGCGCTCGACGGGAATTGCAGCCAGATACGCCTGCGGGTCAAATTCGTGATTGACGCTGCTCACATAGATATTGTTGACGTCGAGCAGAATGAGACAGTCGGCCTCGTGGGCGAGCGTGCGCAGAAAATCCCACTCGCTCAGGCGCGAGTCGCGGAAGCTCACGTAGCTTGATACGTTCTCCAGGAGAATGCGGCGACCGAGTATGTCCTGCACCGTGCGCACGCGCTCAGCGACGTGGTGCAGGGCTTCATCCGTATACGGCAGCGGCAAGAGGTCGTGCAGATTCTTGCCGCCGACTCCGGTCCAGCACAGATGATCGGATATCCAGGCAGGCTGGAGGCGGGAAGCGAGCGCCTTCACCGCTTGCAGATAGGCGCGATCAAGCGGCTGCGTGCTGCCGATCGACATGGAAACCCCGTGCATCGCCATCGGGTAATGCTCGCGGATGCGCATGAGATTGTGCAGGGGCTTGCCGCCCGGCACGAGGTAGTTCTCAGTCAGGGCCTCGAACCAATCGACCGCGGGTCGCTCGTTGAGAATCGTCTCGTAGTGATCGACACGCAGACCGAGGCCGAAGCCCAGGGATGGGCGAGTCAGCATGGTTGAAAGCACGGTGGAGGAATCCGAAGTGACTCCCCCACCGCGCGAATCAGCAGTCAGAAGAGCTCAGGAGCCCTTCATCTTGGCCTTGGCAGCATCGCAATCCGCCTTGCTTCCCATCGCCACAAAGCCCTTACCCTTGCAGGAGTTCTGGCCTTTACAGCTGTTGTTGGCTGACTTGCAGGACGACTGGCCCTTGCAGGAATTGACACCTTCGCACTTCACCTTGCCATCATCCGCAGCGGCGGCGGTGAACGAGGCGGTTGCGAACATGATCGCAGCGGCAGCGGCCAGGGCGATGCTTCCAGTCTTTCGAGTATTCATCAATGCTTCTCCGGTTAGTTATGTAGCTGAAAATCCGGTCACTAGACCGGATGCCGAAGCGAAACCTTTCGCTCCCGGTGCGGGAGTGGACCCCCTCCCCGTGCGGGCGTAATTCTACCCCTCGGTGCGGGCCGGTCGCACAGTTTGTCGCATTGGGCCGACAATCCGTCGCTACCCTTGAAAGCTCCCCGCGTGGGGCCATCTTGCTTTCCGGGGTTGGTGCCGATCGACTCATACAGTACGCGGTGAAAACGCTACTGGATGCGCGTGCAATGCCATGCAGATGCGGCATCCCTCTTATAGAATGGCCGATCCGCGCGGGCATCTCTTGTCCGCCCTATCTGCGACTCCATCCGAGGTGGCTTAGGAATGACCGACGTCCCTGCTGACGCCATCCGTGTGCGTGGCGCGCGCCAGAACAACCTGAAGAATCTCGATCTGGCGATCCCCCTGAACGAGCTCGTGGTGGTGACCGGGGTTTCAGGTTCCGGGAAGTCGTCGCTCGTGTTTGACACCCTGTATGCCGAAGGGCAGCGCCGCTATGTAGAGACCTTCTCGCCCTATGCGCGCCAGTTTCTGGATCGCATGGACAAGCCACAGGTGGATTCCATTTCGGGAATTCCTCCCGCGATTGCCATCGACCAGACCAATCCCGTGCGCACTTCGCGCTCGACCGTCGGCACGATGACGGAGCTCAACGACCATTTAAAACTCCTGTTCGCGCGCGCGGCGCAATTATTCTGCAGGCATTGCGGCAAGGCCGTGTGCCGTGATTCTCCGGAGAGCATGTACGCGGACATGCGGCGGCGCGCCGAGCTTGCCGGCGATCCGCGCCTCATCGTGTGTTTTCCGGTGCCGGTGCCGAAGAACTTCAAGGAAGCCGAAGTGCGCGAGCTCCTGCAGAAGCAGGGCTACACACGCTTTTTCGAGGACGTCCCGAGCACCCGCAAACGCGCGCGCAAGGTCACCACGCTCGAGGTCGTGCAGGATCGTCTGCGCGTGGGCAGCGCCGAATCCTCGCGGGTACTGGAGTCGCTCGAGGCCGCTTTGCGAGTCGGCCGCGGCCGCATCAACATTCATGTCGTCGCCGAAGGCGATCCCCCGCCGCGCCTGGATTCATGGCGCTACTCAAGCGAGCTGCACTGCGCCGAGTGCGATCTGTCCTACCGCGAGCCGGTGCCGAGTCTGTTCTCCTTCAATTCGCCGCTTGGCGCCTGCGAGAGCTGCCGCGGCTTCGGGCGCACGATGGGCATCGACTACGGGCTCGTCATTCCCGATGAGAGTAAGTCCCTGCGTGCGGGCGCAATCCGGCCCTGGCAGACCGAGTCGAATGCCGAGTGTCAGGAGGATCTGCAGAAGTTCGCCAAGAAGCGCGGCATTCCCCTCGACCGCCCGTGGCGCGAGCTCTCCGCCGCCCAGCGCCAGTGGGTGATCGAGGGCGAAGGCGAGTGGAAAAAAGGTGTCTGGTACGGCGCGCGGCGCTTCTTCGCGTGGCTTGAAACCAAGGCCTACAAGATGCACGTGCGCGTGCTCCTGTCGCGCTACCGCGCCTACACGCCCTGCACCGTCTGCGATGGCGCACGCCTGAAGCCCGACGCCTTGCTGTGGCGCATCGGCACTCGGGAGCTTGCCGATTCGGTGTTGCCGCCGGCGAAACGCATGCGTCCCCCGGGTGTCGACTGGAGTGCCGAGACTCTGCAGGCACAGCCCGGGCTTTCGATCCACGATCTGATGCTGCTGCCAATCGAGCGCGCCTGCGATTTCATGCGCCGGCTCGCCCTGCCGCCGCCGCTTGATGCGGCGACCGACCTTCTCCTGGGCGAGATCCGCGCGCGTTTTATTTACCTCTCCGACGTGGGCCTCGGGTACCTCACCCTCGACCGGCAATCGCGCACGCTCTCGGGCGGAGAGGTGCAGCGCATCAATCTGACGACGGCGCTTGGCACTTCGCTCGTCAACACCCTGTTCGTGCTCGATGAGCCCTCGATCGGCCTGCACCCGCGCGACATGCGGCGCGTGATAGCCGTGATGAAGCGTCTGCGCGACGCGGGCAATTCTCTGGTGGTGGTCGAGCACGACCCGCAGATCATGCTCGAGGCGGACCGGATCCTCGACATGGGTCCGGGCGCCGGTGAACGCGGTGGCGAGGTGGTGTTCTTCGGCACGCCGGCGGCCATCAAGAAGAGCGCGCAATCCCTCACCGGGGACTACCTGAGCGGCCGCAAGCTCGTGGTGGCGCCGCGCGTGCCGCGCCGTGCCTCATCCGAGGTCGTCGCGGAGTGGCGGCCGAACAGATGGCTCGAGCTGCGCGGCGCGCGCGCACACAATCTGCAGAACGTCGACGTGCGCATACCTTTGAAGCGTCTGGTGTGTGTCACCGGTGTTTCCGGATCAGGCAAATCAACCCTCATCGAGGATGTGCTGTATCCGGCGCTCTTGAAGTATCAGGGTAGGCCGACGATCGCGCCCGGCGAGTTCGACGGCTTGCGCGGCGCGGACCTCATCGACGACGTCGTGATGGTCGATCAGACTTCCATCGGGCGCACGACGCGCTCGAACCCCGCAAGCTACGTCGGTGCCTTTGACGGCATCCGCGAGCTCTTCGCATCCGAGCCTGGCGCGCAGGAGCGCAAGTACACCGCCGGTACCTTCAGCTTCAACTCCGGCAACGGCCGCTGTCCGAGCTGCGGGGGCAACGGCTTTGAGCATGTGGAGATGCAGTTCCTCTCCGATGTGTATCTGCGCTGCCCGGACTGCAACGGCAGCCGCTACCGAAGCGAGGTGCTCGACATCAAGCACGAAGGCGCCGACGGCCGCCGCGCAAACATCGCCGAAGTGCTCGACATGACGGTGACGCAGGCGCGCGCCTTCTTCGCCGATTCACGCGAGATCGCCGCGCATCTGACACCGCTTGCCGATGTGGGCCTGGAATACGTGAAGCTCGGCCAGCCGGTGCCGACGCTTTCCGGCGGCGAGGCGCAGCGCCTGAAGCTTGCAGGCCATCTTGCAGCCGCAGCTTCGGCCGCCTCGAGCACTACCCATCTGGGGAAACTCTTTCTATTCGATGAGCCCACCACGGGACTGCATTTCGAGGACGTGGCAAAACTTCTGCGCGCCTTTGGCAAGCTCCTCGCCGCCGGCCATTCGATTCTCGTCATCGAGCACAACCTCGACGTCGTGCGCGCAGCCGACTGGATCATTGATCTCGGACCTGAAGGCGGGGAGCGCGGCGGCAAGATCGTCTGCGTCGGCACGCCCGCCGAGGTGCGCGCGCGGCCGGACTCCTTTACAGGCGCGGCACTTGCCGCCTACGAAGACTCGCTCGCCGGTGTGCTGCCTGCCCCACAGCGCGCGGTCGCCGAAGAGGCGACCGGCTACGCGCGCGGTAACGGCCACGACAAGAACTCGATCGTCATCCACCGCGCGCGCGAACACAACCTGAAGAACATCGACGTCGCGATTCCACGCGATCGCTTTACCGTCATCACGGGCGTCTCAGGATCGGGTAAATCCACCCTCGCATTTGACATCCTCTTCAATGAGGGCCAGCGCCGCTATCTCGAATCGCTGAATGCGTACGCGCGCCAGTTCGTCCAGCCCGCCTCACGCCCCGATGTCGATGCGATCTACGGCATCCCGCCGACGGTCGCCATCGAGCAGCGCACGAGCCGCGGCGGCAGGAAGAGCACGGTTGCAACATTGACGGAGATCTATCATTTCCTGCGGCTGCTCTATGTGAAACTCGGCACCCAGTACTGCCCGGACTGCGCGGTGCCGATCGAGCCGCAAAGCACGGCGGCGATCGCCGCGCGCCTGCTGCGTGACTTTCGCGGCCAGCGCATCACCTTGCTTGCCCCGCTCGTCATCGCGAGGAAGGGCTATTACACCGATCTTGCCAAATGGGCGCGCAGGAAGGGATTCAAGACCCTGCGCGTCGATGGAGCGAACGTCGCGACGGCTTCCTGGCCGCGCCTGTCGCGCTTCCGCGAGCACACGATCGAGCTGCCGCTCGCGCCGATTGACGTCAGCGCGAAGAGCGATACCGAGCTGCATGCGGCGCTCGAGCGTGCGCTCGACTTCGGCAAAGGCGTGCTGCACGTGCTCGGGCCCAACTCCGCGCGGCCGACCGTGTTTTCAACGCGGCGCGCCTGTCCTTCCTGTGGCAAGGGCTTTGCCGAGCTTGATCCGCGGCTGTTCTCGTTCAACTCCAAACACGGCTGGTGCGAGAGCTGTTTCGGCACCGGCGTTTCCCTCGAGGGCTTCAGCGAAGAGCACACCGGGGAGGAGAAAGGCTGGAATGAATGGTATGAGCACGAGGCGGCCGCCTGCGGCGCATGCGCCGGCGCCCGCCTGAATGCCATCGCGCTCAATGTGCGCTTCCGCGAGCGCTCGATCGCGGCGCTCGCACACGAGCCGATCGGTGAGGCGCGCAGGTTCTTCGCCGCCTTGAAGCTCAACACGCGCGAGGCGGCCATCGCGCGTGACCTGATGGCGGAGATCCGCGCGCGGCTGTCGTTTCTCGAGCGAGTTGGCTTGGGCTACCTGACGCTCGATCGCTCGGCGCCGACGCTCTCCGGCGGCGAAGCGCAGCGCATCCGTCTCGCAGCCCAGCTCGGCTCGAATCTGCAGGGCGTCTGCTACGTGCTCGATGAGCCGACGATCGGGCTGCATCCTTGCGACAACGTCGTGCTGCTCGATGCGCTTGCGGAACTTGCGACGCAGCGAAATACGCTGGTCGTAGTGGAACACGACGAGGACACGATCCGCCGCGCCGATCATGTGCTCGATCTGGGTCCGGCCGCAGGCGTCAGGGGCGGGGAAGTGGTGGGCGCGGGCACGGTCGCCGATCTCATGCGTAATCCCGACTCCATCACCGGACGATTTCTGCGCGAGCCGCTGCAGCATTCGACAAAACCGCATCGCGAAGTGACGCCGCGCACGCCGAGCCTGCAGCTCGAGCGCGTCGAGCTGCACAACGTGAAAAAAGTGGATGTGCGCGTTCCGCTCGGCCGGCTGGTCGTCGTCACCGGAGTGTCAGGCTCGGGCAAATCGACCATCGCGCGCGATGTGCTGTACGCCAACCTCAAACGGCGCCTCGCCGAGGAGACGCGCAGGACGAAGTCGCAGCACGGGCTCTTGGGTTGCCGCGCTCTGCGCGGCATGGAGCACATCGACCGCGTACTCGAGGTGGATCAAAGCCCGATCGGCAAGACCCCGCGCTCCTGTCCTGCGACCTATGTCGGATTCTGGGATGAGATCCGCCGCATCTACGAGGGAACCACCGAGGCACGCATCCGCGGATTCAGCGCGAGCCGCTTCTCCTTCAACACTTCCGGCGGTCGCTGCAGTGCCTGCGAAGGCCAGGGCGTGCAGACGATCGAGATGAGCTTTTTGCCGGACGTCAAAGTACTGTGCGACGTGTGCGCAGGGCGCCGTTTCAATTCGGAGACCCTCACCGTGCAGTGGCGCGGGCTTAGCATCGCCGCAGTGCTTGCGATGAGCGTCGATGACGCCGTGAAATTCTTCGCCGCGCACCCGCGCGTGCACCACTCGCTTAAGCTTTTGCAGGACGTGGGCCTGGGGTATCTCACCTTGGGCCAGCAGAGTCCAACGCTCTCCGGCGGCGAGGCGCAGCGCATCAAGCTCGTGACCGAGCTTGCCAAGGTGCGTGGCGACGTGCGCGCCGGGCCGCGGCAGAAGCCGCGGCATACCCTCTATGTGCTCGATGAGCCCACCGTCGGCTTGCATATGGCGGACGTGGAACAGCTCCTGGGAGTGCTGCATCGCCTGGTTGATGCCGGCAACACGGTCGTCGTCGTCGAACACAACCTCGACGTGATGGCCGAGGCGGACTGGATCATCGACATGGGGCCGGACGCCGGGGACCGCGGCGGTGAGATCGTGGCCTCGGGCACGCCCGCGGAGGTCGCACGGCGCAAAGCGCGCTCGCACACCGGGCGTGTGCTCGACAAATTTCTGCGCGAGCGTACCCTGTCGAGCTGACATGGCTCACGATCTTGTCTGCTGGAAATGCGGTGCTGCGCTTGCCGCCTTGAGTCTGCCGCTGCTGCGCCGTGATGAATGCCCGCAGTGCCGCGCCGAGCTGCACGTCTGTCGGCTGTGTGTGGAGTACGACACGCGTCGCGCCAAGCATTGTCGCGAACCGACGGCCGAGGAGGTGCGCGACAAGACTGCGGCCAACTTCTGCGATCACTTCAAGCCACGCGCGGGCGCCTACACGGCCCCCAATACCGGCGCCATCAGTCAGTCGCAGACCGCGCTCGAAAGCCTCTTCGGCAAACGCTGACGAGCCGCTGCGCGAGCAATCAGCTCTTGCGGACGCGCTCCGTCAGACGCGCCACGAGCCGTCCGAAGGAGGAATTCTTTTTGACCTCCACGCGCAAATGACGCACGCCGCTGTCGTTGAGCAGCTCGCCGCGGCCGTCATCGAGCTCGAGGTTTCCGGCGCCTAGAATCTCAAGCGTCTGCTCGAGGGACAAAGGCGCCTTGCGCGCGTTCGCGTTCACGCTGCCGCGCAGTTTCTTGCTGCGACTGGCGGCGGCGCGCGCCGCCGGTGAGGCCGTCTTCGCACGTCCGCTCTGCAATTTCGCGGCGCCGCGCTGTGGCACGACCGCAGGCTGCGCGGCAACCACCGCCTGCGGCGCATCGACGAGCTTGATTTCGTCATCCTGCGCCGCGCGGTGAGGCTGCGGTGCGCTGGTCCTCGGCACAACCTTTTTGTCCGCGGCAGTCGCGCGCCCGCGCTCGATTGAGCTGACCGGCACGACCGCGACGGAAGTGAACTCCGAGCGCACATACTGGGCTACCTGTTTGGCGGCAACCGCATCGGTGAAGAATCCGAGCCGCAGTCCAAACCACTTACGACCCTCGCGGCTGCCCTCCACCGTGTAGAGCGTGTAGGCACTGAAGATCGCAAGCGGCGGCACTTTGTCGAGCGCCAGGGGCTGCACCGACCATTGCAGCTGCACGGCAAAAGACACGGGCACATTCTGCTGCACGGCCTCTTTGAGAGCGCGGCGCGTACCGGTGTCCTCCGGACGCAGCAGCGAGATGTCGCTGTGGACCGCACGGTGGTCGCGCGGCTGATTGTCGCTGCGGCGCTCCTCCAGAATCTTCATGACCTGAGTGTCGGAAAGAACCGGCGCTTCGGGTTGCGCATTCGGCGCCGTGCGCACACTCGCAGGCGGCGGCGCCTTGCGCGTTGCGCTCGTCTCATCGAGCGCAGCCATCACTTCGCGTACGTTTGACAGCGGCGCTCTCGCCGCAGGCCGCGCGCCGGCCGTGGCCGCCTGCGGCCGTCCGGCATCGCGCGCGGGCGTGCGCGGCGATGCTTGCGCCGCGGGCGTGGCGATGACATTCGCAGCCGGTGCGAGCGTCGGCGGTGCCGGCGGCACGGGCGTGCGCGCCGCGACCGGCGCTGCAGTATCTTTCGGCGGGTTTACGATTGGCGCGGGTGGTAAAGCCTGCACTGCGGCTGCGGCCAGTGTTTTTTTCGGCGCCTCGACGGCTGGCGTTGCCGCGACAGCTCGTGTGCCGACCGCAGCCGTGGCAGTTGCCACAGGCAGCGCCTTGCTTAGCGCGGCTGCTGGCGCAGGAGGTGCCGCGATGGCGCCGGCGGCAGCGGCGGTCTCGGCGGTTTTCTGCGCGGAGTGAATTTGCGGCGGCTGATCCGCGGCCGCTTGGCGCGCACGCAGACGCTTGCCTGGCGCTTCGCCCGCCCACGCGCCCGGGTACACGTCACGTACGACGCTCAACCACTCTTCGGCCTCCTCCAGAGTGTCGAAATAACCCATGTGCAGGCGGAAGCGCTCGCGGCCATCCTCGAGCCGTCGGCTGACAAAAAATCTGAAGCGTTTAAGCTCCGGCGTATCCGGATGCGAAAGTGCCATCGGAGTCGTCGATGAACATAAGTTGATGACAAACGGATCGGCATTCGCAGCAGGTGCGCTGTGATCCGCTGCATCCGGGCGATCGCCGGCAGATGCCAACTGTGGCTGCACTGTCATGTAGTCCCCCCGCACCCCGATCGGACAACTACCGGAGCTAAAGCCGCAGTTCCTGCTGATAGTGGGGGTATTGCACGTTCGCGCGTCGCGCGATCGTGGCGGCCCCGCCGTCATAGGAACTTCCCTTAGACCGGTGGCTTTGCGTCCCCGCCTTTCGACGGGTTTGCTCGACTCACTTCACGCTGCCAGTGTCAAAGCGTCGCCGAAAAGAGTCAAGGGGTGTGCGCAGTACTTGGCAGACGCATCACTTTAGTATTTGAGCCAAGCAACATAATGCGTCTAACTCGCGACGCGCTCAGCGATCGTGTCCTGCGTTGAGAGAGCGCGCGCGACGAGCACCTCGGTCATCGCAACAGCCGCGAGCGGTCGCGCAAGATAGAAGCCCTGCGCGACATCGCAGCGCAGCTCGCGCAGAAACGCCAGTTGCTCGCTGTTTTCGATGCCTTCGGCGACCACGCGTTTCTGCAGCGCGTGCGCCATGACGATGATTGTCTCGACGAGCGTCGCCGAGGCCGGATTCTGCGGCACATCGTCGAGGAAGGTGCGGTCGATCTTCACTGTATCGATCGGATATTTGCGCAGATAGCTGAGCGAGGAATATCCCGTGCCAAAATCATCCAGCGCAAGATGCACGCCAAGCTGCGCCAGGCGCGCAAGCGCGGCGCCCGCCGCCTCATCCGCAAATACACTTTCCGTAAGTTCAAGCTCGAGGAGCTGTGCGGGCAGATCGTACTTTTCCAGCGCGCGCCGCACGATCTTGGGAAATTCGGTCTGCTTCAGCTGCTGTGCGGACACATTCAAGGCAAGCCGCGCGGGCGCAAGGCCCCGATCGCGCCAGCTCGCGAGCTGCGCGCACGCCGCCTCGAGCACCCAACCGCCAATGTCGACGATGAGTCCGCTCTTCTCCGCCGCCGGCACAAATTCGCCCGGGAAGCGCATGCCGTCGCGCGGCGTCTGCCAGCGCAGGAGCGCCTCGACACCGACCAGCGCGCCGTCGGCGATGCTGAACTGCGGTTGATAGAAAAGCGAGAACTCCCGGCCGCGCAGCGCATGCTGCAGACCGGTTGCGCTTGGCAGCGACGGCTTATTGGCCATGTCCGGATCAAAGAACATCACGCGGCCGCGGCCCAGATCCTTGGCGCGATACATCGCGGTATCGGCGTTGCGCATCAGATCCTCGATCGTCGTTGCATCGTCGGGAAACAGCGTGATGCCGATGCTCGCGCAGACGAAACAGTCGCGGCCGGCGATGTTCACCGGCAACTGCAGAGATTCGATGATGCGCTCGGCAACGGCCGAGGCCGCATCCGGATCGGCGACGTTGCGCAGAATCACCGTGAACTCATCCCCGCCCAGGCGCGCTACCGTATCGCCATCCTTGATGCACGAGCGCAATCGCTGCGCGACGATCGTCAGCAGCTGGTCGCCGGCGGTATGGCCTACCGAATCATTGACGCGCTTGAAGTGATCCAGATCAATGTAGAGGAGCGCGCCGCGGCTCAAGCCGGACACCGCATTCGCCAGCTCCTGGGCGAGACGATCGCGGAACAGCAGGCGGTTCGGCAG
>Ga0302326_10003461_pt1 | contig 37124 bp, 24 predicted proteins | sample Palsa_T0_3_FD_202264 | JGI IMG/M metagenome (GOLD analysis project Ga0302326, IMG submission 202264) | Peat permafrost microbial communities from Stordalen Mire near Abisko, Sweden - Palsa_T0_3 | ecosystem: Environmental > Terrestrial > Soil > Palsa > Peat permafrost | place: Sweden: Abisko... | reverse complement strand
TTAGGCGCGCTCGCTCTTCTTGCATTTTCGATTATGCTCGTTGAAGGTGCGATCGCCGATTGGAGCGCGATTTATCTTCGTACTTCGGTTCTCACCGGACCAGGATTGGCCGCTCTTGGATATGCGGTGTTCTCAGGCGCTATGGCTGGAGGTCGCCTGACAGGCGACTATCTCACTGGGAAGCTAGGTCGCGGCCACCTCGTATGTTACGGGGCTCTTTTGGCCGCGGCAGGGCTTGTCTTCGTCTTGTTGTTCGGCAATGCCGGTTGGGCGTTGGTGGGATTTACGTGCGCTGGAGCAGGTCTGGCCACGATTATTCCCAATACGTTTGCCGCTGCCGGGAACATTGAAGGCAGTGCACCCGGTCCCAGCCTCGCCGTAGTCACGACGGCTGGCTATGTTGGCTTCCTTGCCGGTCCGCCCCTGATCGGCTTTGTCGCGCAGCTTTCGACCCTTCGCGCTGCGTTATGGATACTAGTGGCCTTGAGCGGGTTGAGCGCTTTCGCATCAACCTCAATGAAAAGAGCTTCGCCTCTCAGAACAATACCCTGACATCCAGCCTTCCGCCGAGGCAAGCTTGTTCTAGCGGTACCCGGCAGAAGGAATACCCAAGTTGGCGGTATATCGCGAGGCGCAGCGGGCGTCCTATCTGAATCTGCCGGTCCAGAACAAACGCTCTTGACCTTTACAAACACGTGTAGTAAACAATCGAACAGATATAGGAGGAGGACGTGACACGGGCCAAAAAGTTGTCGAAACTCGAATTTCGGATTATGGAGGCGCTTTGGACGCAAGGAGAGTGCTCGATTCGCGAAATTCAAGAAGCCTTTCCGTCGAAGCCAAAGCCGGCGTATACAACGATCCAAACCACTGTGTATAGGTTGGAAGCTAAGAACGTCGTCCGTCGAGTGAAGAAGGTTGGCAACTTTCACATTTTTGTCGCGGAAGTCTCCCGTGAAGCTGCGCAGCGCAGGTTGATCGATGATCTGCTTGCCCTCTTTGGAGGGCGCACTCAACCGGTTATGGCGCACCTCATCGCATCTGGCAAGCTGTCTCTTGAAGATGTAAAGGACGCGGAACAGACCTTGCGAAGCATTTGTCTCAAGGAGAAATAGGCATGATATCTCCGGCACTCTGGAACGAAACCTGGACCAACGAAGTCTGGACTGCTGCGCTGGTCAATCATCTCTGGCAGTCAACGATCGTTGTACTGGTCGCGTGGATACTCACTTTGGCCTTGCGGACGAACCAAGCCCGCACCCGCTACTGGGTTTGGATGATCGCCTCGGTGAAATTCCTGATTCCGTTTTCGCTCCTGATCGCTGCCGGTGAATCACTGCGCACCGCAGTTGCGACTCCTGCCAAGCGGCCGGCATTGGCGGCTGTGATGGAGCAAATCACGCAGCCCTTCCCCCAAACTGCAGCGGCCTCCACCGCAGAGCATCTCAGCAAAGCGCCGCTCGTTCCCGAACACTATGCCAATCTGCTGCCGGTGATCCTGTTGTCGGTCTGGCTGTGCGGATTTCTCTCCATGGTATTTTCGTGGGCTCGTACCTGGTGGACGATCCGGGCAGTCGTTCGCGCCTCTTCCGCGATGCCGATCAAGCTGCCGGCAAATGTGCCGGTTCTGTCTTCGCCTCGCATGCTTGAGCCCGGCGTGTTCGGCATTGTTCGCCCCGTGCTTCTGCTGCCAGAAAACATCAATGACCGGCTCTCCCCATCGCAGCTCAGCGCCATCATCGCCCATGAACTGTGGCACATTCGCCGGCGCGATAACCTCACCGCCGCCATCCACATGCTGGTGGAAGCGGCATTCTGGTTTCATCCCGCGGTTTGGTGGATCAGGGCTCGGTTGCTTGAGGAGCGCGAGCGGGCCTGCGACGAAGCCGTGCTGCAGTCGGGCAACGAAGCACGACTCTATGCCGAGAGCATCCTCGACGTCTGCAGGTTCTATGTTGGATCTCCTCTGGCTTGCATGTCGGGTATTACCGGATCAGACCTGAAGAGGAGCATTGTGCGCATCATGACGAAGCAGGTTGCACGCAAGCTCGATTTCAGCAGGAAACTGTTGCTCACCATGGCCGCAGTTGCCGCGATTGCTGCGCCAGTCTTTCTTGGGCTGGTACACATCCCGCAAGTCCGTGCTCAATCCACGGCGGAGAATCCGACGACAAACATCGCCGACACCTGGCAGGGCACGCTGCACGCCGGCCAAGATCTCCGAACGGTGGTCAAGATCTCAAAGGCGGACGGGGGCGGATACAAAGCGGTTTTCTACAGCATTGACCAGGGTGGAGCTCCCCTTCCAGTAACCAAAATTACGCTGGAGGGTACGACGGTGAAGATGTCGCTCACGGCAATCGGCGGCACGTATGAAGGCAAGCTGAGCGCGGACGGCAAGTCGATTACTGGCAACTGGAGTCAAGGGGCAAACCCTCTGCCCCTTACTCTGACGCGGGCTACGCCCGAAACGGAATGGGCCATTCCGGTGCCGCCGCCGAAACTGCCGCCGATGGATGCGAATGCTTCACCCAGCTTCGAGGTCGCCACCATCAAGCCGACCAAACCGGACGAGCAGCGCAAGGCGTTCCTGGTCAGGGGGCGTCGTTTCCAGACGATCAACGTCTCACTCAATGAGATGATGTCGTTTGCCTACGGAGTCCATGCCAAACAAGTCATGGGGGCCCCGAGTTGGGCAGAGACGGATAAATTTGATATCGACGCGCAGCCCGATGGTGAAGGCGCACCCAGCGACAAGCAATGGAAAGGCATGTTGCAGAAGCTGATTGTCGAGCGCTTCAAACTCAGTTTTCACCGCGACAAGAAAGAGCTTTCGGTCTATGTCCTGTCGGTCGCGAAGACCGGGCAAAAGTTGACTAAGAGTGAAGGGGATCCGAATGGGCTTCCGGGGCTTTTCTTCCAGGGGCTGGGTGATCTGCATGTTACCAACGCAAATATGGCTGACTTCGCCGGCTTGATGCAGGAGGCCGTGCTTGACCGCCCGGTCCTCGATCAGACCGGACTAAACGGAAGGTTCGACTTCACCCTCAAGTGGACGCCCGACGATTCGCAGTTCGGCGGAATGGGAGCCAAGATTCCTCCCCCAACAGACAGTGCCGCGGCACCCCCGGGGCTGTATACCGCGATTCAGGAGCAGATAGGGCTTAAGCTTGACGCCACCAAGGCACTCGCCGAGGTTCTCGTGATCGACCATGTCGAGAAGCCTTCGGAAAACTGACGCGGAATGAAACTTTGGGAGAAGCGAAAGCGGTGTCACAGCGGCGAGTGCATCGGACCTTCCAACTGGTTTGCGTCCTCGTTTGCACGCTACCAGCGCTCGCACTTCCCGCGCTAGCTTCCGCTTCGCCATATCACGGCCAAGTCACCTTCCATGGCTGGCCTGTGCCTGGAGCCACGGTCACGGTGACGCAAGGGACGAAGAACGTCAATACGGTCTCTGACCAGGGAGGTCTGTTCACCATCACCGACCTGGTAGAAGGACCCGCCAGGGTCGAGATCGAGATGCAGGGTTTCTCGACGCTCGCAGCCGACGTGACCATCACCCCGAATACTCCTGCGGCGAAGTTTGAATTGACGTTGCTGCCTCTCAACCAGATGATGGGGCGCACGAAACTGGCGCCTAATCCGCCGCCAACCGTGAGTTCCGCGGCGGCCGCGAAGAAGCCCGCCGCAGCCGACGCTTCAAACCTTCCCGAGATACCAAAGCCGCAGGACGAGGCGAGCGGCCAGTCCGCGGACGGATTCCTGGTCAACGGCAGCGTCAACAATGCGGCGATCTCAAGATTCTCGCTTGACCAGGCCTTCGGCAACAGAAGAGCGAACAGCAAGAGTCTCTACAATGGTGGGCTTGCCGCTATTTTCGATAACTCCGCGCTTGACGCACGTCCCTACTCACTCAGCGGGCTCGAAACTCCTAAGGCTTTCTACAATCGCATCACCGGAGCCTTTACCCTCGGAGGACCGATCAAGATCCCGCATCTGCTGCCGCACGGGCCCATGTTCTTCGTTGCCTACCAGTGGACGCGCGACCACATCGCCCAGACCGAGTCCGGCCTCGTACCCACCGCGGAAGAAAGGATGGGCAATCTCGCAGGCCTTCTCAACCCTCTTGGTCAACCGGTCGTCGCCTTCAATCCCGCAACCGGCCTGCCGTTCCCTGGCAATGTCGTTCCTGTCAGCCCGCAGGCACAGGCCCTGTTGCAGCTTTATCCATTGCCAAATATTGTTGGCGATTCGCTCTACAACTACCAGGTGCCCGTGCTCAACAGCAGTCATCAGGATGCGCTGCAGTCGCGCCTCGACAAGACGCTTGGACGCAAAGACGAGCTCTATGGGAGATTCAACTTTCAGAGTACACGGGCGGGCAACGCCAACTTGTTCGGTTTTACCGATACAACCGATACTCTCGGAGTCAACGCGAACATCAACTGGGCCCACCGTTTCAGCCAGCATTTCTTCGTCTACGCCAGCTATCGCTTCAGCCGGCTCAGAACGAACATTGTGCCCTATTTTGAAAACCGCCAGAACGTATCGGGCATTGCCGGCATTGTCGGCAACGATCAAGACCCCTCCAACTGGGGGCCGCCCACGCTGAACTTTTCAAGTGGCATCGCCGCCCTCAGCGACGGGCTGAGCTCATTCAATCGCGCCCGCACCGACGGCTTCTCGGGTTCTACAGCCATCTATCACGGCCAGCATAACGTCACCATCGGTGGCGATTTTCGTAAGCAGCAGTTCAACGATTTCTTCCAGCAGAATCCGCGCGGCATTTTCACATTCACCGGCGCTGCAACTCAGGGCACGGCCAGCGGTGTAACCACTGGTGGCTCCGACCTCGCCGACTTCCTTATCGGCGTGCCCGACACGAGTTCCGTTGCCTTTGGCAACGCCGACAAATATCTCCGCGAACTGGTCTACGACGCCTACGCTACAGATGACTGGCGTATCCTGTCGACGCTCACGATCAACGCCGGCATGCGCTGGGAGTACGGCGCGCCGATCACGGAGATCCACGGGCGGCTCGTCAATCTCGACGTAGCTCCTGACTTCACCGCGGTGGCTCCCGTCCTCGGCACCGATCCAGTGGGCCCGCTCACCGGCAACCGCTATCCCAGTTCGCTCATTCGTCCAGACAGGCTCGGCTTTGAACCACGCATTGGCGTCTCGTGGCGGCCCATTCCGGCGTCAACCATCGTTGTCCGCGCCGGCTACGGCGTCTATCACGATACGTCTGTCTACCAGACGACCGCGCTCGATCTTGCCCAGCAAGCCCCGTTCTCGAAGAGTCTGAGCGTCGAGAACGGTGCCGCGTGTCCACTCACCCTGGCCAATGGTTTCAATCCATGTTCGTCCATCACGCCCGACACCTTTGCCGTCGATCCTAACTTCAGGGTCGGTTACGCGCAGGAGTGGAAGTTGTCGGCGCAGCGCGATTTGCCAGCGGCGATCCAGTTCACCGCGACCTACCTCGGCGTCAAAGGCACGCGGAGCGTCCAGCAATTTCTGCCTAACACTTACCCGATCGGCGCAACGAACTCTTGTCCTACATGCCCCTCGGGCTTCGTCTATCAAACTTCGGGCGGCGACTCCGCGCGTCAAGCAGGCCAAGTCCAACTGCGCCGCAGGCTGCTTAACGGCTTCGCCGCATCGCTACTTTACACATTTTCAAAATCGATCGACGACGATGGGCAACTAGGTGGACTGGGGCACGTCACCGCCAGCACGCTGGGCTCGACTGATTCTGAATCCACCGGCGCGCCGACTCAGAGCCCGGCCGCGCCAACACCGGCTATCGCGCAGAACTGGCTCGATCTGCATGCGGAGCGCTCGCTTTCGAGTTTTGATCAACGTCACCTGCTCAATCTGCAGGTGCAATACACGAGCGGCGAGGGCCTGGGAGGCGGAACTCTCATGACGGGCTGGCCAGGCAGGCTATTGAAGGGCTGGACCGTCCTCATTACGATCATCGCCGGAACGGGCTTGCCAGAGACGCCTGTTTATTTGGCGGCTGTGCCAGGGACCGGATTCACCGGCACGATCCGCCCGGACGCCACGGGTGCTTCCATCTACGCGTCGCCGGCAGGCGTGCATCTCAACGCCGCAGCTTACACAGCGCCTTTGCCGGGTCGATGGGGAACTGCGGGCAGGAACTCGATTACCGGCCCCGACCAGTTCAGCCTCAACAGTTCGCTGGTGCGCTCCTTCCGCCCGAGTTCACGCTTCTACTTGGACCTGCGCGTGGATGCAACGAACCTGCTCAACCACGGTGTTTTCACCGGCTGGAACACGACCGTAAACAGTACCCAATTCGGCCTCCCGGTTGCTGCCAATCCGATGCGCAGTCTCGAAACCTCACTGCGCCTGAGGTTCTAAGATGAGTTCTGAAAGGAGTTCTGAGATCAGGATGCTGCCGGTCATTTTCCTTTTCCTTCTACTAGCCGCCGCCTACGCGCCCGCTCAGCAGACTGGTCAGAACAAGCCTCCTGGCGAGTCGGGGACCTTCACGGTCACGGTCAAGTCGCAATTGGTCGTCGAAACAGTGGTGGTGAAGGATAAGCAGGGAAAACTCATCCTTGGACTCACCGCCCAGGACTTCGCGATCACCGAGGACGGCGCACCACAGAAGATCACCTTCTGCGAGCACCAGAATCTCGCCGCGAACGCATTGCCCTTGCCGGTCGCACCACCCGGCTCCGAAGAGCTGAAGCTCTACAAGCGCCTCGCTCGCACCCAGGTCACGCCTGAAGCCCCGGACAGCGAACGCTACAAGAATCGCCGCCTGCTGGCTTTCTATTTCGACATGACTGCCATGCGCCCGGCTGAGCAGCTCCGCGCGCTTTCTGCGGCTGAACAATTCCTCCGCGCGCAAATGACAACCGTCGATCTCGTAGCCATCCTCCGCTACCAGGGCGGCTCGGTCGACATTCTGCAGGACTTCACCGCCGATCGCAATAAGCTGCTCAGCATCCTCCAAACCCTGATCGTGGGCGAGGGCCAAGGGTCGGTCGAGACCATCGACGACGCCAGCAGCGCCGATACGGGAGCCGCATTTGGCCAGGACGACAGTGAGTTCAACGTCTTCAACACGGACCGCCAGCTTTCTGCCCTCGAAACCGCGGCCAAAATGCTTGGCCAGTTGAACGAGAAAAAGTCCCTCATCTACTTCGCCAGCGGCCTCCGCCTCAACGGCATCGATAACCAGGCCCAGCTTCATGCCACCGTCGACGCCGCCATCAAAGCTGGCGTTTCTTTTTGGCCGGTGGACGCGCGCGGCCTGGTCGCAGAAGCTCCGCTCGGTGACGCGACCCAAGGCTCGCCCGGCAACTCCGGCATGTACACAGGCGCCGCCGCCCTCGCCACCACCAACAACTTTCAGCAGTCGCAGGACACGCTCTTTGCGCTTGCCGGCGACACTGGAGGCAAAGCACTCTTTGATAACAACGACCTCACCCGCGGCATCGTGCAGGCCCAGGAGGCGATCTCGGACTACTACATTCTTGGCTACTACGCGAGCAACAAAGTTCAGAACGGCAGGTTCCGGCGCGTCAAAGTCTCCCTCACGAACGATTCCGGCGCGAACCTTACTTACCGCCAGGGCTACTACGCAGATAAGTTGTTCAGCCGCTTTACTGCTGTCGACAAAGAGCGTCAACTCGAAGACGCGCTGATGCTCGACGACCCCATCACCGAACTCTCCATCGCGATGGAGATCGATCACTTCCAGCTCAACCGGGCCGAATACTTCGTCCCCATCGTCGTTAAGATCCCTGGACGCGAACTGGCTCTCGCCAAGCGGGGCGGCGCCGAGCACACCCTGATCGACTTCGTCGGTGAAATTAAAGACCTCGTCGGTGGCACTACCGTCACCAACGTCCGCGACCATGTCAACATTAAGCTCTCCGACGCGACCGCCGCTGAGCTTGCCCGGCGCCCCATCGAGTACGACTCCGGTTTCACCCTCCTGCCCGGAAAGTACATGATCAAGTTCCTGGCGCGCGACGACGAAACGGGGAGAATCGGCACCTATCAAACCGTCTTCGTAATCCCCAACCTGAACAAAGAGGACCAGCGCGTCCCCATCAGCTCCGTCGTGCTGAGCAGCCAGCGCGTCGATCTAAGAGAGGTGCTCTATGACGTGGAGAAAGGTGCGCACAAGGAAAAAGAAGTCGCGGTCAACCCCCTCGTCCAAAACGGAAGAAAGCTTGTCCCGAGCGTGACTCGAGTCTTCAGTACGAGTCAGGAGATGTACGTCTACCTCCAGGCCTATAAGCAGCCCCCGCAGGGTAGCCCGCCCGCGAGCCAGCCTCTTTTCGCATTCGTCAGCCTTTATCTCAGTGGAAACAAAGTTCTTGAGACCGCCCCCACGGCGGTCGTTCCTAGTGCCACCAGCCGGCTTGGAACTATGCCTTTCAACTTCAGCGTTGACCTCGATCGTCTGGCAGCCGGGAATTACGACTGCCAAATCACGATCCTTGACCCGACAACCGAGAAGGCTACTTTCTGGCGAGCTCCAATCCTGATCGTTCCCTAGCGACATCTGTAGTGCACGAGAAGCCTCCCCTGACCATCCCTTCTCCGAAGCGGATCTCTGGCCCGGCAGGGGAATAATTTCCGGGTTGCCCAGTGAACATGGGGCTACTGATCGCCGCGAACTCTCCACCAATCCGACTGTTCGAACTCGGTCATCTTTTCGGCCCCGTGTTGGGCATACCAGTCTCGCCAAGCCGACGCATCGCCAGGCAGAGCTGCGTCAGTGACCTCATGCAACGCGAGGAAGGTCCAGTTGCGCATTTGCGGGGTAATTTGCGGATCTGCGGCTAGCTCGATCAGTTTGGGCACCATTCGCAGGCGCTGTTTGCGCATGAAGTTGCCGCAGTCGGACACGTTGCAGCCGGCGCGATCGCGGACCGCGTCGGATGGGTCGTGCGTAAAGGAATCGAAGAGTTGGTCCAGAGCCTCATCGGTGCCAAGGTAGCGCATGCCTTCGACGGCCCACTGCCGCACCTGCGGGTTGGGGTCGTTCTTGGCGTAGTCCACCAGGACGGGATCAATGCGATCGTAGCCCACGCCGCGGCCGGCCAGCATTCCCATCGCGTACACGCTGTAGGCACGATGCGCGGGGTCGGCTTGGGCCAGCGCGATGAGGACGTCCACCGAGGCGCTAGTTTTCGGCACTCCATTGATTGCCAGGTTGAGATCTGCATTGGCGTAGCGAACGCGCAGGTCGGTGGAGAATTCAGAGCGTCTCTCCAGTTCGTTCATCTTCGCGGTGCGCCGGAGATCGTGCCAGACGCCAATATTCTCCTCGAACAGGTCGAGCGCGCGAGTATCGTGCTGAATCGCCCGGCCCAGCAATTCTTCCGCCTGCGCCTGTTCGGAAAGCGTCTGCAGATGTTGTAGATCAATGTCTGTGAGCGGCGAGCCATCCAACTGGTGCGGGGAAGATTTGGCCCGTGTCGGGACCCTCGATACTCGGGCGGGCTTGCCATGATCCCGCGAGAGAAGACGGTAGCCGACGAGACCCGTCCAGGCGAGGAAGAATGTGATCACCACCGCGAGAGCGGCCGGACTACTGCGGCGAAACGCGGGGAGAGGTCTTGATGCCGCTTGTCCCCGTTGCGGGGGATCGTAGCTCCCGAGAACCGTGTCGACAGCGACGTGTGTGTCAAGTTTAAGGCCTGCCAGCTTCTCCAGTTGGGCGGCGACCCAGCGAGCCTCCTGACGGTTATCGATCATGTCGACGAGCGTCGCCTTCTCTCCATTCCTCATCTGCAAGCGAAGCGAGTAAGAAGCCGGTGTGCCTGGCTGTTGCGCCTTGGTGGCGGCCAATATCTGAGTTATGTCGGAGAAGCGAAACTCACGAGCGCCTCCGATACCGAACAGCGCCCGACGGAGGACAATCCTGCCATCGCCCGCCTGGATGCGGAATGAGACCAGCGTCGCACAAATCAGTCCGTAGATCAGCAGGATCTCAAACAGTCCGAACACCACAGTGAAGAACAATGGCGCTTTGGAATGTGCGAGGAAATAGACGATGGCCGTCCACACGGCGGTGAAGAAGATCAGAATCAGGATCTGGAACGGGTTGCGAAACGCCGGGAAATAGAATTCGGTGCTGCCGTCCATCCCGGCCGAGACTACAACTTTCGGATTCTGTGGAGCGGCCACGTCGGAGGGATCGGATTGGAAGGCAGGGGGAGCGGTTGTGCCCTGCGCGTCGCTCAGAAAGATTGGCCTGGGTTCCGTGGCTGGGGCCGACGATGGCGTCAGGCGGAAGACCGGGACCTCGAAATCATCGGAATAATTAACGCCGGGGACGTCGGCCTGGGCGTGCAAGAGCCAGAGGACCTGATCGTTCAGATCATCGTGATTCGACTCGTAGGCGTCGCTCGGGATACTGAATTCCACCGGGATCACAGTGTCACCCATGAGTCCGGGTGCGAGCGATGCCTGCGGCACATTCTTGTCAGCTTGCCAGAGAACGCTCTGGAGGGTGGAACGATTTTTGCCCCCGCCCGTAATGACTTGGCGCACACAGGAAAGACTGAGGCCGATGCCATGTCTGGCACTGGTGGGGAAGCGCAGGTGAATTGCGCCCTTCAGCGCGCGACCGGGCGTAAAGGGCAGCGAGGCGAACTCGAAATAGGTTTGGCCAAAGCGCTTTCGACGGATGCTGGCCCGTATGGCCGCGCCCGCCAGAATGATTCCAACCACGCAGAACGCAAGCGGGAAGAATGCTTTGGGGGCGGAGGTCCGCAAGAGTTGAGGCACGACTGACGCTGCGATCGTGAACACAATCCCGTTCACAAAAATCGCCGCCGCCCAAAGGCCGAAGGCGCTGTTGCGGTTCTTGCTTTCCGCTCGGCTCACCGCCCAGTCCTTCCGCCATAGCCACGGAGATTGAGGATTGGACGTCTCGATGGCTGCTCGTTCCTTTAATTTGCGGTTGCCATAAATTCCGACGCCAATGACCCCGCCACCGATCAGAGCGAAGATCGCTCCCATCAGCGCCCCGGCCCACCGATTCCCCTGGACGTGGCTGGGAGCGACGAAGAAAAAGCTGCTAGCGAAAGCGAGCCCAAAGGCCATAAAAATCAGGCCGAACACAAAAGGAAAGACCTGGGCGCCTTTGGATGGTGGGGTCACAGCAAAATTATAGGGTTGCTTTCGATGGGAGCAGATCCAGATAGCGACATCTTGATTACTCCAGTCACAGCATCCCGCGTAGTCAGCGATTACCCTAGACAACGCATCCGTTCAAGATGATGCCGGTCGCTTGGTGGTTGGTCGGCAAACCTTACGGATTACGGGAGGGTTGCCATAATCGAGAGTCAACCGGAGGCCCAAATGAAACTTTCAGATTCGATGACTCTACGGGCGCTACCTGCATCAATCCGCTCGCATCACACAGGCATAGAATATGGCTATGAATGAGCGTTTCAACGGAATCAGATGGACGGTTCGACAGAGGGCTTTGTACGTGGCGATACTTCTTTGGCTGCTTCTGAGCGGAGCTGGATTGCTTTTTTCTCGACACATGCCGCGGTTTAGGGGCTTGGTTGCGGGATCATCGCAATACCTGATCCTGGTGGTGCTGATGTTCGGCTTGGTTGTACTGCTGACGCGAAAGCGGCCCGTGATTGACCTAGCACAGCGTGCTCCGGAGTCCTCTATTGCGCGGCGCGAGACACTGGCGATGTGGGCATATGCCGCGGTGGTGATGGTGGCCGGCCGTCTGATCGGGCAGCACCTGTTTGGCGAAGGGATTGCCCTGCATCTGAATGGGTCGCTGGTCGGAGCGACGCGAGTGCAGTCACCAATTGAGGTTTATACATGGGCGGTTTACAACGCGATCTTGCTGGCGCTCATACCGTATGTTGTGTTTCGGACGCGAGGATACTCAAACGAGCAACTCAGCTTGAAATCGGCGAACCTGAAGGGCGATTTGCTGGTGATCGCGGTGGTGCTCGCTTTCAGCGCCGGGATGGACATGATGGGATCAAATATTTTTCAGCTCACGCGGCATCAGCAGATTGTTGGTGGCCTGATGTCATTTTGGCTCCATCTGTTCGGGACGGATCTGCCAATCATGATTTTCCTCTACTCGATCCTCGTGCCGAGATACTTTAAGCTGTTTTCGCCGATGACGGCTTATCTGCTGGGGGCGATAAGTTATCCGACAATACATATTTTTGAGTCGGGTACGCGGTACGACTCGATTGGAGCGGCTGCGAGGTCGCTGACTTTCGTCTACTTGTTGTTGATTCCGGCAGGGTTGATGAAGTCGTTTCTGACATGGCGGACGGGGAACGCGTGGGTGCATGTCTGGGCGTATCACGCGATTTCACCGCATGTGACCGTGGATACGCGGTTGATTGTGAATGATTTTGGAATTAAGTGACTCGGTGCCGGGGCTAATGGCTCCCGCTCATTGGGGTCAAACTGAAAAAGCGTTGGCTGAACCATGCCGACGACATGACCTGCCCTTGGCTGACTCCCGCCTTGTGCAGCTCTGCGGCGTTTGTGGCCGTTCCCGGTCCCAACGCTTCCCTACGCTCCCGACGACACGCTCGGCTTGAGTTTCGGTGACAGCCGCAGCCTTTCGGAAATCACTCCCGACCAGATGCGCCGCTTTGCCGATACGGCGCGCATTCCGGCGAGCCCCTCTGGCCGATCGTAGCCGAGACGGCGGAACGCACGGTCAATGCATGGGAAGGGCTTGAAGAAAAAGAACCGTTACCTGGCGACATGCGTGACGCCATTGGCAAGCACATTCTTGCGGTCGCCGCAACGATCCGCGACAATCCGCCGCGCTAGGCCGACACTCAAGCTTGGTGAAACGATGCCGTCCAGTACGGAAAACGAATGAGAAAACTGGTTGTTTTGGCTTCTGCGCTCGCCCTCCGTGCGTGGCGTCAAGCGAGTCGAGAGGAAGACGGCGCGGAACAACCGGCTTCCGACCGTGAAACGCGCGCGGTGGTTGATGCCGCACTAGCCTTCCTGAAAACCCTTAGAACTTCCAACAAAACCCCGTTTTCAATCAGTGAAGTATCCGACACACGTTGTCCAAGTGCTAGGATGCTCAGCCTACGAGCAGCCCTTTGCTTCCTGATGCTTTGTGGAATCTGATTCAACCGCTGCTGCCGCCCACATCGCGTGGACCCAAGGGAGGCAGGCCCCGCTTACCAGACCGCGCCTGTCTAACTGCGATTCTGTTCGTCTTGCGTAGCGGAATTCCCGGGGAAATGCTGGCGCAAGAAATCGGGTGTGGTTCGGGCATGACCTGCTGGCGGCGGTTGCGTGATTGGCAACAGGCGGGCATCTGGCAACTGATACACTTCTCTTTGCTAGACTGGCTGGCACGCTACGGACAGATTGCTTGGTCCCGGGCAGTTGTAGACGGCAGCTCGGTCCGGGCAGTTTTTGGGGGCTGCAGACGGGACCGAATCCCACCGACCGGGCCAAGCTGGGCAGCAAACGCCATCTAGTCTGCGACGGTCGCGGGGTTCCTCTCGCCATCCAACTGACCGGAGCCAATCGTAACGATTCGCAGCACGCCCTCGCACTGGTTGACGCCATCCCAAGGTTGCAGGGACAGCGGGGACGACCGCGCCATCGTCCTGACTGCGTATGGGCGACCGTGGCTATGACGCGGAGTCCATCCGGCAAGGTCTGCGTGACAGACGCATCATCGAGCACGGCAGCGGACTGGGGCGATGGCGCTGGGTGGTCGAACGGACCTTCGCTTGGCTGAACCAGTTCCGGCGACTGCGGGTGCGCTACGAAAAACGGGCGGACATTCACGAGGCATTCTTGTCCTTGGGGTGTGCTCTGATCTGCTGGCGCTTCCTGCGAGCCGATTGGGTGGCTCGTTAAAGGCTGAAGTTGGCTTTGCCAGCTTTGCCCGCAATGCATTGACTTGCCGCAGTTTGGCCTCTTAATATGGTCGCTCACTGAGCGGCCACTTCATTGATCGGCCAGACCATCTCGCATTACCGCATCGTCGAGAAGCTCGGGGGCGGCGGCATGGGTGTCGTCTATAAGGCTGAGGATGTGAAGCTACACCGCTTCGTCGCCTTGAAGTTCCTGCCTGATGAGACTGCTAAGGATAAGCAAGCTCTGGCTCGTTTCGAACGCGAGGCGCAAGCCGCCTCCGCCCTAAACCATCCAAACATCTGCACCATCCACGAAATCAGCGATCAGGATGGCCAGCCCTTCATCGTCATGGAGTTTCTGGATGGCATGACGCTGAAGCACCGCATCGCCGGGAAGCCGATGGAGATCGAGTTGATTCTGTCTCTGGCGATTGAGATTGCGGACGCGCTCGACGCCGCTCACTCCGAGGGCATCATCCATCGCGACATCAAGCCCGCCAACATGTTTGTCACCAAGCGCGGACACGCCAAGATTCTGGACTTTGGGCTGGCGAAAGTCAGTCTTGCAGCCAGTTCTTCGAGCAAGATTGGGTCTCTGAACACACAGACGCGTTCGGAGGACGCAGAGCCTCTGACCAGTCCGGGCACCATGTTGGGAACGGTGGCGTATATGTCGCCCGAGCAGGTTCGTGCGAAAGAACTGGATGCGCGGAGCGACCTGTTCTCGTTTGGGGCCGTGCTATACGAGATGGCGACAGGTGATTTGCCGTTTCATGGAGAAAGTTCGGGAGTCATTTGCGAGGCCATCCTGAACCGTACCCCGGTGGCCGTGGTGCGACTGAATCACGACGCGCCGCCCAAGTTGGAAGACATCATCAATCGGGCGCTGGAGAAAGATCGCAATCTGCGCTACCAGAGCGCAGCCGACATGCGTTCCGAGTTGCAACGGCTGAAGCGGGATACAGGGACGGTGGCGGTCGCGCAGGAAAGCGGCGCTCAGGTTGCTGCCCAACCGCCGTCAGCAGCATCCGGCTCCCCCTCTGAGCCTGCTCCATCTCCGTCATCGAGCGTGGTGAAAGCAACCGAGGCTTCTGTGGGTGGCAGGAAACTCTGGAAGGTTCTGGTTTCCGCCACCACCATACTTGTCGCTGCCGCAATCGCCGGAGGGTTTTACTTTCGATCCCGCCAGACCACGCACCGACTGACCGAGAAGGACAAGATTGTTCTCGCGGATTTTTCCAACCGCACGGGCGACGCGGTATTCGACGATACTCTGAAGACGGCTCTCAATGTTTCCCTGCGTCAGTCGCCGTTCCTGAATGTGCTTCCCGACAGCGAAGTCGCCAAGACTTTGCAACAGATGACCCGTCCAGCCGGCACGAAACTCACGCCCGAAGTGGCCCGGGAGCTTTGCCTGCGGGCCGAAAGCAAGGCTTACCTTGCGGGATCGATTGGCAGTCTGGGCAGCGAATATGTGCTGGGGTTGAAGGCGGTGAATTGCCAGAACGGAGACTTGCTGGCCGAGGAGCAGGCAACGGCGACGTCCAAGGAGAAGGTGCTGAACGCACTGGGCGAGGCGGCATCCAAGTTGCGCGGCGAACTGGGCGAGTCTCTCGCCACGCTACAGAAGTTTGATGTTCCGCTCGAACAAGCCACCACGTCTTCGCTCGAAGCTCTGAAAGCGTACAGCCTTGGCCGAAAGGCCTATCTAGTCAAGGGCGCCGCCGCCGCCCTGCCTTACGATCAACGTGCTATCGAACTCGATCCGAGTTTCGCCATGGGCTACATGGAAGTGGGCGACAACTACTACAGTCTCGGCGAGCTAGGGCGGGCCAACGAGTACTACACCAAAGCGTTCCAGTTGCGGGAGCGTGCCAGCGAGCGGGAAAAGCTGGCGATCACCGCCGACTACAATTCGAGTGTGACCGGAGATCTGGATAAAGCCGCCCAGACATATCAGGAGCAGATTGAGGACTACCATGAGACCAGAGCGTACGCCGATCTGGGTATCGTGTATTACGCACAGGGGCAGTACGAGAAGGCCGTGGAGATCACCAGGCAAGCCGCACACGTTGCCCCGAATAATGTCGGTATATACGAGAATCTCGCCAACTACGCCCTTGCCTTGCAACGGCTCGACGAAACGCGGCAGATCATCCACGATTCGCAGGCGCGAAAGCTGGATGATTTCGCATTCCACAACACTCTGTACGCTCTTGCCTTTCTCGGGACGGACTCCGCGGCGATGGCGGAGCAGCAACAGTGGTTTGCGGGCAAGCCCGCGTACGAGAACTTTGGACTTACGCTCGCGTCCGACACTGAGGCGTATACCGGTCATCTTGGCGAGGCGCGGGAACTGACCAGGCGGGCCGTGGAGTCTGCTATCCGGGCCGACAGCAAGGAAACCGGGGCAATATGGAAGGCGAGTGCCGGTCTGGAACAAGCGGCTTACGGCAATGCTGCGGAAGCCCGTCAGACGGCGACAGAGGCTTTGAAGCTTGCTCCGACGAGTCCCGGGGCGCAGAGTGAGGCCGCACTTGCGTTTGCCATCGCAGGCGATACGGTGCGGGCTGAGTCCTTGGCGAAGGACTTAGGGAAACGGTACCCGCTGGACACGCAGATGCAGTCGCTTTGGCTGCCCGCCATTCAGGCCCAATTGAAGCTGGGCAGAGAGAATCCGGCTGCCGCCCTGAATGCCCTGCAAGCTGCTTCACCCATTGAGTTGGGCGCCGTCCCGTTCGGCAACAATATATCCTGCCTCTATCATGTGTACGTGCGTGGAGAGGCGTACTTGGCTGCCGGACAAGGCACTGCCGCCGCCGCTGAGTTTCAGAAGATTCTCGACCACAGCGGCATCGTCTGGAACTGCTGGACCGGAGCGTTGGCGCGCTTGGGAGTGGCTCGTGCCAATGCTTCGCAGTCGAGAACCTCGCAGGGAGCGGATGCCGGTGCTGCCCGTGTCCGGGCGCTAGCTGCCTACAAGGATTTCCTCTCGCTATGGAAAGACGCCGACCCCGACATCCCCATCCTGAAGCAAGCCAAGGCGGAGTACGCGAAGCTGCAGTGAGCGGAACTAAGCTGCCGGGCTGGGGGTTTTGTTAGACGTTCTAAGACTCAGCCATAACGCGCACAGTGGAGCGTGCGCACGGCTCTTTCGCATTTGTGTCACTTTCTAGTATTTGGCGAGTCTATGATCGCGGCAAGCACCGCGGGCAAGAGGGTTTCTTCTCCCCAGTTTTGAGGAGCGTACCCCAATCTCGCGACGACCAGGTCCAGAGATGGCACGATATAAAGTCGGCTAGCAGTAAAGCCCCGGAAGGCGAAGGCATCCCTTGGTGCGGTCGGCCATAGCACTCCGTCGGTATTGACCCAAAACGTATATCCGTAGCTGGGATTCAATTGCTGGGAACTCTTGGTCGCCGTTTCGATCCACCAGTGCGGAACTATCTCTTTGCCTCGCCATTTTCCATCATGCGCCATCAGGTAACCCAAACGCGCGAAGTCGCGAGCGGAGAAACGCAGGCCGCTATGTGGGTTGGTATGCGGTCCAATATTACCGGCCACGCCGCCCTGCCAGTCCCAGCCAAGATTCTCGATGCCGATGGGGTCGAAGACTCTCTCTTTCATGACATCGGCAAGTTCCCGTCCGGTCGCGTGGTAGAAGAAAAGGGACAAGTGCGCGAAGCCTGTGTCAGAGTATTCCCAGGCGGTGCCGGGCTCGCTGGTCAATTTGTCGGCCCATTTTCCAAAGCGGTTCGGTTGCTTTCCCAGGGCAATCTCGAAGTCACCCCCTCCCGGCGCCGCACTAAGTCCGATCAACCCATGGTCCTCGCCAGGGATTCCGGAGGTCATCGAAAGTACATGCCGTAATTTGATGTTCTTTTTCTCAGGATCAGTGAGGGGGAAACCCTCGGGTACAAAATCATAAATAGGAGTATCGAGATTAATCTGCGCATCGTGCGGGAGTTTGTGGTGGAGACTGTCATCCAAAAGCAGACCGAAAGCGATTCCGGTCGACGACTTCGTGCAGGACCAGCCGTCGAACGTTGTGGTTGGCATCGTCGGAGCGCCATACCACTCAGCAACGAGATAGCCTTTGCGGATAATCACTATCTGCCACGGTCCGGCGAACAGTTGCAGGAACCTATCCCTGATCAGGTTCAGCTTGTCAGGATCCATGCCCGCCAGAGAACGTACTTCATCGGGAGTCTTGCACCAGCGCCAGCCGCCAGCCGACTCGGGAGGAGGAGCGTAAACATCGGATGCGAATAGGGTCTGGGTCAAAACAATGCTTACGACGACCAAGAATGCGAATGCTCGTTTCATATCACCCTCCAGTGCTCACACCCTCCAAGGGAGTTCGTCCTTTGCTTGTGGCGAAGTGCGGCTGATTCTCACGGACTGTGGTTCTAAGATTCCGCCCGAGGCTGCAAGCGGCGAACTTCCGGTGAGTTCGGCGGCGCGGGCTCGAGCATACGCGGCTGCTCCGAGCAGCGCAGCGCGGCTCTCCAGGACAATGTGCACCGGCATGTTGACGAGGACGGGGCTTAGGCGCCCTTTGTCGGTGAAGGCTTCCATGAAAGTCCCCCGCTTGAGCTTCTCCAGGATGCGAGGAGCGATGCCCCCGCCAACGTAGAGGCCACCGGCAGACAACACTTTGAGCGCCAGGTTACCGGCTTCGGCGCCATACGCGGATACGAACCTATCCACCGCTTTCACGCATATCTCGCTTTCGCAGGCCAGCGCCAATTCGCAAATGACGGCGTTGGGGTCCTCAACGGCGATACGTTCGGCCAGCCAGACCGGAACTTCCATGCGGCGGATGTCGCGCAGAAACTCGTAGATGTTGGTTAACCCTGGACCGGTGACCACACGATCGTAGCTGACTCGACCTTTGTACTTCTGCATAAGGTAGCGCAGCAGATCAAACTCATCTTCGTTGCGCGGCGCGTAGTCTACATGAGCGCCCTCGGAGGGATAAGGTACGTGACGGTGGCCGTTCCATACCAAGTAGACTTCACCCAAACCGGTACCGGCGGCGATCAGGGCGCGGTTGCCGGTTGGCAGAGCGTGGCCTTCGCTCAAGGTGTAGACCTGATCGGGAGAAAGCTCGGCCAAACCGTAGCCATTGGCCTCCATGTCGTTGATCAGGAAGACGTGCTCGATCTTCAGGTCGGCGGCCAGTTGACGACTGTCCAGCGTCCACGGCAGGTTGGTGAGCCGCAGACGTCCCTCGCGCACCGGGCCTGGCACACCGAAACACGCCATGGTCGCCTCGTCCACACCCAGGAACTCTTTTGCGATCTCCTCCAGTCCTGAATATTGTCGGGCCGGATAACGTTGGTCGCGGATATGCGCAAGTTTGCCTTCCCTAAAGTCATACAGCGCTAAATGGATTTTAGTGCCGCCAACATCGCCCGCCAGAATTACGGTTCTCTCTGTCATCTCTCCTGCTCCAGAACCTCGCAACTTTCTCCTTTTGCGAATACAGATTTGAACTTTTCGGCGTCGCCTACTCCGGCGCTTTCACTGCCGATAATCATCATTGCACCTCGCTGAAGAGTTCCAGGGTTGCGCCATTCCCGCCAGTACATGTAGGCGATGCCAGCGATGAGTGACACGAGAAACAGATAGGGTGTGAGGTTGTAGGGCCAGGGAGGAAGCGGATACAGAGTGACAAACAAGACAGGGATCAAGGCGAGCGTGGCGACGGATGGGACTAACAGATGTCGCCAGACTGTGAAGCGCACTCGTTGTTCGCGGCGCATATAACGCGTTAAAGCTATGTTCGCCATCACGTAGAGGAGGATGACTGCGAAAGTCACAATCGTTCCAAGGAAATTGAAGATATAGTCGGGCCGTAAGACAAATCCGACAAGAAGGATCGCGACTACTCCGACTATCTGCGCGACTCCGATCGCAACCGTGGGAGTTCGGTGTATAGGATGGATACGCCCAAAGCTGGAGGGCAGTGTGCCCGCCCGACCCATCGTATACATCACCCGCGACGCGGAGTTGGTGCAGGCGATGCCAACAGCGACAGCGCAGTTGATGAGAGCGAGGATGACGAGCCACCAGCCTGCTCCCCACTGCGAATGGCCGAGGACATAGTATGGATTGGCGTTGGAAGCGAAGGCATCCATGTTGCCAGTGCCCCAACCGATCGCGCTCGCATAGGCCATGAAGGTGAAGAAGATGCCGGTAGTGATTAACGAGAGCATGACTGCCTGGCCAATGGATTTGTTGGGAAGGCGAGCTTCCTGGGCAAGTGGCGCTGGAGCTTCAAAGCCGGTAAGCGCGAGGATGGAGAAAACCATGCCAGCCAGGATGCTTCGAAGTGGATGGGCCGAGGAAGCGGGCGTCAGCGGAACCAAATAAGAGGAACCGGGGCCGGGCCGGATCAAGAACGTGATTCCAAGCGCTAACATGATGAGCAGTTCGAGAGCTCCTAAGACCGTCGTGATGCGCGCCGAAAGCCGAATACCGCGGTGAGTGAGCATCCATATCAATGCAGTCGTAGCCAATGCGAAAGTCCACCATGGGATTTCCAGATGGAATTCCATCTTAAGGGTATCGGAAAGAAGATAGCCGAGAAACCCAACCGCAGCGAAGCCACCGAAAATCTCATAAATCAAGTAGCTCCAGGTCGCCACGAAGCCGCTGCGGCTGCCTAATCCGCGAGTCGCGAATGAATAGTAACCGCCGCTCGAGGGTACATACTTTGAGAACTCGAATACGGTGTTGCCGATGAAAAAACAGACAATGGTGGAGAGCAGGAATGAGATCGGCATGAGGGGGCCTGCCTGGAGGGCGATAGCGGGGAATATAAACACGACGCCCGTAGCCGGTGCGATGTGCGTAACCGCGTGGAATACCAATTCTGCAAGACCGAGAGAATTGTTCCGCAGCTCAGAATCGGCATTCTCTGTACTAATGCTACCGGACACGTTGGCATCTCCTTTTAATGAAGTCCAGCGAAGCCAGATTGTCTCGCCATGGTTCGCTTTCTGGGCTGAGGCATATTCACTTTTACGTACACCCGCAGGAGCGGAGGTATTGAACCCCTTGCTCCGCCCAGGCCTGCTCAGTTGCGATCGTCGCCTCGATGGACGCACCCCATGGTGGCCATTGCTCAAGGATTGCCGACACGTGATCGCCTCTGGGCAATTCATCGAGCAGCCAGGGAATATCCAGCCGTCCGGCTCCGGCCGGGGCCCCGCGCACAACGAAGCCCATCATCTCCGGCACCCGGTCGATCACGAAATCCTTGACATGAAGGTTCACTGTCAAAGGAGCTAGGACTTTCACCACGCGTTCTGGGGTTTCAAGCGCACCCAGCGAATTCACCGTATCCAGGCAGATGCCCAGGCGAGCGCTTTCCAATTGCCGCACGAGAGCGGCGACATCGTGGCAGGAATGCGCTTCGTAGTTCTCCAAGCAGAGCGTGACTCCTTGTGCCTCAAATTCCGGCAGAACCTCCCGAATCCACTTCCCGGCCTGTTCCAGCGATGGCTTCGATTCAACGCTGTGAGTGAGAGTTCGAACCAGCGCAGCGTCGAAGCTGACCGCAAGACTCAGGTAACGGAGCAGGCTGGCTGGCTCGACGCCCCGCATTCCGAGTTCGATTGTAATGCCCAGACTGGCAGCCTGATCCCGAGCGTCACGGATCTCGGACGGGTCCAACTGGTGTAGCGGCAGGTTGTCCGCCACTTGCAGAACTCCAACCCCGAGTGCCGAGGCTCTCTCAAGCAAATCCGCCAGTCGAATTGGTCGAAGCGGTGGCGGGAACCCGTGAACTCCGATTGCCCAGGGATAGGTCCACGAACTAATGCCAAGGCGCACGTTATCTTTTGGATGCCGCAGCTTCGGCTGCAATCAGGCAACGGCGGTAGTTGCTGCTAGCGGTATAGGCTGGGACAAAAACGGTGGCCAGTTTCAAGGGCACATCCCCGGAATTGATCATCTGATGGCGTTCACCAGCCGGGACCCAGAGTGCCACATCCTCTTGTACCTTCGTCTCTTCGCCTTCGTGCACACAAATTCCTCTGCCTGAGACGATGTAGATCAGTTCCGGCCGGTCGTGAGAATGGTAGTCGGTCCTTCCGTTGGGTGGAAGGATGGCATGACTGAAAGTAATTTCCTCAACCCCTTCCTTGTCCGGAGCAAACAGCACCTTGATCTGACGCTGGAAAGGGGCGGGAATCTCGACCCCCTTTTCTTCCCAAGCTCTTACTATTTTCAAGTGACTTTCCTTTCCTGTGGCGATAGCCGGGCCGTAGCCCGGCGCAGTGGAACCGATAACACGATTGAGAACGAATTTGTGCGCCAAACATGAAATCGATTGCAATAAACTTCGCGATTAAATATACTCCCGAATAAATTCGTGTCAAGGGAATTGTACTTTTAGGACTCATGCTTTGCGAGCTCTCGCCCGGTATCTGGAAGCGTTATTTGTTGCCGGTAGGAAGGCGACCTATCTGCCCGTAGCTGGAAACGATTACTAAGGGGCAGGGCCGGTCAGACAGTTCCGAAGCTATGACAGAAAGCGGTTCGACCCAAGGGTGAAGGAGATGGTTTGAAGCGACGAGACTTTCTCAAGCAGGTCACATTGGCCGCGTTGGCGTTCCAGAGCGCAAAGCCATCCAACGCCTGGCCGGCGTTGGATGACCGAAAGGGCTCTTCCGTCAAAACCGATCCGCATGCGCACAGCCGATTCCGTGTAGTGGCGGGTTCACTGAACAATCAGATGTGCATCACCGACTCGTATCCGGAGTACTGGGTCGACGAAAAACCATTCTTCCAATACTCCGGCACCTTCCTCTATTACCGGCTGCCCTTCGATCGCTGGGCGGAAGAAATGCTGTCCCTGAAGGCCATGGGCCTGAACACCATCGACGTAATCCCCATGTGGAACTGGCACGAGCCCGAAGAAGGCAAGTTTGATTTCGACGGCCACACCAACCCGCGACGCAACTTGAAGGCGGTATTCGCCTTAGCGGATGCACTCCGCCTTAAGATCACTCTTCGACCGGGCCCCTACAACACGAATGAGTGGCGTAATGGCGGGTATCCTGGCTGGCTTCTGAGCCGCCCGGAGTATCGCATGGCCGAGCAGATCATTCTAGAAGGAGGCGCGCCCCGCTGGTCGGCGCTGCAATATATAAAATCAGAAGAGTCGACCATCGAGTGGCTGAAGAATAAGACGCACCTTGAGTACACCCAAAAGTACTATCGTGAGGTCCTGGGTGTAGCCGGTCCCCACTTTGCCGGCCGTGGTGGACCTATTCTCTCCTTGCAAATGGATGATGACCCAGCGTCGAACTCAGAGAACTACAATGGGCCGAATTTCTGGAAGTACATAAACACTCTCCGCAGCTTCGCCGAGCAAGCAACCGATGGCGAACCCTTGATCTATTTCCTCGATGCCGAGTTTATGCGTTTGAATGCGGAATGTAATTACATAACACCGCGGCCATTCTGGAACCAGGGGCAGGATTATTCATACAACGTCCGCGAGGGTTCCTCGACACCTGTCGAGGCGGCCAAAAACAAGTTTCTGCTCGAGATTCTAAAGACCCAGCCTCTGTTCATACCCGGCCAGATTGAGTTTCAAGCTGGTTGGTGGCCGGCGATTGACGATACCTTTCCTCGCCAGGTGGATCCGTCGAATACGCTCATGGCGACCCGCGTGATGTTCCAGAACGGGATAAAGGCTCTCAACTACTTTCCTCCCAACGATACCCTCAACCCTAGCGGCTGGAGCGTTTCCTGGAGCAACCATTTCTATATGTGGGACGCGGCCCTCAACTTTCTGGGTCAGGAAACCGGTCGAGCCGTGCACGTTCGCCGGAACGGTCGGTTGGTAGCGGGCATGGGGCCGTTGCTATCCACTTCGCATCTGCTGGCGGATGCCGGGATTGTCTATCCGATGGCCACATTCCCGCAGAAAGAACTCACGTTCGAGGAAGCTCATCGCGTGGAAGATATGGCTAAGCGCTTGATCTGGGCGGGCGCCTACGACCACCGCAGCTTTGAACTCGTTGACTCTGACTTCACACCACCGGAAAACTTTTTGCGCTATCAAGTACTTTTCGCGCCGAACATGGTGAACGGAGAACCAGACAAGAAACTGTTTCCGCACCTGGAAAACTACTCCAAGAAAGCGCAACAAGCACTGGCGGACTATACAGACGCAGGCGGCACACTTATTGTCTTTCCATCTTTGCCCAGGGGGATTGTTTTTGACCATCTACTCGCACCTTTCGGGAGTGATCGGCAAAAGCTAGGAGACGCGAGCCTGACTTTCCGGAATGGTACGACTGGAACCGCTCTGGAATTTCACTCTGTGCTGACGATCCCTGAGCTGACGGGTCCGCATGTGAATGTGTTCGCGCGCGATGCCGAAGGTGGCATCGTGGGCGCGCGTGTGGCTCGCGGGAAAGGGCAGATCGTTTTTCTGGGCGCTGACTTTTCAACCTGGACTCTCCCCCGTGTTCAACCCGCAGACGGCTCCGCAGTCCGTCCACCTGGAATTCGCCCCACGGCGCCTTCCGTGGAGGATTACTCCGAAGAAATCCAGCGCGCCGCGAGCCGCCTACTTCCGGCGCTCTTGAATGAGTTGGGCAGAGCGCGCAAGGTATACCCGGAAATAAAGACCGGGAACGCGCGCGATGTAGGGCTCTATGTCACCGAGCTAGTGGCCGATGGCGGCAGTCAGGCATTCGAGCAACGAGCCGATGGGAACGGCTACGGTTTTGTTGGCGTCACGAATTTCAGCCTGGATGAGCATCGTACTGCGGACATTCAGCTGACCGATCCTCGGGCAAAGAACCTTAATCCTGGCCCAGAGAACTCTTTGCGGCTTCCGTCCCTGACACTTCCACCTCGGGAGTCATTGCTGCTTCCAATCCGCGTGCCTTTAGACAACGCTTATGCGGAATGCGCCCCGGGGTTTGACCCTGCCGACGAAATCTATTTCGCTACAGTAGAAGTGACTCGAGTGATCTATGACGGCGAGAACCTGAAGTTTGAGGTCACGGCCCCTGCCGATGGCGAGGTGGCTCTACGGCTATCGCGGCGTCCCACGATGGCGAAGCTTGATGGCCACACCGTCGAAATCGGCAAGGATGCGCTGGGGAAGTTCTACTTCGTACGCATAGAACGCGGTCAATCGCCGAGCTATGAGCGGTCACTCGAACTGCAGTATCCTCGGCAAAGCGGTGCCCCAGGTCTCGAAATGGCGGCAGAAGCCGTCTGGATCGCTGGCGAAACCGCCCGCGTACAAATACGGGTTCAAAACCCCGGTGACACAAAGCTCGAATGTGGCCTGGCTTTCTCGGCGGGATCGCTTTACAACCGCAAACATGATCGCACGCCAATTGCCATCGCCGCTCGCGCTCAACGTGAATACAGCTTCGCGGTAACCGTACCCGTAGACACTCCAGCGAATCTGCCCGTCGATCTTGTCGCCACGCTTCTAGCGAAGGGTTCGGAGAAGGTCTGGACGTGGCAATCTCAGGTAACGGTCCGCCGCCCGTTCGATTTCGGGGTGGAACCGCCGGCTACCTTCCCTTTGCGGGAAGACGTCCACTTTCCCATCGTCCATCCAACGCTGGCGAGCCTGCAGTTGCCGGGCACGCTCACCCTCAAGGTAAAGGTTAAGAATTGGCGAGACCGCGCACAGGCTGTCACTATTACCGCTGCTGGCGATGACCTGAACTTCGGAGCTGGACGTACCGAACTACCCTTGGGAGCTGGTGAAGAAGCGACCTTCGATATGCAAGCGACACCACAAGGTGGTTCAGGTATATACCGATTTGTGATCGCCCTTGACTCCGGAAAGTACCACTCCAGCGAGGAAGTGTTTGTAGCCGCCATCGCACCCGGCGAAGCCATCGCCTATACCCTCGACTACGACCGTGACGGGTTCCCGGATGTAATCCTGGAAAACTCGAGCTTAAGATTATTCGTCAGCCCCAACGACGGCGGTCGCGCCTACGCCTGCGTGAACAAAACTACGGGTACGAATGCATTCAATTCCGTTGGAGGGATGCGTGACAACTTCACCAGGCGAATCCTCCCTGAGTACCAGGTGGATGAGTACTCCCATCTTGATTGGCTGGGGCTCTTTAACCGGCCGTATACGTACCGCATCGTATCGGCCGCGGGGCAAAAGGCGATGGTTCGATTGGAGTACTTTGCCCCGGACATTTATCCCCAGGGAGTCAGAGTGGAGCGCAGGCTTACGCTCGATGGTCCTGCCAGCCATTACGTTGAAGAGAATGCGCTGACGCCACAGGGGGTTGCCGAGCCGCAGTCCTACGTGCTTGAGAATTCGATCACCTTCAAGGTGCCGTACGAAGCACAGAATTTCCGCAACTGGTTTGCGCCAGGTTTGGGATCACAAGAGTTCCTGCCCGAACAAACTGTGGAATTACCCGGAAGTAGCTTTCTCGCGATCGAGGACAAACATGCCGGCGAAACCTTTGCGCTGATAGCGGTCAGTCCTGTGCTGAAGGGCGAACTTGTTGTCCATGCGCACGCAGCAACGGTTCGCTTGATTTACCCCGGGTTCAAGGAGGCGGATCGAACGTCAACCTATCAAGCAGCCTATTTCTTCGGGCGAGCCACGCACCAGGAACTTGAGGACCTCCAAACCCGGCTAAGAGATTTACACTCGGTCACACATGGATAGCGGCGGGATGACATTTCAGGAGGAAGATCGAATGGCGTACACACGACGCAGGGTGCTCGCGGGTTTAGGACTGGCAGGGTTGGGGGCGCTCATGCTGCCACCGGGGAAGAAGGCTGCGGCATCCTCACTAGTGAAATCGTTGACGGCGGCTGAGGGGGGTACAGCCGCCTGTCCGTTCCGGCTGGCAGTCATCAATGACGAGATTACGCAGGACTTCGAAAAGGCATGTCAGATCGTGTCCGACGATTTCGGGCTGCGTTGGATCGAGCTGCGTTCGATGTGGAACAAGAACGTGACCGAGCTCGACGCCAAAGAAGTTGGAGATGCCCGCAAGATCCTCAATCAGCACAACTTGCGAGTCACGGATATTGCAAGCCCCCTCTTCAAGACAGACTGGCCGGGAGCTCCGCGCTCATCTCAGAGTGAAAGCCGCGACCAGTTCCATGCGGATTTCGACGCCGGCGCGCAGGATAAGCTGCTCGAGCGCTGTATCTCGCTTGCCAAGGCTTTCAATACGGACAGGATCCGCTGCTTCGACTACTGGCGGCTGGATGATCAGAAGCCGTACCGCGCGGCAATCAACGCTAAACTGCAGAAGGCTGCGGAACGCTGCTCCAAAGACAACCTTGTGCTCTTGCTTGAGAACGAGATGTCCTGCAACACAGCAACTGGCGAAGAGTCGGCCGCCGTGCTGAAGGCGATTCCAAACGAGAACTTCATGCTGAACTGGGATCCCGGCAATGCCGCAGCAATAGGAAGCACACCCTACCCAACTGGCTATGAGTTGCTCCCGAAAGAGCGCATCGGGCACTGCCACTGCAAGGATGTGGTGGACAAGCCCGACCGCAAATATGATTGGGCTCCCATCGGCGGCGGCGTTGTGGATTGGGTTGGGCAACTTCAGGCTTTCGAGCGTGATGGCTTCCGCTATGGGCTGAGTCTCGAAACCCATTGGCGCGGCGCCGGAAACCCCGAGGCATCGACCCGTATCAGCATGGAGGGGCTCAAGAAGACACTGAGGAAGGCCGGCATCTCCTGTTGATCACAAGCGATCTTGTCAGCTGGCGAATAGGTCGGCAACTGCCGTCCGCAACCAGGAGACCGGCAATAGGGAGAAGCAATGGTTACACGACGTGAGTTTCTCGATGCACTGGCCGCGGGCGCGGCGGGGCTTGCCGTGGGAACTACGGCAAAGAGCTACGGGCAGATCCTTGGCTCAAATGACCGCCTCAACTTTGCCGTGATTGGCCTGAATGGACGCGGCTACGCTCATCTCGCGTCGCTCAAGGCGAACCGAGGAGCTGCCCGCATCTCACATGTCTGCGATGTGGACGACAACATTCTCAAGAAGTTCGCCGACAGCGTGCAACAGGAGATGGGCGAGACCCCGGCAGTCGAAAAAGACTTTCGCAGGATTCTCGAGCAGAAGGATGTAGACGCGATCACGGTCGCCACGCCCGACCACTGGCATGCACCCATGGCGATTGCGGGGTTGCAGGCGGGCAAGCACGTCTATGTGGAGAAGCCATGCAGCCACAATCCTGCCGAGGGCGAGATGCTGGTCGAGGCGCAGCAGAAGTACCGCAAACTGGTGCAAATGGGAACGCAGCAGCGATCTTCACCCCACACGATCGAGATCGTCGATAAGATTCACCAAGGCATTATCGGCCGGCCCTACTTCGCGAAAGCCTGGTACGCCAACACGAGGAAGTCTATTGGCACAGGCAAAGAAGTCCCCGTGCCGCCACAGCTTGATTGGGAGCTTTGGCAGGGCCCAGCGCCGCGTCGTCCGTACAAGGACAATGTGCATCCTTATAACTGGCACTGGTTCAGAATTTACGGCACTGGTGAAACGCTGAACAATGGAACGCACGAGGTCGATGTCTGCCGTTGGGCGCTTGGGGTCGACTATCCACGGCGAGTTACGTCGTCCGGCGGACGGTACCATTTCAAAGACGACTGGCAGTTTTACGACACGCTGGTGACCAGTTACGAGTATGAAGACGAGGTGATTTCGTGGGAGGGAAGGAGTTGTCAGGGAATGAAGGATTACGAGCGCGATCGCGGTTCGACCATCATGGGGACTACTGGGACGGTACTCGTCGATCGCGATGGCTACGAGGTGTACGACCTCAAAGGGAAAAAGACGAGCGAATTCCGGGTTGGCGGTTCGACTTCATCTGCTGACCTGATCGGCCGTGATTCCATGACCGACGCTCACTTCGCGAATTTCATCGCCGGAATCCGTAAAGGCGAGAAGCTGAACGCCCCGGTCTCCGCCGGCAACGTCGCGGTTACCATGCTACAGCTGTCTAATATTGCGTGGGAAATGAACCGGGAATTGCATCTCGAGACGAAAGACGGCCGGATCCAGGACGACCCGGAAGCAATGAAGATGTGGGGACGAGAGTACGAGAAGGGTTGGGCTCCGCATGTCTAAGGTTTTGCCGACCATGAAAAGCACCTTCTGCCGTCGCGATTTCCTTCGCTCCGGCGCGCTCGCGACGGCGGCATTTGCTGCTGCGAGCAACCCTTTAGCGCCAGCTCAGGAACGGCCATCTTCTGAGGAAGCATCACCGATTCGGCTGGGCCTGGCGAGTTACACCTTTCGTAACTTCAATCGCGCGCAGTTGATCGGCTTCATGAAGCAGCTCAATGTGTTCGCGTTGAATGCGAAGGACGTCAAAGACCACCTGCCGATCGATCCCCTGGAGGAATCGGCTGCGCTGGCAGACTATGCCGCGGCAGGCATCAAGCTGCATGCCGCCGGAGCCATCTATTTTCCGAAAGACGAAGATGGGGACGTCCGCTCAAAGTTCGATTACTGCAAGCGAGCAGGCATTACCCTTATTGTCGCCGGAGACCCATCACCGGAGACTCTGCCGCGACTCGAGAAATTCGTAAGGGAGTACGACATCCTCATCGCGATCCACAATCATGGCCCCGAGGACAAGTTCTGGCATTCCCCGCTGGACGTGTTGAAGGCCGTGAAAGGTCTGGATCCGCGTATCGGGTGCTGCATCGATGTCGGGCACGCGGTCCGCGCTGGCACCGATGTGGTCGAGGCAATCCACGAAGCAGGCCCCAAGCTGTTTAACCTACACATGAAGGACCTCACGAACTTCGAGAGCAAGGAGAGCCAGGTCGCAGTAGGAGAAGGGATCATGCCCGTGCGGAGGATGTTTGAAGCGCTGATCGCGACGAGATATAAGGGCTTCGTCGATCTGGAGTATGAGGTTCATCCCGACGATCCGATGCCGGGCGTTATCGCCAGCTTCGCCTATATGCGAGGCGTCCTGGGAGGAATGGGACTCGCGAACCGCGTTTGAAGCAGTAACGGACGTTCCTGGCGCGCTGGCGGCTCTGCACACCAGAAAGCGCCCTGTGCAGTTAATAAGGTGGCGCGTAACGCTTCATAATCTTGCCCAAAGCGCATAAATCGGGGGACACATCGGGGACACAATAAGGTGTTTCTTGCTGCTCTTAGAGTGCCATCCAGCGCGTCCGTGCTCCTGTGATTTGTTAGAGTTACGTTTAGCCATCCCGCTTTCACGGCGGTAACACGGGTTCAAATCGCGTCGAGAACTCCAAGTCTAATCAAGCACTTAGACTGAGACGGGCGCCCCAATTCCTCGTGGTACACTCCGCGGCACACTGAAATCTTCCCGGATCATCGCGACCACCTTGCGCTGCGCCGCTCGCTTGGTTGGGGTCAGCACTTGCGCGTAGACATCCAATGCCATCTTGCTTGAAGAATGACGCAGCAGTTCCTGCCTCACCTTCACATCCTCTTCGTTGTCTTGGAGAATGCTTGAGTAGGTGCGACCGCCACTTTTTCCTGGGTGCTGCTGAGCAAGCGTTCGCAGTATCAAGAGATCCAAGGTGCCCTGGGGAAGGTCGATTCGGTCGAGCATTTGATCGCTCAAAAAGGCCGCTGCGCTTCTGGAGCCAGCTGCGATGTCTAGCTCACCAGATCTCTAGTTGTAGTTTGTGATAGCTCGCGATCAATTCGAAGTCCACCCGATTTGAGGTAACTAGGCGCGCTCCTACGGACCTGGCAGTCAGTGCGATCAACAGGTCAAAGTGCAAATCGCGAAGCTTCTCTGGACCAAAACCTTCATCGACATGGATTTTGCCAAGCAGGCGTCCCGATTCAAGCCAATTGTTTTCGGTGGGTGTCAAGATGGGATGGTTGCGAGCAAGGCGTTCGACAAACTGTCGCTCGGCCGGTTTGGTCGCTCCCCGGCTCAGCTCTGCCAGCACCACGGCTGAGCTTCGCACCAAACCTGTTGTTGCTGCGATTCGCTGCTGGTGACGGCCGGTACGGAGATGGTCGATGAAGATCGAGGTGTCGAAGACAACAAAATTACTCATCGTGTCCCGAGAATTCGAGCTTCCCGCCGTATTTCGACATCAGGCTCTTGAAGCGCTTCAGGGCAACGATTTCGCGCAGCGCTGCGTGTACCGCCTCGGTTCGCGATTTCACGCCTAACACTTCGGCTGCTTCGTCCGCCAAGCGCTTGTCAAGTCTTATCGATGTGATGGCTACCGCCATAGGTTCCACCTTCCGTTCAACGATATATACATTTTATTAATAACATATATACAAGTCAAGTGGTCAAGGACGGACCGGCAAGCCAATTGTCGCCCGACGAGAACAGGCCGAAGCGCGTTTTCCAGCTCCTAAGCAAGCTAGTTTTGCGGATTCCGGTAGATTGGTCGGCTAACCCGAAGTGATCTCAGGCTGGTAATCTTCAGGCGTAGACTTTCGGCGACTGATCTGGCGTTCCCAAAAGCAACCGAGACTCCCCATGCACCGTTTCTTGCAGCGAATTTCGACCTGTATTTTCAGCGTTGGGCTTGCAGCCGGTTGCCTCGCGGGGACATCTTACGGGCAGGCCATCTCGACTGTTATCGCCGTTGATCACGGCCCGAATGCGCCGCAGCAGCTTTCAAAACATTATGTCATCCTCGTCTCTCTCGACGGCTTCCGTTACGACTACGCGAAGCGTTATCACGCCGACCATCTGCTAACCCTCGCTGCCGAGGGCGCCAGCGCACCCGAAGGAATGCTTCCCGCGTATCCTTCCATTACCTTTCCCAACCATTACACGATTGTCACGGGCCTCTATCCAGAACATCACGGTATCGTGGCGAACACGTTTTATGATCCAACTCGAAAACAGGCTTATACGTACCATGATGCCAAGTCAGTCGGCGACGGTACTTGGTATGGCGGAACTCCCCTCTGGGTGCTGGCCGAGCAGCAGGATATGCGATCCGCTTGCTTCTTTTGGGTCGGTTCCGAAGCGGACATCCTGGGAGTTCGTCCCACCTACTATCTGAAGTTCGACGGAAAATTTCCCAACGAAAAGAGGGTCGAACAAGTCCTAGCCTGGCTCCATCTGCCAGCGGAGCAGCGCCCGCACATGATCACCCTCTATTTCTCCGATACGGACACAGCGGGCCATCGGTATGGTCCGGACAGTCCGGAGGTGGCCGAAGCAGTTCACGAACTCGACGGCGAGATAGGGAAACTGATGGATGGCATCAAGGAATCCAATCTGCCTGTGGATTTGATCGTGCTCGCCGATCATGGAATGGTGAAAGTCGATGGGCCCCCGATCCACCTCGAGCGGTACGGTTTGAGCCCCTCCTGGTTTGCCCGGATGGTAGGTTCGATTCTCTACCCTCAGACCGACGACGATGCGCAGAAGGCCTATGAAGCGCTCCGCGGAAAAAGCGACAAGTTCCTCGTCTATCGCCGTGCGCAGGTGCCAGCATATCTTCATTTCGACAGCAATCCAAGAGAGGGTGACCCGGTCGTCGTTCCGACCGGCCCTTACCTCATCACCGCTAATCCAGACGCCCGTGGTCTAGAGCACCCGCCCGTGGGCATGCACGGCTACGACGCCACACACATGCCCGAGATGAAGGCTCTTTTTGTTGCCGCGGGACCCGACATCCGAAGCGGAGTTGCGCTCGCGCCCTTTGAGAACGTGAACGTGTATCCGCTGATTGCGAAGATCCTGGGTCTTGACATCACGAATTTGAAAACAGGTCCGATCGATGGCAAGCTCAACGCTCTCGATGGAATTCTAAAATCAGACTAGCCGCCACCATGGCCTTTTCCCGAATTCCCAATACCCAAAGAGCAGCTGCATCCCTTCGACTTCGAGAATGTCAGGTGTCGGTTCGCGCTTTGCCGAGGCTCGAACACCTGAACCCTTACCGGGGCCTGCAATCGGATTGCGGTAGACTGACCTGTACGAAGCACAAGGCAAAGCTCTTCCCGATGCCCGGCGTGGGTGCCTCGATGGGGCGGTGGGAGCTTGGATTGAATCGGGCGCGAGATTTTGAGTGATGAGAGTCCTTAAACAATTCGCGGGAACGGGGACATTCCGAGGTTTGCCATTGCTTCTCCTCGCCTACGCGGCATTGATGACGCACTTTATTTTCGGCCGAGCGTTTCGTGACTCCCTTCTAGGTAGCCATCTTGCGATTCGATCGCTTCCGTCTCTGACGATGTGGAGCACCTTTGTGTCCATCGTCGTAAGCCTCATGGTCTCAAACCTTTTTCGGTCGAGGAAGAGGAAGCGCATCGCCTGCGCTGGATTCGCCGTCAACGCCGTAATCGAGCTGTCGTTTTCGCTTGCCGCCAACCGGCTTCCGTGGTTGTACAGCTTATTTTTTGTCGACGTGTCGGCATCGACACTCGTTGGCCTCTCCATGATTTGGATACTGATCGGTGATTGGGCCAGCAGCTGTCACGCCGACCGGAGTCGGCTGGTTCCGGCTGTGCTGCTATTCGGCACTGCCACAAGTATCTTGGCTGGTGTCGGCCTAACCCATTTGCGGACAGCGACCAGCTTCCGCAGTGCGAATCTGATTCTAGCCGCGATGAATTTGATTCCGGTGGTTGCTCTCCTCTTCCATCGCAGCGACGATTGCGTGTCACGGCACGGCTTTTCCTTTCAAGATCTCCAGAATCGAGCCTATCTGCCCAACAAATTATTGAGGAAGTTCGCGCTGCTTGTAGTGGTAGCAGCTATGACCTCTACGCTGCTGGATTTGATGTTCCGCATACGAGTCGCCGAGCACTACCTCAACCAGTCCGATCGATTGCATTTTCTTGGTCTGTTTCAAAGCGCGCTCAACATCTGTGCTTTCTTTTCACAGATGGCCGTGGGGCATCTTGTCCAAAAGAAATTGGTTTCCACCTTTGTTCATTTGCATCCGGCCATTATCGGGATCGCCAGTTGCTTGTTCGCATTCGCGCCCGGATTTTGGCAATTCACTTGTCTGCGCAGCGGGGAGTATTCGCTGCGGAATTCTCTTTTCCGCCTCGGTTCTGAGTTGACGTACGCCCATTTTCCCGATCGAGAGCGGGCGACCGTCCGGCCTTTGATCGATGTCATCGGAGAGCGGTTGGGAGATCTCTGCGCCTCCGGCATTCTGGCCCTTCTCTTGCTTATGAATCCAGCGCTGCCGGTTAAACCTGGCCTGTTTGTGTTAGCGCTGTGCTCGCTCTTGTTTTGGTGGATCTGTCGCAGCCTCGAACGAAGTATTAACGCGATCCGCATGAAAGCCGGGAAAGACCCGGCTCTAACTGCAACGACCAAATACCCAGGCATCGCGCATGAGGGCGCCGGGATCGTCTGATCCGACATGCTTCGCCGGCAAGCCCGGGAGCAAGGGCTTGGAGCTCATGGATCACGGGCAAACCGGGAGTGATCGCATGGATAGCGCGATACCAAGGAACGCGGTTTGATTCCGAGCGACCAGGGCCAGACGGTCAGAAAATCGGGCAATGAAGAAACACAAATTCAAGGCGAAAGTCGAAGCAGGTGATCGGATGCCGTGAACGGAAGGCTGCCGGTTAGCATCTCGTACAACGTGACGCCAAGCGAGTACAGGCGTATCGAGACAGCGAAGTATATGGCACGCACCCGCTGGTCCGCAAGCTCGACGCGATCCGCCAGAGCGGAGCAGCGGTGGAATAAGACGTGGAATAAGACATTGTCCTGAGGCGACGACAGCAGACCCTCGTCGGCCGAGGTGGACTTGCGGAACACCCCGACCACGTCTGCCGCTTCACCTGGAAAAGCACCCTCCCGGAAGTGAATTGCGCAAAAGAATGAACGGAATTTGCGAAAGAAGCAGCCAGTAAATGATCCCAGGAAACACTCCACGGATCGAACTTGCGAATATTTGCAAGAAACTCATAACAGGTTCCTTTGAAGAAAGGCGTCCTCTCCCCGCCCGGTACCCGCTGCTTGAGCCGCGCGGTCGGGAAGCAGTCGCTACGCGTATGAAGGAACGCTGTGCGAATTCCTCGCGGCCCGCTCTTTCGTTATGCGTTCCAGGTAGCCGCTCTGTCGGAATGCCGCCAGCGGATCTTTGGGCAGTCCTTTAGAAACTCTCCAATCCTGAATCGCGGCGCGAACATCGATTGCGAAAGCATCCTGCAGCAGAGACTCTGCGGCGACCAGATCGCAGTCCTTTTTGCGCAGCCGCGAGTTTCTTCCCGTCCACCAACGCAGCCTTGGCAAAGAGTTGCTGCGCCATCGTGACAGTCTGAATCATCGCTTCTATCTTGCCCTTGAGATTGTGGCTTTGATCGACCATATACGCGATGTCCGCGCGCTGCCCCGTTTCCCATTCGAAGAAACGAATTTCGTGGAAGATACGGAACACCTGATAGGGATCGATAGACCCCATCGTGAGATCGTCGTCGGCATAGCGACGATCATTGAAGTGAAAGCCACCGAGCATCTCCTCTGACAATAGCCAGGCAACGACTTGCTCGATGTTTTGAGCTGCATAGTGATGACCAGTATCGACCAGAACCTTAGCTTGTGGGCCCGCCGCACGCGAAAGGAGCAGCGCCATACCCCAATCGGCAATGTCAGTGTGATAAAAGGCCGGTTCGAAAGGCTTGTACTCGACCAGCATTCTCTGATCGGGTGACAAAGCCCGGTGCGCTTCTCGTAAAGCTTCTTCGAACCATTGTTTGCGTTGACGGATATTGGCGGTCCCGGGATAATTTGATCCATCTGCAAACCAGAAAGAGATGTCTCTGCTCTTGAGGCGGTGAGCGATTTCGATGCTGTCTTTCGTGTGCCGCAATGCACGTAGTCGGACGGATTCATCGGGATTCCCGAACGATCCGTACTTGTATTCCTGATCTTGAAAGAGATTGGGATTGATCGATCCTGATAGAACACCGTGCCGGCTCGCATAGAGTTTGATCTCATCGGTGCTTTGCACTCCTTCGGGACAATCCCACAGGACGTGCAAGGCCACCGTTGGACATACCCCGGTCAGTAAGTGCACCTGGCCAGCGTCACTGAACTTCTCCTCTGTAGTGGTGGCCGCCGCAGGTTGAATGAACTTTCCGAAACGAGTTCCAGTGTTGGCAAAGCCCCAGGAGGGGAGCTCGATGCGAAGCATCTCAAGTGCTGCAAAAACTTTGTCGCTGGTAGATGAGTCCATGCGAAGCCTTTCTCAGAATTCTGAAGGTTACAAGCGTTTCCTCGCGGAGGCTGCGGCTTTCTTTGGCTAGTTCATACATTTTGCAATACGAAATGTGCCGTGCGGTTCGGGAAAGGCTCAAAAGCGTCATTGTGCAAGACATCGGTTTCGCCCAGAGTCGGATGAATACTGGGTCTCACCGCTCACTCGAGCAGTGCGATTTCGCGTTGTAGAATACCGCCTTCAATCTCGCGATTCTGTTCTCCGACAAACGGTTCGCGCCGTAAATCGGGCCCTCGGACAACATTAGCGGTTTTATTTGAGCGACCGGAAGAGGCTCTAGCCGTCCCACCGGAGATTTGTACTGCAAACAGCGTTTTCCTGTCCTATGGAGGTTCCGCAGCGCCCTGAGAGTACAAGAATGGAATCCGCCATCCCTACCATAGGGCGATCAAAACTTTCGCTTTGCAAAATCGGCAAAATAGATCATCATGATGCCAACCATATGGGGCCCGCTACTCTGACTCGAGACCGGTACCTTGTCAAGTCCATCGTTCACTCTTCTCAGCTCCTAAGCGCGTTTCATTCTCCCGGGGAGGCTCTGTCGCTCAAGGAAATCTCCACCCGCTGCAGCTTGCCAAAGACTATGGTATTTCGGCTTCTCTACACGCTGGAGAAGTGCGGAATGGTCGATAAGGTCGGCCAGAATCTTTATCAATCTTGTGTCCGACCGTGGAAGCAGAGACTCTATCGATTGGGATACGCGGCTCAGGGCACGGATTATCAGTTCTCCCGAGAGGTGTCCGAGAGTTTGGAACGAGCAGCGGCAGCGGAGGGAATCAAACTCATCTGTGTGGACAACCGCTACAGTGCAAAAACTGCTCAGCGCAATGCGGACTTACTCGTTCGCGAAAAGGTGGATCTGGCGATCGAGTTTCAAACCGACGAAGAAGTCGCGCCCATTGTAGCTGCCAAATATCGCGATGCCGGCATTCCGATGATCGCGATTGATATTCCTCACCCCGGAGCGACTTATTTTGGCGCAAACAATTATGAAGCCG
>Ga0302326_10003455_pt1 | contig 37179 bp, 31 predicted proteins | sample Palsa_T0_3_FD_202264 | JGI IMG/M metagenome (GOLD analysis project Ga0302326, IMG submission 202264) | Peat permafrost microbial communities from Stordalen Mire near Abisko, Sweden - Palsa_T0_3 | ecosystem: Environmental > Terrestrial > Soil > Palsa > Peat permafrost | place: Sweden: Abisko... | reverse complement strand
GATTTAAAAGGAATCTTCATTCTGTGTGGACGGAAAGTCGTGGGTTATGCACCCCTGGGTTACGCGCTGCTCGACGACGGGGAGCGTTCCTCCACGGCGTCTTCTTCATCGTGCTCGGAAGAGTCGCCCTCGCGGTAATACTGGGCGTACTTGCCCTTATATTCGTAATAGTAATAATAGTCGGGAGAGGTAAGATCGACGGCGTTGAGCAGAACTCCCACGACTTTGGCGTTAACCTGCATGAGAATGTCGCGCGACCGGCGCAGCGCCGTTTTTGTGGTCTGGCCGGAACGGATCACCAGCACGACGGCGTCGGCGCGCGGCGAAAGTACGACCGAATCGGTGACCGACAACGAGGGAGGGGTGTCGATGATGATGTGATCGTACTGTTCGCGCAACTTATCGAGCAGGTCTTTCATGTTGGAGGAAGCCAATAATTCAGCCGGGTTGGGCGGCGGTGTTCCCGCCGTGAGCACATCCAAATTCGGAAGGATCGAGGTTCGCGTAATGGCCTGTTCCAGCGTGGTACTGCCGGTGAGAACGTTGCTCAATCCGCTGTGCGGTCCCATGCCCAGGTTCTTGTGAACGCTGGGCCGGCGTAAGTCGGCGTCGATCAGCAGGACGCGCACGCTTTTCTGGGCGAGCACCACGGCACAGTTCATGCTGGTGGTGGTCTTGCCTTCCTGCGGCAAAGCACTGGTGACCATGATGACCTTGGGAGGAGCGCCAAGGTTCGAGAGCAGCAGCGAGGTGCGCAGGGCGCGGTAGGATTCCGCCATTTGCGACTGGGGTCTGACCTGGGTCACCAGTTCGACTGCTTCTTTGGAACTGGCGATAACCAGCCGCTTGGCGTGGGACCCCTCGCGCGCAGATTTAGAACCGAGGGGGATCATGCCGAGCGAGGGCAGGCCGGAAATCATCTGGGCCTGTTCGGTGGTGCGCACGGTCTTGTCCATACCCTCCTTCAGAAAAGCCAGCCCAACGCCGGATGCCAGGCCGAGGACGGCGGCGAACATCAGGTTGCGGGGGATGTTGGGTTCGATGGGCCCGCTGGGTGGCGTTGCTTTGTCCAGAACGCGGAAATTGTTGGTTTTCAATGCTGCCGAGACGCCGGCTTCTTTGAGCTTTTCGAGCAGCCCTTCGTAAAGCTGGCGGTTGGTTTCGACCTCGCGTTTCAGCTCGATGTATTTGATGGCGCTCTCGTTGAGCTTGTTGGCTTCCTGCTTTTGCTTTTCGAAGGCTTCCTGCAGCAGGTTTTCGCGCTGCAGGGCTTCGATGTACTGGCCGCGAACCTTGCTCGCGACCTTCTTCATTTCGGCCTTAATCTGCAAGTCGATTTCTTTCAGCTGATTATTCAGCTGAGTCAGCTTGGGATAGGACGGGCCAAACTGCGTGCTCAAATCCGCGGCTTGAATTTTGATGTCGGCTTGCTTGGCGCGCAGACTCTCGAGCAATCCCGAAGGAGATTGCGAAGTTCCGGCCGAGTCTTCCAAACTGCCGGCGCTGTTGGCGATCGAATCGGGATCGCCGGACTCGGCCATCCGATATAGCGCCTCCTTGTCCATCCGCTCGCTTTCGGCGGACGTGAGCTGTTTGTTCAGCTCGTCGAGCTTGGCCATGGTGATGTTCGTTTTGTCGTCGATGCCGAGAATGTCGTGCTCTTTTTGATAGCGCACCAGTTCCTGCTGCGAGGATTCCACTTTCATCTGCAGATCAACCAGCTGGCCTTTCAGCCAGTCGGAGGCTGCCATGGTGGAATCGAAATGGGACTGGCGGTTGTTCTCGACAAAAGTCTGCATCAGGACGTTGACGACCTCGGCGGCCTGCTGAGGATTCTGGTCGTTGTAGCGGACCTCGATGATGCGGGTATTGGGAACGAGGGAAACTTTTAGATTTCCCTTGAAGCTGGCCACCGTGCTGGCGGCGCGGGCGGGATCGCTCTGCAATGGGTCGGGGGCGAGATCAAGCGAGGGGGACGGGGGCGCGGGCTCAGAGCCGCGATCAAGATGGAGTTCCTGACTAACCTGCAGCGCGAGAGCATCGCTCTGCAGTTTCTGCATCTCCGTCTCCAGCTCAGTGGGATCGAAAACGTCTACGTTGAACGTGGCATTGTTTTGAAAGTTGAGGCTGTTATCGGGTTTATCGATCTCGACCCGGCCGCTGGCCTGATAAATTTTTGGCATTCTCAAACTGCCGATGGCGACCACGGAAAAGATGGACACCAGGCAGCCGATGACCCACCATTGATGCTTCTGCAAAATCCGGAGAGAATCGCCGAGGGCGGACTCCTGTGGGGGAAGATCAGGATAAAGGCGCGGCCCGGCCGTTCGCCCCAGGTCCAAACTCTGGGCAGGCTGAATCTCGCGAACGACGGGGTTACTCGCCGGTACCAGGGGTCCAAAATCCATTCCTGCTCCTCACCGATTTTGTAGCTGCTTCCAAGGCCCGAACAGGGCTACGCCGCACCCGCCAGCAACTGAGTCCCGGGTCGAAGAGGCTGGTCCGTCGCGCAGGGAATTGTTTTGCACTGGTTGACTGAAGAGTTCGTGGGACATTTTAGCATTGGATGAACCAAAAGCCGCGGCCAATTTTCGCGGCAGGCAATGGCAGCGGCGCGGTGACGGACGCGGTTTCGGATAAAGTCCGTTATACTAGCGGGCAACGCGAGACCCAGCCTGCGAGCGGGCACTCCAGGCGCGTTCTGGAGGGCTGTGCCCCTGCAAGCGAGAAAGAAGTTCGAGCGGTTTCTCCGCAAACTTGTCTGATTTTGGCGGGAACGAGGCGGATGGAATGAATTGGTCGGAACAGGCAGTGTTGGTGACGGGCGGCACGGGGTCTTTCGGAAGGAAGTTCGTCGAAATCATGCTGCGGGAATACCGGCCGAAGCGCCTGGTAATCCTCAGCCGCGATGAACTCAAGCAACATGACATGCGCGCCTCCGGGCTGGACCATCCCAGCCTGCGATATTTTCTGGGCGATGTGCGGGACGCCTCGAGGTTGGAGCGTGCGTTCGCGGGGGTTACCGTTGTGGTGCACGCGGCGGCGCTGAAGCAGGTGCCGGCCTGCGAGTACAACCCGTTCGAGGCCATTCAGACCAACATCATGGGCGGCCGGAACGTCATCGATGCCGCCATTAATCAGGGCGTGCGGCGCGTTCTCGCGCTGAGTACGGATAAAGCCGTCAATCCGATCAATCTATATGGCGCCACCAAGCTATGCGCCGAGAAAATGTTTGTCCAGGCGAACGCCTACGCGGGTGCGCAGGAGTCACGGTTCAGCTGCGCGCGTTATGGCAATGTGGTGGGGAGCCGGGGAAGCGTGATCCCGGTGTTTCAGGAGCAAAGGCTGCGCGGCAGGATTACGCTCACCGACGCCCGCATGACCCGCTTCTGGCTGACGCTGGAGCAGGGCGTGCGGTTCGTGGTGAGCAGCATTGAGCAGATGCACGGCGGAGAAATCTTCGTCCCCAAGATTCCGAGCATGCGACTGGTGGACCTGGCGGAAACCATCGCGCCGGGGTGTGAGATCGAGACCATCGGGATTCGTCCGGGAGAAAAACTGCACGAAGTTCTGGTCTCGGAAGACGAGGCGCGGAACACGCTGGAAGTAGAAGACCGTTACATCATTCAGCCGTCGCATCCATGGTGGCAAAGCGGGAACTGGGTCAACGGCAGGCCTTTGCCGGAAGGGTTTCGGTATGCAAGCGAGAGCAACGATCGCTGGCTGACGAACCGCGAACTGCAGGAATTAATTTCTCCTACTGTGTCCCCAGCTTCATCCCCAGTCGCGTCCGACGAGCAGTCGGCCCCGGCGCGGATTCCAGCCTAGGCCGCCACTTATGACAACCACGTCGCCGGTCAGCGCGCAAGCCCTTGCCATCAACGGAGGATCGCCGGTGCGCGCGAGCTTCCTGCCTTATGGGCGGCAGTCGGTGGATGAGGCGGACATCGAGGCTGTAGTCGAGGTTCTGCGCTCGGATTGGCTGACGACCGGGCCGAAGGTTGCGGAATTTGAAGAAGCATTCGCGGCCCGCGTGGGCGCGGCGCACGCGGTGAGCTTCAGTTCCGGCACGGCGGCGTTGCATGCGGCCGCGTTCGCGGCGGGGCTCAAGCCAGGCGACGAAGCGATTACCACTCCCCTGACGTTTGCCGCCACGGCGAATTGCGCCTTATATCAAGGCGCGACGCCGGTGTTTTCGGACGTCAGCAGCGACACGCTGAATCTTGATCCCGAGCAAATCGAGAGGAAAATCTCGCCGAAGACGCGGGCCATTCTTCCGGTGGACTACGCAGGGCATCCGGCGGATCTGACGGCGATTCTCGAGATTGCGCGGCGGCAGGGGCTGATCGTGATTGAAGACGCCTGCCACGCGCTGGGTGCGGAATATGGCGGCCGGCGAGTGGGCAGCGTTGCCGATATGACGGTGTTCAGCTTTCATCCGGTGAAGCACATTACGACCGGGGAAGGCGGAATGGTTACGACGAATCATTCGCAGTTGGCGGAGACTCTGCGTCGGTTTCGCAATCACGGCATTTCCAGCGATGCGCGGCAACGGCAGAGTGCCGGCCAGTGGCATTACGAGATGGTCCTGCTCGGCTTCAACTACCGGCTGCCAGATATTGTTTGCGCGCTGGGCCTTCAGCAACTGAAGAAGCTGGATGCGAATGTGGCGCGGCGGCGGGAAATTGCGGCCCGCTACACGGCGGCGTTTCGAGATATTCCCACGGTGATTCCGCCGGCGGTGCGGGCGGAGGTGAATCCGGCGTGGCATTTGTATCCCATTCGCCTCGACCTGGACAAGCTGACGGCCGGTCGCCGCGAAGTTTTTCGGGCGCTGCGGGCGGAGAACATTGGCGTGAACGTGCATTACATTCCGGTGCATCACCATCCCTATTACCGGGAGCGGTTCGGATATAAGGGCGGGGAATTTCCGGTTGCCGAAGATGCCTACGAACGGCTGATCAGCCTGCCGATGTTTCATGGCATGAGCGATGGCGATGCGGAGGATGTGATCCGCGCGGTGCTGAAGGTTGTGACGGCATTGGGGCGGGAATAGTCAGCGGGTTCGCCACTCACGATGAAAACAGTCATCATCATGCAGGCGCGGACGAACAGCAGCCGCTTGCCGGGAAAAGCAATGCTGCCGGTGGGCGGATACCCTAGCGTCGTGTTGGCGGCGCTGCGGGCGGCCAACCTCGGTCTGGAGACGGTGGTGGCTATGCCGGATGAGCCTTCCGATGATGCCCTGGCCAAAGCCGTTGCGAAATTGGGGACCCGCATAACGCGCGGACCGCTGGAAGATGTGCTCGCGCGATTTGCCCTCGCTGCGAAGGACCTGCCGGACGACAGTGTTGTGGTTCGGCTCACGGGCGACAACGTGCTTCCGGATGGCGATTTGGTGCGGGAACTGGTGATGGCGTTTGCCGTCGCGGGTGTGGAATATCTGGCGCATAACTGGCCGCAGAGCCGCCTTCCGTATGGATTGGGTGGAGAGGCGTTTAGGGTGGCGACGCTGCGGCTGGCGCACGGGCGGGCTGCGAGTGCGTACGATCGCGAGCACGTGACCCCGTGGATGCAACGCAATTGCAGAAGACGGATTCACGTGCCGGAGATTTTGGAGCGGGCCGACTTCAGCCATCTGCGCTGCACGATTGATGATGAAGAGGACTACCAACGGATTTGCAGGTTGTTTGCGGAGGATGCGGATCCGGTGCATGCCGGATGGTATGAGCTGACGAAGAAGTTATCAGCGCTTCCCGGCGAACCTGCGTTTCGGGTGCCGTATCGAATTGCTTCGGGGAACATTCACAGTGAGCTGACGATGGGCACGGTGCAACTGGGAATGGAATACGGCATCGCGAACCGGGCGGGCCAGCCGGCCCACGCGCTGGCGATCGGGATGGTGCGGCAGGCAATCGCTCACGGAGTATCGGCGCTGGACACGGCCCGGGCCTATGGTGAGGCGGAAGAGATTCTCGGCGAGGCGCTGGCCGGAGCGTGGCGATCGCGGGTGGAAGTGGTCACCAAGCTCGATCCGCTGGATTCCCTCGCGGATGACGCGGAAGAAGGTGCGGTTCGGGCCGCAGTTGATGCTAGCGTGCAGCGCTCGTGCGAGGCGCTACGAGTGGCAAGGCTGGAGACTATATTGTTGCATCGGGCTGAGCATTATCGCGCGTGGGGTGGCGCGGCCTGGTGCCGGCTTTTGGAAATGCTCGACGAGGGAATGATCGGCAAGCTGGGAGCTTCGGTTTACGATCCTGAGGAAGCGCTCGAATTGCTGCGGGACCCGGCGATTCGGCATTTGCAGATTCCGATGAACGTTCTGGATTGGCGGTGGAAGACGAGTGGAGTTGACCGGGCTTTGGCGGATCGGCCGGATGTGGTGGTGCATGCCCGTAGCGCATTGCTGCAGGGATTGCTGGCCGGCTCAGGGGCGGCGGCGTTGTGGCCTGCGACGGGGGAGTACGATGTTTCGTCCTGTCTGCGGCGGTTGCGGAAGTTAGCGGAAGAGTTCGGACGGGAAAATGTTACCGACCTGTGCCTGGCTTACGTTCGCGCGCAGTCCTGGATCACCAGCGTGGTGGTGGGATGCGAGACGCTGGAGCAGTTGAATGAGAATTTGAGATTGTTCTGCCTGCCCAAACTCTCGGCGGCACAGTGTGCCGAACTGGAGGGGGCGTTGCCGAAGGCGCCCGAAAATCTGTTGAATCCGTCGCGATGGAAACTGGTGCATGAGCCATCTGCAAGCTAGCGGGCGCAATCCTTTGTCGCTGTTTCGTCTCGACGGGAGAGTCGCGTTTCTGTCGGGCGCGGCCGGTCACCTGGGCCGGCCGATGGCGAGGGCGCTGGCCTCGGCGGGTGCGCACGTGGTGCTGAACGGGCGCAACCAGAGTGCGCTCGACGCCTGCGTCGAAGAGTTGACGAACGCCGGGCTGAATGCGTCGGTAGCTTGTTTTGATGTGACCGACGAGGCTGCTGTGCGGCAGCACATCGCTTTGATTGGCGAGCGGCACGGGCGGCTGGATGTTCTGGTCAATAATGCCAGCGCGGGCAAGTCCGGCTCGATCGAAAGCGCGACGCCGGCTGACTTCGATCAGGCCTATCGAGTCAATGTGGTGGCGGCGTTTGCGTTACTGCAGGCGGCGATTCCGTTGCTGAAGGGGGCAGGATCGAAAACTGCGGGGGGTGCGTCGGTGATCAACGTCGCTTCGATGTATGGCGGCGTGAGTCCGGACCCGTCGATCTACGGGACGAGCGGAGCTAACAATCCGCCGGATTACGGGGCGGCGAAGGCGGCTCTGATCCAGTTCACGCGTTACGCTGCCTGTCACCTCGGCGCGCAGCGGATTCGGGTGAACTCGATCAGTCCCGGTCCTTTCCCGAGCGCAGAATATCTGGAGCGGGATGCGGCCTTTCATGGCCAGCTGAAAGCGAAAAATCCCATGCATCGCACCGGCGATCCTGCCGAGATTCAGGGACCGCTGTTGTTTCTGGCGTCGGATGCGTCTTCCTATGTCACAGGCGCGAACCTGGCGGTGGACGGGGGCTGGACCGCATGGTGAGGTTTTGCCTGAGAAGATGGTCAGCTGGATTCGAAGCAAGCCTCTGCGACGGGGCGGGACGTGCCAGCCGATAGTGTGTTCAATGACATGGACATGCTTAATCCCATGCTGATCCGTGCCGATGCCAGCAGCGCCATCGGCAGCGGGCACGCGATGCGTTGCCTGGCGCTGGCCAAGGCCTGGCAGCGGGTTGGGGGACGAGTCTGTTATTTGACGGCGGAATCCATTGCCGCGGTGGACGAGCGGTTAGCTGCCGAGAACATTGAACAGCAGCGGATGAGCGTACAGCCTGGAACTTCTGAGGATGCCGAGCAGACAGTTGCGTGGGCGCGCCGCCTGGAAGCGAAGTGGGTGGTCATCGACGGCTACCGGTTCAAGCAGGACTACATCCATCAACTGAAAGCGTCTGGCTTGCGCGTGCTGGTTTTGGACGATGACGCACGCTTTGCTTTCTACGAAGCCGATGTCGTGTTCAATCAGAACATCGATGCGCAGGCGGAAACTTATCGGGTTGCGGCTGGCACTCAGCTTCTTCTCGGGGCAAAGTATGTTCTGATCCGTCCGGAATTTCTGGCGGGGAGGACGCAGGCACATATTGCGGGAGTCGCGCGCAAGCTTCTGGTCACCATGGGAGGAAGCGATCCCGGGGATGTGACTTCGAGGGTGGTGCGGGCCCTGTCACGGCTTGACGCTGATTTTCTTGACGCGGATGTCGAGGTGATGGTGGTGGTAGGGGGGGGCAACCCGCGCTATGAATCGCTGCAGGCGCAGGTGCGCGGTCTGCCGATCAAAATTCGGCTGGAGAAAAATCTTGAGAACATGGCGCCGGTCATGCGCTGGGCGGACCTGGCGATTTCGGCAGCGGGCGGGACTTGCTGGGAGCTGGCTTTCCTTGGTATTCCAATGATCGTGATTACGATTTCGCGGGATCAGGAGAGAACCGCGTCCGCCATTGCCACGGCCGGCGCGGCCGTGGGCCTGGGATGGCATGCGGACCTCTCCGAAGATCAGATCCGCGATGCGGTCCGGAGCTTGGCGAACGATACCGAGGCGCGCAGCGTGATGAGCGAGCGCGGGCAGAAGCTGATTGACGGTCAGGGCGCAGCCCGGGTGGTGGAGTTCCTGCGGAGCCGCGTATGAGAACCGTGCAAATCGGCAAGCGATTGGTGGGCGAAGGGCAGCCGTGTTTTCTGGCGGCCGAGGTCGGCATTAACCACAATGGAGATCTGGAGCTGGCCCACCGGTCGATTGATGCGGCAGCGGACGCGGGAGCAGATGCGGTGAAGTTCCAGAACTACCGCACTGAAGATTTTCTCTCGGACCGCTCGTTGACGCACGAGTATGTGTCGCAAGGGAAGACGGTTGTTGAATCGCAGTACGACATGTTCAAACGGTGTGAACTGGCGCCGGGGAAGTTGCGCGAGTTGCGCGAGCACTGCGGCGAACGAGGCTTGATTTTTTTCAGCACACCGAGTTCTGAAAAAGGCATCGAGGAGCTGGTCGAAATCGGCGTGCCATTGTTGAAAAACGGATCGGACTACCTGGGCAATCTGCCGCTGATCCGTGCCATGGCGCGTACGGGACTGCCCACGGTAATTTCCGGCGGAATGGCGACCTTTGCCGAGGTGAAGGATGCGGTGGATGCGTTTCGTGAGGCGGGTGGAGAGGATTTGATCCTTTTACACTGCACGTCCTCCTACCCGACGCGTCCCGAAGATGTGCATTTGCGCAAGATAGCCGCGTTGAGTGCCGCCTTCGACTGCGCAGTCGGGCTGAGCGATCATACCGAGGGCAACGTGGCCGCGATTGGCGCGGTGGCGTTGGGCGCGTGCATGATCGAAAAGCACTTCACGCTCGACAAGAATCTTCCCGGTCCCGACCATCGGTTCTCGGCTGATTCGGCAGAGTTCCGCGCTCTGGTGGAAGCGGTCCGCAGCATGGAAAAGAGTCTGGGCAGCGCAGAGTTGAAACCCGCTGCGTCGGAGGAATTCGGACGCCGCGACAACCGGCTGTCCTGCGTGGCTGCACGCGAGCTTCCCTCGGGACACCGGCTTCTGGCTTCCGACATTGCGTTTCGCAGGCCCGGTTTCGGTTTCCCACCGAAGGAAGTTGAGAGTCTGGTTGCCCGCGAGCTCGCAAGAAGCGTTCGGCCAGGGCACGTCTTCGCGAGTGAGGACTTTGCTTGAGCGCGCACGAGGGATCAATTTCTCTGCGTGCAGCGACGATGGAAGACCGGGAAATGGTTTTTCACTGGCGGAATGACCCGTTTATTGTCGCTCACGGATCATCCCACCGCGAAGTTGGGTGGGAAGAGCATCGGAAGTGGTTTGACGAAACGATTTCCGGCGGCAAACGGCGAATGTTCATTGTGCTCGATATCGAGAATCCTGTCGGCCAAGTGCGCTTTGATCGTGAATCGCGGAACGACTGTATTATTTCGATATATTTGCTGCGGACATTCACCGGCCGAGGTTGGGGGGTGCATGCCATTGACGAGGCCTGCGCCGCAATCTTCGCGGCGTGGGACGTGGACCGGGTGATAGCCTGCGTGAGGCCGGACAACGCCGCCGGCCGCTCGGCGTTCCTGAAGGCCGGATTTCGCGAGGGCGGTGCGTCCGCCACGTGTCCGGCCGAGCATTATTCACTGACCTTGGCGCGAGGTGCGCCCTAAGCGAGCCCACGGCTGAGAACCGTTCTTGACATGCCCGAAGTTCCGCACAACCGCCTGACTTTTGGAGACGCCGAATGCGACGCCGTTCTGCGCGCGGTGCGCAGCGGGCAATGGGCGCAGGGCCCGCGCGTGCAGGAACTGGAAACGGCGCTGGCCCGGCTGGGCGGGGTGCAGCATGCGGTGTGCGTGGCTTCCGGGTTGGCGGCGCTGCGTCTGGCGCTCGGCGGGCTGGGAATTCTTCCGAACGACTCGGTGCTGGTGCCGGCATATTCCTGCGTGGCGCTGGCTAATTCGGCTCTGGCGTGGGGGGCGACTCCGGTGCCTGTCGATGTGGACCCGGTCCACTGGAATATCGATCCGGTACTTTGCCGGTCGTACGCGGAGACCACACGGCCGCGGGCCGCCATCGCGGTCAATATGTTTGGCGCACCGGCAGCGGTGGAGGAGATGGCTTCCAGTGACGTGCCGGTCGTTGGCGTGCCGGTCATTGAAGACTGCGCGCATGGGTTCGCACACTCAATAGGGTCCGCGACTGGACAGAAGTGGATCGGATCGCGGGCGCAGGCCGGAGTTTTCTCTTTTTATGCCACCAAGCTGATCGGCGGCGGGGAAGGCGGGGCGGTGCTGACGGATTCAGACGAGATCGCGCATTTTGCCCGGTCGGCGAGGGATTACGCAGACCAGCCAGCCGACGGGCATCGCATGAACGATAAGATGAACGACCTGGAAGCGTCGCTGGTGCTGGCCCAGTTAGAGAGGCTTCCGGAAATGATCGCAGCCCGGGAGTCGGTCGCTAATCGCTACCTCGATAGGCTGGCCGATCCGAGATTCCAGCATGTTTTTTGTCTTCCTTCCAAGTCGAAAGAGCGGGTCTGGTATCGTTTTGCAGTAGAGATGCTCACCACTTCCGCAGAGACTGTGGTTGCCGGTCTAGGACGCTTTGACATTCACGCGGCGGTTCCGGTGACCGATTGGCGCGGGCCAGGGAGCCCCGCTGCGCCGGTCGCCGACCGGGCTTATCGTACCCTGGTTTCGCTTCCCCTCTACCCGACTCTCACGGAGGAAGAGCAGGACGCTGTGGTGAAGGCATTTCTGAAGCTGTGCGAGGATTACCTCTGTGCATGAGCAGGTGACAGATCGGTTCGAGCGGATTGCCGGCTACTACGATGGTCTGGTCCGAAAATACGGGCACGAACCGCGGGCCTGCGATTACGGGCGCGCCGAATCGCAGAACATCAAGTTTCGGGTGTTGAGCGAAGTGCTGCCGCTGGCGAACCTGAGTCTGCTCGATGTCGGCTGCGGCTTTGCGGACTTCGCAGCTTTTCTGCATCAGCGCTTTTCCGGGCTGCGGTATTCAGGAATTGATCTTTGTATCTCCATGGTCCGGGAGGCGCAGCGCGATCATCCCGGTCTCGATCTGCGGGTCGCGAACATTCTTGATGCCGCGTTTGACCGGACATTTGACGTGGTGACGGCGAATGGAATTTTCTATCTGCTGGGTGATCAGGCGTGGCCGATGATGCAGCAGATGATTGAGCGAATGTACGCGCTGGCGACGACTGCGGTGGCCTTCAATTCGCTCAGCGCGTGGGCGCCAGAGCAGGAGGCGGGTGAGTTTTACGCCGATCCGTTGCAAGTGGTCGATTTTTGCCGCCGGCTTACGCCCTGGGTGGTGCTGCGCCACGACTATCATCCGCGCGACTTTACGGTCTATTTGTATAAGAACAACCGGACATGATCGTTTCCATCAATCAGCCGGCCTACCTGCCGTGGCTGGGATACTTCCATCGCATTGCGGTTTCGGATGCGCACATCGTGCTCGACCACGTGCAGTTTGAAAAGAACAGCTTCACCAATCGCAACAAAGTGCGTACGCACGAAGGCTGGTGCTGGTTGACGGTTCCGGTGAAGACCGCGAGTAAATTTGGCGACCTGCCGATCCACGAAATAGAAATTGCCAACGAAAAACAATGGGCCGCCAAACACTGGCAGACTTTGCGGCTCAACTATTCGAAAGCTCCGTTCTTCAGCCAGCATGCTGCTTTCTTCGAGGGCATCTATACCCGCCCGTGGGAAAAACTTGCTGATCTGACTCGCGAGATTACGGCCTACCTGCTGGACGCATTCGGCATAAAGACGAAGTTATATTTCAGCTCGACGATGAATGCATTGGGGAAAAAAGACGAACTCGTCTTGAACTTGTGCCGCGATCTGGGAGCGACGGAATATTTATCGGGTCCGCTGGGAAGGAACTATCTTCGGGAGGATTTGTTCCAGGAGCACAAGATTGCCGTCCGGTATGATGACTACCATCATCCGCAGTACGGGCAGGTATATCCCGGGTTTGAGCCCAACATGGCGGCGCTTGATCTTCTGTTTAACGCAGGTCCGGCCAGCCTTGAGATCATCTTGAAGAGTCAGGAGCCAATTGCCTCATGAACGTTCTGGTCGTTGCCGCCCACCCGGATGACGAACTTCTAGGCTGCGGCGGAACTGCGGCTCGGATGGCGCGCGAAGGGCATTCCGTTTACATGGCGATTCTTGGGGAGGGACTGACCTCGCGCGTTGCGCAACGGACCGACGTTGCTCCGCCGGCGTTAAAGAGTTTGCACAGCTGCAGCCAGCGCGTTGCGGACTTGCTGGGAGTGAAGGAACTCTCGCAACACGGTTTGCCCGACAACCGCTTCGATACGCTGCCGCTGTTGGAAGTGGTCAAGATTGTGGAAGGGCTCATCGAGCGCTGGCATCCGTCTGCGATCTATACCCACCACGGTGGCGATTTGAATGTTGACCACCAGGTGGTGAGCCGCGCGGTTTTGACGGCGACTCGGCCCATGGAAAATCATCCCGTGCAGGAACTTTATATGTTTGAGATTGCTTCTTCGACGGAATGGGCGTTCCAACAGTTATCTCCGGTGTTTAAGCCAAATGTGTTTGTGGATATCGAAGAAACGCTGCCGCTGAAATTGGAAGGCATGCGGCAGTACGAGAGCGAAGCCCGGAATTTTCCCCATCCTCGATCCACCGAGGCGCTGACGGCGATTGCCCAACGATGGGGCAGCGTGGTCGGCCGGAAGGCTGCCGAGGCCTTCGAGGCAGTCCGGTTGATCCGGTAGAGACGATTGGCATCGAGTCCGGGAAACAGAGACATTGCAGACGCCCGATGAGAATTCTGTTGCTGCATCCCGAAGATGAACCTGCGCAGGGCGAGGGCGGGGGTACGCGCTGGGACTTGATTGTTGATCTGGGTTTTGCCGGCGCGAGCGTCTACGAGAGATGGTCAAGGCAAACCGGCGCCAGGGTCATTACTCTGCATCAGTTTGAAGGGCAGGAGAGCTACCGGTGGGTGAAACGAGGACTGGCCGTGTGCCAGAACCGATTGCTGGACCGGATGGGGCTGGATTGGTGGGAGATTCTCGCGCCTTGCGGCTATCAGGAGCAGCACGCTCTCTATCTGGTGGAGCAATTGCAACGCGAACTGGGGCCGGGGCCGGTTGAACTGGTTGCGACGCGTGATCATTTGCATGTTCGGTTGCTGAGTCTGGTGACGGGATGGCCCGTGCGATTTCTGGGGGTGCCTGCGCGCCGGCCGAATATGGTCTCGCGCATTTTCGCAGCGGCGCAAGAGCTGAGCCCCGCCCAGATGGTCGAGATTGCGTTCGACAAGTGGGATGCGGGCTATAAGGTCAGGGGAGCGTTAACGCGGCATCGGAGAGCCCGGCTGGAAGCGCCGGTCATGTTGTTGCCGTCGGCGTATTCTAACGTGACGCGCATCCAACTGGCATACGCAGCTCAGTTGCGCGATCGGAGTTTTCTGCTGACGACCACCCGGCGCAACGGAGAATCCAGTGATTTGCCAGCCAATGTTCGCTCGGTTCCGATCTCTGCTTATGTCGAGACTTCGGCGGAAACCAAGGCTGAGACTGCGGAAATGATCAAAGCCTGGAGCGCGCTGAAGACGGAACTATCCCAGACTAAGGAACTTCGTCTGGGGTTGGAAGCGGGCTTGTGGGATTATTTCGCCGATCATCTGGAAACCGGTTTGCGCCTGCGCGACGCGTGGCGCGTGCTTATGTCCTGCGAGCCGGTGAACGGAGTGCTTTGTGGGGACGATCTGAACTTCCACACGCGGCTGCCGCTGATTCTGGCGAAGAATATGGGGTGCAGAGCAGTTTACTGCTCTCACGGATCTCTGGACGGCGGGCTGCTGTTCAAAAAGTCTTATGCAGACCTCCACTTGGTGAAGGGCGAAATGGAGCGGGATTACACGCTTCGGGTGAGCGATGTAGAGCCGGAGCGAATCGAGATCGCCGCACCGGATGAGGGCCAAGCCGCAGTGTGGCGGAAACGTTCAGACGAATTCCCGGCTGGCGAAATTGTTCTTTTCTCCCAGCCTTACGAAGTGAGCGGCGGACGCGCCGGGGAGATCTACCGGGAGATTCTTCCCCCGCTGGCAGAAGTGGCCACGCGACTGAATCGCAGAATTATTGTGAAGCTGCATCCTTTCGAGAGCGTTCGCGGCCGGACGCGGTTGTTGCGATCGGTATTGCCGGCAGAGGCGTTCAACCAACTGGAAATCAGCAGAGTGCCCGCCGGCGAGATTTTGCCACGAACTCTTTTTGGCATTGGGTTGGACTCGAGCGTCGCGGTGGAGTGCGCGCAACGTGAGATTCCATATTTTATGTGCGGCTGGCTGGACTTTAACGGATTCGGCTACATGCCGCAGTTCGCGCGCTTTGGAGTGGGCGCGCTGCTGGATACGCCCGATCAGATCCTCACCATTCCACAAAGGCTCGCCCAGTATTCTCCGGATCGTGCGAAGATTCAACAGTTTTGGCAGCCCGCCGACGATCTGCGTCTTGATCAACTCATGTTTGGGACGAGTGAGGTTCGCTCCTCAACCAAATGCGCCTGTTAAGTCCCATTCTTCATCGAGTGATTTATCCCGCGCTCGGATCGGTGGGCTATTTTCATTCCCGCCCTGCTGCTCCGGTCGCGGTGATTACCTATCATGGTGTGTTGCCGGCTGGATACGAAAGCGGAGATGCATTCCTGGACAACACGCTGGTGACGGAAGAGTCCTTCCGATCGCAACTGCGATTGCTGAAAAAGCATTACAAAATAATCAGTCCTGATGAGTTCTTACTTTGGTTGCGTCAGAAGAAGGAGTTGCCGGAGAAAGCAATTCTGCTGACGTGTGATGACGGATTGCTCAACCACCTCAACGTCATGGTGCCGATTCTGCGAGAAGAAGAGCTGAAGTGTCTGTTCTTTGTGACCGGCTCGGGTCTGGATGGCATCCCATCGCTGCTCTGGTATGTCGAGCTTTATTTAATGCTCATGCAAGCCCGGAAGTCAGGCGCGCCGATTCGCCTGCACGGAATTCTTGTTCCGGAGATCTCGTCTGACCGGGGGCAGCGCCGCTCTCTCTGGCTGACCTTGATGAGAAGCCTTTCCCGCGTGGATGCCGCCACGAGGCGTAGGTTTCTTGAGGATGCAGCCGAAAGATTCGGACTGCAGCCATCCTGGAAGGCGCGTTACCTTGACGATCCCTTGTTGCGGAACCGCTTCCAGTTGTTGCGCTTGCCGGAAATGAAACAACTGGTGGAGGAGGGAATGACGATCGGAGCGCACACTCTGAGCCATCCCGTGCTGGCCGAGCAATCGGTGGAGTTGGCTCGCTCTGAGATTGGGGATTGCCGAAAAACTCTCGAGCCGTGGGTGGGGCGGCCGGTGTGGGCTATCGCGTATCCTTTTGGCGACCCCGGTTCGGTGGATACGCGTGAATTCACACTGGCGGAGGAGGCCGGGTATGAGTGCGCTTTCTTGAATGTGGCGGGAGTTCCGGATCGAGTGTCAGCCAGGTTTTCCCTTCCGCGCGTGCATGTGACGGCAGAAATGCCGCTCTCGGTGTATGAGGCGTACGTTTCGGGATTTCACGATGCCCTTCGCAACCGGCTTAGGCCAAATGGCGGAGGCACCTGATCGGAAGCTGGCCGGAAGATTCCGGGTTCCATGGGCGGCAGTATTACTATGTATTCTCCAAGTCAAGTTCTGCGGGAGACGGTGAGATTTGCGGATCGAGGTACGGGAAGACATTCCGGAAGACTCGGAGCTACGGAAGGCTTGGAATGAACTGGCCTTGCAGATGGAGCGTCCCGAGGTTTTCTACACCTATGAGTGGGCGGTCGCGGCGCAACGCGCGTACGGGGATTCTCTGCAACTGCTGGTGTTTCTTGGTTATGAGGACGAGTTGCTGGTTGGCCTGCTTGCGCTCGCACGGGAGAGGACCTCATCTGTTGACTCATCGTTCATGACCTTTCTCACCGCGAACACCGGGGACTATTGTGACTTCATGAGCGAGCCGGGCAGACGGCGCGAGTTTGTGGAAGCCGTTTTCGCCGAGTTAAAAGATCGGAAGATCGGGAGAATGGTTTTGGCGAATCTGCCGGCGGATTCGTGTTCTGTGGCCGCAATTTCCCGCGCGGCGGCGAACTCCGGGCTGCATCTGCATTCCCGGCCCGCTTATCTTTGTGCGCGCGTGGTTCCCGGCGTCGGAGCAGAGCGTGCGGCGGTGAAGCAGGCCGTGGCCAGCAAGAAAAGATTGCGGCGCAACATCCGCGAGTTAGAAAAGCGTGGCAAGGTGGTCGTCCAGCACGTCCGGCAGTGGGACGAGATCGAGCCGCTCTTGCAGCCCTTCAACCGGGCGCACGTTGCCCGGTTTCTCACGACGGGACGGATCAGCAACCTGACCAGAGCGGAACGGCGTGTCTTCCTGTACGAGTTAGCGCGGGAATTATCCCGCCCGGGATGGGTGACGATCAGCCGTCTGCTCGTGGGTGAAATTCCAGCGGCATGGAATTATGGATTCCAGTTCGCCGGAAGCTGGTTTTGGTACCAGCCCACGGTGAACAGCACCTACGAAGAACTCTCTCCGGGCTACTGCCTGCTCGCCAAGATCGTGCTGCTGGCCTGCGACAGTCCTGACATAAAACTAGTCGACCTTGGATTGGGAGCTGAGGACTACAAGGATCGCTTCGCAACAGAGAACCGGCAGACGCTATACATGGTGTTGAACTCGTCTTTCGCCGGGCATGTGCGAGCCGTGGTGCGGGACCGCGCGGCTGCGGTCGCGACGGTATCGCCAAGGGTCGAGAGTTGGATCCGATTCATCATTTCTTGGGTCGGTAAGTTGAGCGCCCGTCTTCGCGAGTCTGGACTCTGGGGCCTGGTGAAATGGGGTGCGCGACGGACTTGGAGTTCGCTGTTCGCCTTCGAGGTAGTGCATTTTTTTGACTGGCCGGCCAGCGAAGAAAACGCCGGGGGGTGCAGCGGCCTGAGTCTGCGACGTCTCGACGACGATATCGTGGGAGACGCAGCCATCCACTATCAGGACGATCGCGCCACCCTGCGTTACCTTATCCGTTGCGCGCAAAGACTCCGAGCGGAGGGAGACGGCGGGTTTGCGCTGCTCACTGCGGAGGGAACTGCGGTCCACTTCTGCTGGGTGAAGCACTTCGAGGGTTTTGAGATGGCGGAACTGGGGCGCACTTTGAATGCGCCCAGCGCGGATGCGGTCATGATTTTCGATTGTTTCACTCCGATTGCGGCCCGGGGACAGGGATTCTTTGCCGACGCGATTGCTGCGCTGGCGCGTCAACTGCATTCCGAGGGGAAAGCTCCGTGGATTTTTGGCGCCGCGACGAACCTGGAGTCGCTCCGCGGCATTGAGAAATCCGGCTTCACGCGCAGGTTTTCTTTGGGGCGGAAGAGGATTTTCTTCGTTGAAACGCAGAAGGATTTGATTCCCGCGGTGAAGCCGGCGAATGTCTCCCCGTCTGTGCCCGCCCCTTAGCGGACGCCTGTCCGCCACTGCGAGCAACCAGAATTCATGAAAGCTCCGTTGAACGAAAACGCCGTGCCGCCGAGTGCCTCTCCTGAGGTGACACAGGAAATCCTGGGCCTTGAATTCAGCCGAAACCTCGGCCAGATATCGCGGCACTCCGCGGTGTTTTTTCTGGGCACTCTGTTCACCATGGGTGCCGGATACCTGGTCAAGATTTACGTGGCCCGGGTGCTGGGTGCGGAGCAGTTGGGTTTGTACGCGCTGGGCATGACGATGGTGAGCCTGGTGCAGATGGCGGGGATGTTAGGCCTTCAGGGTACAGCTCCCCGTTTCGTGGCGGTGTACAACGCCACGGGAAAGTTTGACCAGTTGCGCGGCTTCCTGACTCGGAGCACCAGCGCGATCCTGCTTTTGAACTTGCTGTGGTCTGCCGGTCTGGTATTGAGCGGGAGTTGGATTGCCCGGAATTTGTACCATGCTCCGGATTTGGCGCGCTACATCCCACTCTTCGCGGTGCTGGCCGTTCTGGGGGCCATCAACGTCTTTTTCTGCCAGGTTCTGGCCGGCTTCAAAGATATTGCGAAGCGCACGCTGATCACGAATTTCGTGGGCAGTCCGCTGGTGATCGCCCTCACTGTCGTGCTGTTGGCTTTGGGAACCGGCATGTGGGGCTATCTGAGCGCGCAGGTTGTGAGCTCAGTGGTGGTGGTGACGTTGCTGGTGGCGGCGGCATGGAAACTGACGCCGCAACCGGCGCGTTTTTCACTGGCGTCTCTGCCTCCGCTCGATCGCGAGGTAAAGTCTCTGGCCCTGGCTTTCCTGGGGATGAACGCGCTCGAGTTTCTGGTGACGCAGGCGGACAAGATCCTGCTGGGGCTCTACCTGAACCCCAGGGTTGTGGGAGTCTATGTGTTGGCCTCGACGCTTTCTTCGTTTATCCCGATTATCCTGCAGTCGGTGAACCAGATATTCGCTCCGGTCATTGCAGACCTGCATGCGCAGGGGCGACGGGAGGTATTGCAGAAATTGTTTCAGACGCTCACCAAATGGGTCGTCGGACTTACGTTTCCGCTGGCCTGTGTGATGATTATTTTTGCCGCGCGGCTGATGCGAATCTTCGGACCGGAGTTTGCCAGCGGCTGGCCGGTTCTGGTGATTGGAGCCGTAGGGCAACTGGTGAACTGCGGGGTGGGCTCGGTCGGATATCTTCTGCTGATGTCGGGAAATCAGAAACGGCTGATGAAGGTGCAATTTGCGATGACGATTGTTTCAGTGGCGACAAACCTCTCTCTGATTCCCACTCTCGGTATGGTGGGAGCGGCGCTCGCGGCCGCCGGCGTGAACGTGGGGGGTAATCTGTGGAATTTATATGAGGTGCGCAAGGCGCTGGGGATTTCGCCCTATAATCGAAGTTACTTCGCGCTATGGCTTCCAGGCATCTCCGCGTTGTTTACCGTGTTGCTGATTCGCTATGCGGCCGGCGGGGCAGGCTCCCCATGGTTCGCGGTCGGGTTGGCGCTCGCGCTGGGATATGCCGTGTTTGCCGGGCTAGCCGCTGCGTGCGCGCTCGATCCGGATGATCGCATGATTGCCCGGAACGCCTGGTTGCAACTGCGCTCGGGCATGCAGAAGTTTGGAGTAAAGGCCTGATGACCCAATACCGGACAGTCCATTTGCCCGAGGAGTTGTGTGCGGCGGCGGAGAAATCGCTGGCCGGGAAATTCGATAATCTCGAAACTCTGATCAGTTTTCTGCTTCAGGAAATCGTGAAAAACGATTCCAGCCGATTCGACCGGGCGGAAGAGCAGATGATTGAACAGCGCCTGAAGGACCTGGGCTACATTTGACGTGGCCGCTCGAGCTGGTTTTTTGCCCCACATCGCAACCCAATGAAGAAATGAAGAAGCGTTCCCTGGTTCTGGTCACGGTCGATTGCCTGCGGGCCGATCACGTCGGTTTCCTGGGATATCCCCGCCCCGTGACGCCGAACCTGGACGCGCTGGCGGCGAATAGCATCATTTTTTCGGACGCGATCGTGGCCGGTGCACCGACCTATTTTTCTTTTCCCGCCATTCTCGCCTCGCGCTACCCCCTGGCTCTAGGACGCGATGTGCTGGGGATCGCACCCAACGAGCCCACCCTGGCCAGTGTGCTGCACGAAGCCGGCTACGCAACCGCGGCCTTCGTGGCGGGCAATCCTTACCTCGGACGTCGTTTTGGCTACGACCAGGGGTTCGACGGTTTTCAGGATTTCCTGGATGCTGGAACCCTCGGGGCACCTCTCTCCCCGGAACCCGCCGCGCAGGGCGGCCTGCCGAAGCTGAATCGGATGATCGAGGCCGCCTCGCGTCGCAATACTCTTTCCGCTGCGGCTTACGACGAACTCTACTTCTGGTATTGCCAGTGGATGTCGGCTCGCGAAGATATTCCGATGGACAGGTTGCGGCGTTATCCCGCCGCGAATGTCATCGTGGATCACGCCCAGTCCTGGCTTAGTGGCTTGGGAGACCAGCCGTTTTTCTTGTGGCTGCATCTGATGGACCCCCATCATCCTTACTATCCTCCTGCGGAATCGTTGGCGGCGCTGGGCCTACGGATCACGGCTCGACGCGCGCGTTTTCTGAATTCTTTTTGGAACCGCGGCGACATTGGCGCTCAGAGACTCCAACGGCACCGGAGAGAAATTCTTTCGCTTTACGATGCTGGTGTGAATTGGGTGGACAAGCAACTCTCCCGGTTGGTGGATGATCTGCAACAGTCGCAGCAATGGGACGAAACCGTGCTGGCGGTAACGGCGGACCACGGGGAAGCGTTCCTTGAACACGGCGATCGTTATCATTCTCCGACGAGTTTGCCGGAGCACCTGATTCGCGTGCCCCTGCTGCTGCGCGCACCTGAACTTTTGGGCCGGCGCTTGTTGGAAGGGCCTTTTAGCCTGATTCACATGGCCCCCACTTTACTGGAGTCTGTCGGTTTTCCCGCGCCCGATAGTTTTCAAGGCCGGAGTGTTTGGGAACAGATTTCGGCGGGAACTTTGCCGGGCGAGCCTGCGATTACCGAGTGTGTTGACGGATGCTGCAATCCGATCCGGCCGGAAGACCGCTTGCGCCCGCGGCTGATGGCGGTGCGAGACCGGGAGTTCAAGCTGGTCATCAACTTCCGCGAGGGACGGGATTACTTGTACGACCTGAAAAATGATCCGGCGGAGAGTTCGCCGCTTCCGCCGGGCGATCGCATGCGCGAGCGCGGGCGTCTTTTTCGGGCAGCTCACGTGCACCTGGAAAGAACAAGTGACAGCCACAGAACGGACCTGCGCCTACGGGCGCTGCTTCGCGACCTGCAGCAGTCAGGGATAATGACGGCGGCGACGCAAGCTTCGCGCACTGTGGAAGAAGTCCGGCGGGCGTCAGTTCCTTTCACGTAGGACGCAGAGCGGACACGCTTCGAAATTCCCGAAACTCCTGATTCCTAAGACTATGCAAAAACTTCGCGTATTGTTCATGCCAGACGTGGACGTGGACAATACCAACGCGCAAAGCCTCAACGTTCGGGAGATCGCGTTGCGTCTTGATCCAGAGCGATTCCACAGCACGCTTTGGTACGAAGTCGAACCAGATCCGCGGTTGCTAAGTCGCGTGGGTGTGCGGCTCTTGCAATTGCCGGCACGCAGGAAAACTCTGCGGATTTTGCGGGAAATGCTGGCCGGTTATGATCTGGTGACCTACATGGATTACAGCCCTGCGAGTTACATGTTTCTTCATGTGCCCCGCGCGGTGCGCCGGGCAAAAGCCGTGATGCACGTCGAGGCTCCCTCATCGCAGCTGACGAATCCGTCGCCGCGAATGCGGCGCTTGTTCGAGGGAGTTCGTGCCCGCTGCGATGTTTACACGGGAATCACAGAATTCGTTGCCCAGGAATTCCGTGATTTCACGAAGAAGAGGGTGAGCTACATTCTTCCCGTTGGAGTCGATACCAGTCTGTTCCGTCCGCCCGCGGAGCGACGCAATGTGGCGCCGGTGGTGCTGTTTGCGGGGACGTTGATTGAACGGAAGGGACCGCAATACCTACTCGCTGCCGCTGCCCAGTTCCCCAACGCGACCTTTCGGATCGTGGGCGCGGGACGGGAGGGGTTCGAAGAAGTGTTGCGAAAAAGAATCGCGCAATCCGGTCTGACGAACGTAATCCTAGACGGCCCTAAGAAACAGGCACAGATGCTCGACATCATGCGCGAAAGCGATATCTTTTTGCTTCCGTCGCGTCTGGAAGGGATTCCCAAGGTTACTCTGGAAGCTGCGGCTACAGGGTTGCCGTGCATTGTGTTTCGAGACTATGCGACCCCGTCGGTGGTTGATGGCGTCACCGGTTTTCAGGTGGCAACGATCGAGGAGATGATGCAGGCTCTGGCGAGACTGGTTGCCGATCGTTTCTTGCGGCAGCGAATGGGAGCGGCGGGGCGTCAGCATATGAGCAATTTCGATTGGGACGTGGTGGCTCCGCAGTGGCAGCGCGCCTATCTGGAAATCGCGGCGGCCCGATGAGTGCGATCGCCAATTCGTCTCGCATCGACGTGGGACGTGCTCTCCACGTGCTGACGCTGACTCCCTTCTATCCCAGCGACCGGGATGCCACCAATGGGTGCTTCGTTTCCGAGCCAGTGCAGTGGCTTGCCAAGGCGGGAGTGCAGAACACGGTGTTTGCCGTGCAGCCGGTCTACCGCCGGAGGCAGCGGGCGAGCGATTCTGGTTTCGCCGCGGAGTGGCTGCGTTACTTCTCGTTGCCGGGAGGGTTCGGACTTCCCACGGCAGGAGCTTTCGTGTTCGCCCGAGTCGTCGCCAGGGTGCGGAAACTCCATCGCTCACAGCCGATTCACCTGATCCACGCTCATGCGCCTCTGCCCTGTGGACACGCCGCCATGCTCTTGAGCGCGGAACTGGGACTGCCGTATGTGGTGTCGGTGCATGGTCTCGACGCCTTTTCGACGGAACAAGTCAGCGGACGCGCGGGCGAATGGTGCCGCCGAATCTCCCAGCGCCTGTATCGATCTTCGCGCCGGGTAATCTGCGTGAGTGAGCGAGTCCGCGAGCAAGTTCTGGAAGGCACGGGGCCAAGTTGCCGGACTTCGGTGGTGTACAACGGTGTGGACCCGGAGCTGTTTTCGCGGGGTGGCGAACCTGCTTCGGGTGGACCGATGGTGCTGAGCGTTGGGAACCTGATCCCGATCAAGGGACACGACGTTCTCATTCGCGCGGTCGCATCGCTGGCCGCGGAATTTCCGGCCCTGACGTTGGACGTCATCGGGCGCGGACCGGAACAGTCGCGGCTGCAGGCGCTGGCCCAGCAACTGCAGATTGGGAATCGGGTGCGCTTTCTTGGGGTTCAATCGCGGCAGCAAGTTGCGGCAGCCATGCGCCGGTGCACAGTGTTTGCGCTGCCCAGCCGATATGAAGGGCTGGGTTGCGTTTACCTTGAAGCCATGTCGGCAGGCAAGCCGGTGATCGGATGCCGCGGGCAGGGAATTGCCGAGATTGTCCAGCACGGGTCCAACGGGTTTCTAGTTGGACCCGACAACGAGAAAGAATTGACGCTGGCGATGGCGATGCTGCTGCGCGACGAACCGCGGCGTCGCAACCTGGGCGTGGCCGCGCGCGACACGATCCTGGAGAGACTTACGCTGGCGCATCAGGCGGAAAGCCTGGTGCGCATCTACCGGGAGTCGGCAGCATGAAGCGCCGGCTGGTTATTCTGACGGAGATTATTTCGCCCTATCGTATTCCGCCATTCAACGACCTGGCCCGGCATGCGGAAGTGGACCTGCACGTCATATTCCTGGCTGAAAACGATCCTACGCTGCGGCAATGGCAGGTCTACAAGGAAGAGATTCAGTTTTCGTATCAGGTGCTGCCATCGTGGCGAAAGCGGTTCGGCAGGTACAACTTGCTGCTGAACCGTGGTTTGGCCCGCGCATTGGCCGCGAGCGCGCCCAATGTGATTCTCTGTGGAGGTTACAACTATCTTGCGTCCTGGCAGTCTCTCGGCTGGGCGCGGAAGCGGAAGATTCCGTTTGTTGTCTGGTCAGAGAGCAACGCAGGGGATCTGCGTCGCGGCCACGCAGTAGTGGAATTTCTGAAGAGCGAATTCCTGCGCAGATGCAGCGGATTCGTGGTTCCGGGACAGGCGGCACAGGAATATCTCGTTCATAAGAATGTTAAAGAAGATGTCATCTTTACGGCCCCGAATGCGGTCGATAACGATCTGTTTGCCGCATTGGCTGCCGCAGCCCGTAAGAATGCGGCCACACACCGCCAGGAACTGGCCTTACCGGAGCGCTACTTTCTTTTTGCAGGTCGTCTGGTGCGGGAAAAAGGTGTGTTTGAATTGCTGTCGGCTTATGCCAAACTGGATGAGTCCTTGCGCCGACAGACAGGCTTGGTGTTCGTGGGGGACGGAGCGTTTCGACAACAACTGGAGGCGCAAGCGGCCTCTGTGTCACCGGGGGTGATACGATTTGCTGGGTTTGCCCAGCGGGAGCAGTTGGCAATCTATTATGCGCTCGCCGAGGTTCTGGTTCTGGCGACATATGCCGATACCTGGGGATTGGTCGTGAATGAAGCAATGGCTTGCGGTTTGCCGGTAATTCTGAGCCGGGCTGCGGGATGTGCCTCTGAGCTGGTGAGGGAGAACTGGAACGGATTGTTGGTCGCACCGCGTGATGTGGCATCGTTGACTTTGGCGATGCGAAGCGTTGCCAGTCAACCCGACCTGGGTGCAGCCATGGGCGCTAACAGCGCGCAACATATTTTGCACTACTCGCCGCAGGAATGGTCGAGAGGGATTATGCGGATGATCGAAGCGAAAGCAGGTGGGCGTGACTGAGCGAATTCCCAAGAGCCTGTTGATCGTTGCTTTCATTCTGGGCCCGGTGTTGATGGCGTTTGTCGCGTATTCCCGGCCTTTTTATTTCACCAGCCAAACCAACCTGGGAGGTCTGGTTCTTCTCGAGTTCCTGGTGGCGGCTATCTTTATGTACCGGCGCGTGTTCTTCCCCCTGGTGATTCTGGCATTCCTGCTCGCGGGCGTGGACCTGCCGGTGGGAGCGTTCTGGGCGGAGGCACGTTGGGCGTTTCTTGCCGTCGGCGCTTTGACTGGCGCCGCACTCATGCTCAAGGATCGCAGTCACCACTTCGGCCTGTTTCATACGGCGGCAACATTTGCCGTCCTGTCGACGCTGGTTTCGGCGGCCGTTTCCCAATACAAGAGCGTTGCGTTCTTGAAGGCCCTGAGCCTGGCTTTGCTGTTCCTCTACGGAAGCACGGGAGCGAGACTGGCGGTCACGGGGCGAGAGAACAAGTTCTTTACGGGATTGCTGACTGGATGTGAGGTATTTGTTGGAGCCGTTGCGTTTTTTTACGCCATCGGAACGGAAGCCATGGGCAATCCCAACTCGCTCGGCGCGGTGATGGGAGTCGTGGGAGCGCCGGTGATTCTTTGGGGAACGCTGTTGGACGAAGGGCCCTGGGTCCGCCGCCGGCGGTTGCTTCTGTACGGAATCTGCATGTACCTGGCATTCCACAGCCACGCGCGTGCCGGCATGGCTGCGGCTCTGGTTTCATCCGCTGTACTGTGTGTCGCTATGCGTAAGTACAGGATGGTTCTGAACGGCGCCGCCATCATCCTCGTTTTGGTTGCGGCTAGCGCGCTTATTCAGCCGCAGGTTTTTTCGGAGACCGTCGCAGACCTGGAGTCGTCGGTGATCTATAAAGGAGCGACTGAAGGCGGTTTACTGGCTTCGCGCCAATCGCCGTGGCGCGCAGCGGTCGAGAGCATTCGCACCCACCTTTTATTCGGCACCGGGATGGGAACGGTTGAGAACTCCAAGGATCCAAGGAAACAGAACGCGATGTTTTCTTCCAACGCGAACGTGACGACGGAAAACGGGAGCAGTTATCTAGCCATCGTCGCGGGGGTTGGAGTGCTCGGTGCTCTGCCGTTTTCGTTGCTGTTGTTCCTGCTGGTAAAAAAGATCGTCCGCACGATTTCGTGGCTGCTGAAGACGGGGAATGCGTGCCATCCCGCCGTGCCGCTTGCGATTGTCTTGCTCGCCGGTTTGATTCATGCCGGTTTTGAAGACTGGCTCATCGCTCCTGGCTATTACTTATGCGTGTGGTTTTGGAGTCTCGCGTTTGTCTTTATCGATCTGGCTCCAGCGTCGGTCCCAAGAGCCGGTTTCGCTTGGCGGGTCAGACCGGTGCAGCGCGGCGTGGGCGCGGTCGCTCCCAGCCGATGATACGGTTCGCCAATTCTGCCGCCGCGTCGCGAGGCACATTCCGAGCAGGTTGCCACGTAGCCGGGCCTTTGGCATGAACTCGTTTCTCCCCGAACTTCTCGACATCATTGTCTGCCCCCGCGACAAGCAGCCCTTGCGCAGCGAGGGAGACTCGCTGGTATGCCCCAGCGCACACCGCTATCGTGTCGTCGAAGGAATTCCGATTCTGCTGGTTTCGGAACAGCAGCAGACGCATATCGAGGGCGATCGGGCACTGCTGGTTGCCGAAGGAGACCTGTCGCATGCTCCCCTGCTGACCCTGACCCTGAGCGACGGTGAGATCGATCCGTTCGTCAAAAACAGCATCGGTGCCACCAACGGCGGCCTCTACCAGCAACTCGTAGGCAGTCTGACGTCCTATCCGATTCCGGACATCCGCATCCCACCCAGCGACGGCGAGACCTTTCTAGAGATCGGCTGTAGCTGGGGACGTTGGGCCATCGCTGCGTCGCGCAAAGGATATCGCGTGGTCGGCATCGACCCTTCGATCAAGGGAGTTCTGGCGGCGCGCCGCGTTTCCCGCCAATTGGGAATCGAAGGGCATTTCCTGGTAGCCGATGGCCGGTTCCTGCCCTTTCCCGACGGTTCATTCTCGAGAGTGTTCTCCTATAGCGTGCTGCAGCACCTGTCAAAAGAAAACGTGCAGCTTGTGCTTCCCGAGATTCGCCGGGTTTTGAAGACGGGAGGGGAAGCGCTGGTGCAATTGCCTAACGTCTTTGGGTTGCGCTGTCTCTATCACGAACTCCGAAGGGGCTTCCGCGAACCCCGTGATTTCGAGGTAAGGTATTGGACTGTCCCCGAGCTTAAGGCCAGCTTTTCACGTTTGATCGGCCCAGCCGGCGTCTCAGTGGACGGTTACTTCTCACTGAATGCCCAGGTCAGCGATGCTGCATTCCTGCCTCGACGCTATAGGGCAATCGTCCACACGTCGGAGTGGCTGCGGCGCTTGAGTGTTCATGTGCCAGCTCTGAGCTACATTGCCGATAGTCTCTACGTCAGCGCCGCTCGACTGGACGGCGCTCCGAACCACTGTGGTTCGAGTCGATGATGCACTTGTTCATTAATTCCCTGGCGGCGTCAGCGGGCGGGGGACTCACGTACATCCGCAACGTGATTCCGCATCTGGCGGCCACGCCGGGGTTGCGTGTGACGGTTGCGCTCAGCCCAAGTCTGCGGCAGGAATTTCGGGTTTCGAGCAACATCGAGTTTCTGGAGCTGGAGACTGCTCCGGCAAAACGCTTCTGGTTCGAGCAGTCCGAGTTGCGGGGGATGATTCGCCGGTGCGGCGCCGACGTTCTGTTATCTGCGGGAAACTTCGCGCTGCGAAATTCGCCGGTTCCGCAGATTCTGCTTTCGCGCAATTCGGTTTACACCTCAACCGACTTTTATCGCGACCTGATGGCCCGCGGCGAGTATCGCACCTGGTTGGACACTCGCTTTCGAGCGCTGCTGGCGAAGAGGTCTATCTTCTGGGCCGACTGCACCGTTGCGCCTAGCGAAGCCTTTGCCGCGGAACTGCGCCACTGGACTGGCCGGCCGATCCAAGCCATTCACCACGGGTTCGACCGCGATACATTTTTTTGCGAATCAAGTCCGCTGGCTCCGGAGGTCGAGGAGAAGCTGAGGACTGCGGAAGGTTCTCTGCGGCTGTTTTTCGTGAGCCACTACAACTATTACCGTAATTTCGAGACCCTGATTCGCGCTCTTCCCCGGCTGCGACAGCTCCTGCCGAATCGTCCGGTAAAGCTGTTCCTCACCTGCAGACTCAGCGCTGGAGAGAATCCCGGAGAGTATCGTCCGAAAGCAGCGGCCAAACTGCTGAGGGACCTGGGCGTCGAGGAGATGGTGATCGAACTGGGCACGATCCCCTACGGTCAGCTTCATTTGCTATACGGCCGGGCTGATCTCTATGTAACTCCGGCGTACGCGGAGACCTTCGCGCACCCGTTGGTGGAGGCAATGGCGAGCGGGTTGCCTGTCATCGCCTCCGATCTGCCGGTGCACCAAGAGATATGTGGAGTGGCCGGCGCATATTTCCCGAGATTCTCGGCAGACGCATTAGCCGGAACTGTGGCGCAAGTCGCGCAATCGCTGGAAACCTCGAGGCGCATGGCGGCGGCCGGCTTGGAGCGATCGCGCGAGTTTTCATGGAAGACGCACGTCGAGAGAATACTTGAGTTGTCGCGCGAGCTGATTGGGTCTAGGGCTCCGGCGGCCGCAACCTAGCTTGGTGCACTTTCTTCCGGTTGTGGACTCGATAGCTCCCGCTTGATTCCGTATAACAAGACCAGGCATATCAGCAGCAGCGCCCAGGTTTCGTGTGGCATCACCAAGCAATTCCACCACCAGGAATGCGTGATCGCGTCAGGCACCTGGCTGTGCGCGGCGAACTGCTCGAGGAATGCTGCTCCGGGAATCAAGAACGGAGTCATCAGGAGCAAAGCGGCTTTGGCGATCGCCCTTTCTTTCCCGGCGGCGCGAGTCACGCACCAGCAGAGCGGCACAACCAGGAGCGCTGCATCATAGAATCGATGGTAGACCGGCAGCAGGGCAATGATCGCGATTGCTCCGAGTGACAGCAATTCCGGTCCTTGCTCTTTGCCTCGGGCGACCCAATAAATCCAGGAGCACACCAGACCCGTGCCAACGGCAAACGCCAGCCAGTTTGCCGATGAGGAATGCCCTGTCATGGAAAAGAACGGGACCTGCAGATTGATCAGAGTGAAGCGGCCGGGGTTGGCCGAGGAGAAATCGTCAATGTGGTTTGAGGCGACAAACCCGCGGGCATTGTGAAGATAATCCCGCAGCCAGGAAACGCCTCGAAAGCGCAAGTACAGCGCCGCTACCACGGCCAGCGCCGCCGTGGTGGAGATCGCGGTGCCGAACAGTTGCCAGCGTCGCCGAACAAGATAGTAGAGGACGAGAAAGGCGCCGATTTGCGGCTTGAGGCTGCAGGCGACTCCAAACAGAATGCCGGCGGCGACATCGTGGCGTCGGGATGCGGCCCAGATTGCAAGTGCGCATAGCCCAATCACAAGGATCGTCTGGTTCCCGCTGGCGATTCCGGTTTGGAAAGGGGCGAGCGCGAGACTAACGGCGATGAATGCCAAAGTGCCCGGCTGATTCCGTTCGAGACCGCCGGTCAGCGCCAAAGCCCATACCGTCGCTGCAAAAGAAACCAACAGGACGGTCACCCAAAGAATTTTCGCGATCTTCCAGGGAAAGGCCGCAATCGGCGCCATCACGACTAATCCGCCCAGGGGCGGTGCCAGATGGGTGCGGATATCATCGAGTTCCAAACGGCTGCCGGATTCATGTTTCCAGAGCGCGACAAAGCTTCTGGGATCGGAAGGATTCTGACCGTTAAGCCAAAGCTTCGACGCAGTGTAGTTTTGCGACAGATCGTTCCATTGGCCAACCCAGCCCAGAAACCGCACCGGCCCCCGCCAGACGAACTCCGCAGCGGCTAAGAGAAGCAATATCCACAGTACGACTTTCAGATTTCCGGCGGCGCGAGGCTGACGCGGCGGCTGGTTGAAGGTTTCCATTCAGCGTTTGCTTTTAGCAGAGCAGGCTTGGTGCAGTACGGCCGCAACCCGGTTTTGTTGCTCTTCGGTCATTTCTAAGAACAGCGGCAGAATCACACCTTCTCTCTGTGCGCGCTCACTTTCCCCCAGGTTCGGGCAGTGACCGCTGGGTTTGCATTCTGTTTGTGCGCACCGCCAGGTCGCAGGGTCGCGGTAAGCAGGTTCGAGGTGCGCGCACATAATTCCCCGCCGTGTCGCGATGCCTTCGTCGAGCATCTCTTGCATGACTGCTCTCTGATCTGTACTTTCTGGCAGACGCACGCAGTAACTCTGCCAGTTCGTCCGCGCCCACTCAGGTTCCGTGGGCGAAATGAGCCCGGGAATGTCAGCTAAGAGTTCCCGGTAGCGCGCCGCCATTTGCCGCCGCTGCTCGATCGCTTCAGGGAGCCGCTTGAGTTGTTCGCGTCCGATGGCGGCTTGAATATCGGTGAGGCGGTAATTGAAGCCCAGTTCTGGGTATGACTCAAACACCACTTCTGGAGACGAGTGCCGCACGGTGTCGGGCACGCTCATGCCATGTTGCCGCCAGAGGCGAAACTTGCCATCGAGTTCAGCATTTGCAGTAGTCAACATGCCACCATCCCCCGTCGTCAGCAATTTGCGCGGGTGAAATGAAAAACATGCGATATCTGCGTGCGGCTTGCCGATTTTCTCCCATTGCCCGTGCCAAAAAATCTCACTGCCAATTGCGCAGGCAGCATCTTCCACGACAGGCAGTTCGTGCCTGCGAGCAATCTCAAGAATAGCCTTCAGATCGCACGGCATCCCCATCTGGTGCACACACAGAATGGCGCGCGTCCGCTCGCTGATGGCGGCCTCGATCTTTCGTGGATCGATGTTGAACCTCGCCGGATCAATATCCACGAAGACTGGCCGGGCGCCGCAGTAGCGAATGCTGTTGGCGGTGGCGATGTAGGAATGGCTGACGGTAATGACTTCATCGCCGGGGCGCACACCCACCGCCAGCAGCGCGAGATGAAGTGCAGTAGTGCCGCTCGATACCGCGCAGGCGTGGGGCGCTCCGACATAGGCCGCAAACTCGCGCTCAAAGGCCGCAACCTCCGGGCCCTGCGTGACCCAGCCTGACAGAATCGCCCGACCCGCAGCCGATACTTCTTCTTGCCCGAGCTGTGGGCGCGCCACTGGAACAAAATCCTTAGGCATGAGTGGGCACGTCCCGAGGCTCCCAGTTCCGCACGACTTCCTGCTCCAACAGTTGTTCCGGAGACTTGCCCTGGCTCGAGTACCAATCGCGAAGACGAGTTAACCCGTCGCGCAAGGCTACTGTAGGCTCGAATTGAAGAAGGAGTCTGGCCTTTGAACTATCCGCCAGGAGTCGCAGCACGTCTCCCGGACGGGATTCGACGTGAATAATTTCCGCCAGCGGCCGGCCGAGCACCTGCGCGATCGTGGTCGCTAATTCTCGTATCTGAATCTCCTTGCCGCTGCCCAAATTGATGGTCTGCCCGACCGAGCGATCCGAAATTCCGGCTGCAAGAATGCCGGCCGCAGTATCGCCGACGAATGTGAAATCGCGGGTCTGCGTTCCCTCTCCGAAGACGACCATCGGCTTTCCAGCGAGACAGCGCAGCAAGAATTTAGGAATCACTTCTCCACTGTCGCCCTCGTGGTGGCAACGCGGGCCGTACGCATTAAATGGCCGCAACACGACCGTAGGGTAGCGATACGTCTCCCAGAATGCGCGAGTGTAAGCTTCTCCAGCCAGTTTGGAAGCGCCATAGACGGTCATCGGGAGAGTCGGATGTTCCTCGGTGATGGGCGCGGTTCGCGCCGTCCCGTAAACTTCGGAGCTGGAGACGTAGACGAAACGTTTGACGCCGCTACTCCGAGCCGCATTCAGGAGTCCGAGTGTCGCAGAAGCGTTCACTTCGTGATTTTCGAGCGGCGAGTGAATCGAGTGCCGCACGCCGAGGCAAGCCAGATGGAAAATAACTTCCACATCGCGCAACAGTGCCCCCATTGATTCCGCGGTGCGGACATCGGCAACGATGAGCTCGACGTTCGCACCCAGCACGCCGTCGAGATTCTCCCGCCGGCCGTTGATCAGGTTGTCAACGACGCGCACGCCGAAGCCGCGGCCAGCCAATTGCCGCACTAACTCGGATCCGATGAATCCGGCGCCGCCCGTCACCAGAACACGCTGGTTTTGCACTGAACATCCCCCGGAAACATATCGAAAAATTGGAAGGATGATTCTATCAAGCCGGAGGAATCAACCGGATGGAGGAATCGTGGATGCTGAGCCCGGTTCGACCTCAAGTCGGTTCCTGAGTTGTGCCAGGCTGACGCCTTTGATGGCTAACATGCAAACCCCCACGACGATGTTCGCCACAAACACCCAGGCATGGATCACCACAGTCAGCGCCAGCGCACTGCTGGCAGCCATCCCGGTCAACTTGAAGGCTTCCGTTCCGAAGAGTTCATAGGTGCCGAGGCCGCCGGGCGCAGCAGGAACCATCAAGCCCAGTCCCAACACGGCTGACGCCACTACAGCCGACTTCAACGAGACGGCCAGCCCCAGAGCTCCGGCCAATCCCCAGATTGATCCGGCCTCCGTAATCCAGATTCCTGCGGTCATCAGCAGTAAAGTTAGCATCTGGCCTGCGGAACTCGCCGCGCTGAGTCCATCCGCAAAGGAAGTGAGCACGCTGTCGAACTTCTCCTCCAGCGAAGAAAGATGCACGAAGCGGAAGCACTGCCGCACCCAGTCGATGAGCGTGCGCGTTTGATAACGAAGAGCCACGAGCAGAGCCAGCGCTCCGCCAAAAACCAGAAGTGCCACCCGCAACAGATCGAGCACCCAATGCGGCGGATGCAATGCCCAAACCGCGAATAGAACCATGCCCACGAGGGCCAGTCCGTCCAACACCTTCTCGACTGCTAGAGTGGCCAGCGTGCGGCTGCTTTGGTTGAGCGAAGCGTTGCGTCCAACCAGAACGCAACGAGCCAGGTCGCCGGCGCGCCCGGGTAACAGAAAATTCGCCATGTTCCCGATGCCCAGCACCGTCAGGCAGGTTCCAAATCCAGGACGCTGGGACGAGGGAAAAATCAATTGCCAGCGCCAGGCTCGCAACGGCAGATTCACGAAAAACACTGCGAGCGGAACCAGCAGGAACGGCCCGTTCAGGCGCCCGAGCGCGCTCCAGGATTGCCTGAGGTCTACTTGCCGCAGGAGGATAGCAACGCATCCAAGGCCGATCAGAACGCCCACTACGGCCGACTGGACGCGAAACCTACGTCCCAAAGCGCCGCTCCACTTTTTGTGGCTCGGCATCCGCGCCGGCGCCCATCTCCGACGTGTCTTCCAGGAAATAAGTCGGGCGTTGCCGTGCTGCTTCCAGAGTTCGCCACAGGTATTCGCCGAGGATGCCCAGCATCATCATCTGCACGCCACCGAGCACCAGCACGACCACAATCAGCGATGACCAGCCTTGAACTGGCGTTCGGGTCATGAGGCGCAAGACTACCACGAGGATCGCATACCCGAATCCCAGGAAGCTGAACAGCATTCCCAGGTACGACATCACCCGCAATGGAGCGTAGGAAAAAGATACGAAGGCATCGGCAAACGCTGCCAATTTTTTCTTGAGAGTCCACTTGGTGCTGCCCGCCGCGCGTTTTTCCTTGGTATATGCGATTTGCGCCGATGCGAAACCCAGGCGGGCGATCTCGCCTCCGATACTGGGATTGCTTCCAGCGGAACTCACCAGAGCGTCGATCACCCTGCGGTCGAGCAGAGAAAAGTCGGAGCCACGTGGCGGTAAATTTACCTCTCCCAAGAGGTTCAGCAAACGATAGAAAAAATTAGACAGGAAAAGGTCGACTTTCGAAACGCCTTCGCGTTCTTCTCGTACTGCCCAGACAACGTGGTGGCCGGAACGCCACAGATCGAGCATTGGCAAAATGAGTTCTGGAGGATCCTGCAAATCAGCGGCAAGAAACACCGCACATTCTCCTCGCGCCTGCGCCAGCCCGGCGAGGACCGCCACATGACTGCCGCTGTTCCTGGCCAGCCGGGCATAACGGAATCGCGGATCCTTCTGGCAGATTTCCTTCAGCAGTTGCGGCGAACGGTCGGCGGAATGGTCGTCGACCAGAACGATTTCTGCGACCAGAGGAGTGAGTTGGTCCGCAAACGCCCGCAGGCGTTGCGCCAAAGCCGGAAGCACGGCTTCTTCGTTGAAGACCGGTACGACGATGCTGAGGTTGGGCCTGCTCATAGATTCAAGAACTTTGCCTCTAGTGTAACGGAGTCAGGCCGCAGACTTACTGGCATTCCTCAGCAGACTCTGTGCACATTCTTGCACCCACTGCTGATTCACTGACCGGTCCACCCAAAGGTTGACGATCCGGCGGGCGAATTGGCTGGCATTTGGGCAGAGATCGCTGGGGCGAAAGAAATCGTTCACCGGCCAGTATAAATTCGACACATGAAAACCCTCGCGGCGAACGGCATCGCTGAATGCGACTAGCTTCTCCGGAAAATTTATCAGCAAAGAATATCGCCAGCAAACGCCGCTTTGTTGCCACTGGTCAAGTCGTTGCCAATCTCCCGCTGCCAAGAACCCCTCATACTGCTGCGCGCTGCGATAACGATGTTGGAGGACGTGCTGCAACTGTGACCACGCGGTAACCAGTGCGGCGGGGTCTTTCATGCGGCGCAGGTACAGTGCTCGAAACGCCGGCTGCAACTTGAGAAATGCCCTGGAAACGTCCCCAATTGCCCTCGCCCGCAACAACCCGACCAGGGAGTGGTGAAGGTTGCGATAGCTGAGGGTCAAGGCCCTCGCCTGTTCCTCGTCGATTTCAGGTGGCAATGGATCAGACTCGGCCAATTCCGCACAGACAGCAGCGAGCTTCTGAGAACGAATCAGCAGCGCTCCTCCGCCACATTCCAAAATCTTGGTGGAATTGAAGCTGTAGACCGACAAATCGCCGACCGAGCCCGCGGCCGCGCCATCCGGAAGTCGAGCACCCAGAGCCTGCGCCAAATCTTCGATGAGGAGAATGTTCCTGCTCCGGCACCATTCGGCCAAAGGATGTAAGTCCGCGGTCTGACCAAACAGGTGGATGAAGACGACTGCACAGGTTTGCGGAGTCCAGCGTTGCTGAATGCTCTCTAGCGTCGGCATGCCCGAACTGGGATCGACGTCGGCGAATCTTGGCGTGACTCCTGCCAGCAGCGCCGCGTTGGCGGGCGTTGCGCAGGAGATGGAAGGTAGAATCACTTCGGCTTGCTGCGCCCCCGCGCCCGACAGTTTCCGGGCGACCGTGTAAGCGCGATACAGCGCAGTCGCAGCCCTGCCGTACCATTCGATGGCCGCCCCGCCGGTGTCGCGCAACAGGTCGGCTTCGACCGGTTGCAGTATTTCGTTCGTCTCCGCGTTTTGCAGCAGGGAACTCATTCACTCAGCCGTTGCTGATGTCCTCTCCAGCGCTCCGCCGCATCCGAAACTGTGACCCACTCGAAGTCATGCCCTAGGCGCCGCACAGCATCCGCCATGGCGACGAGGTTCGTACAGAGGGCTCGGGTCGAACGGGAGTAAAGCGCGTCGTCGCCCTGTGTGGCGAGCACTTCGTCGGGATGAAAGATCATGACCCAGATACACAAGTCCGCCGTCAAAAGTTTGCAAGCATTCTCCCAGTTCTTCAAAGCGTTTGCAAAAAGACGCGGATGCACTGCCGGATTCATATACCGCAACCGCGGCGCATCGTCGTGCGGCGCCTGCAAACGCCAGGTGTTCATCGGAAGTTCGAGCAGAGAGCGCGCGGGACCGGGCTTACAAAGATCATTGGAAAGAGGGAAGTAAGGCTGGTTGGGAGCGCCGGCCCAATTCATGGGATGACCGGGGCCGCCGGTGCGTCCGGGAATTGCGGTGGAATCGCAGCGAAATCCGAGGCGCTCGACGGCGGCGAAGGTTTCCGGCACATGCCATCCCTCGCCATTGCGGAAAACGGTTGGCGTGAGCGTTGCTTTCAGGCTGCTCCACAGGCGCTCAACCTCATCCTGCGCTTGGCGGGGATCGGTGATGATGACCGCGGCGTCGTCCGCTCTTTCGTGACGATAGAGATGCGGATGCCAGGCCATTTCGTCGCCGGCCTTTTTCACGTTCGTCCAAAACGCATCGTAGGTTTCAAGCAGATAGGCGGCGTTCCCGAGAATGTTTTCCAGTTGACCGTCCGCCCGGACGAACCACGTCATGCGTACGCGCCCCAACCCAGAGAAGCCAGACAATTCTTCCGGCAAGCGTTGCACCTGCTCCAGGCCCGTCCACTCCAGGGATTGCCGGTTAGGAATCCTGCCATTCAAGCCATCGGGGTCGGTATCCAGCGTCAAACACAGCAAGTGCCTCTTCACTTACAGGGCCCCTCCAGATTCAGCACTAGTGTTGTCATGAATGCGCCAACTCCGGGAACTCCACCAACTCTGATGCATGACGCGAGGTGCCGTCGGTATAGTTGATGAATATCTCGCGGCAGCCTCGATCAGCGCGCTCGACAGCTTCTTGACGAGTCTCACCGGTGGCGACCAGAAATCCCGCTCGTTCCGAGGTGCTGCGCAAGGGCCGGATCTCGTCGCCGGGTTGTACGGTGACGCCTGCATCCAGAATGGTGCCGTCCGAGGTCAGGCCATCCGGAATCGCCACCCGTTCGACGACGCCCGGAGGAAACACCAGGAAGCGGTAGTCGGCGCCTCGCCGCTGTGTTGGATCGAACTGGCTCGGTGGGATTCCACACGCCATGCGACAGGCTTCCACAAATTCATTCACGCCACTTACATGATGCGCAATCTGCGGAGTGTGTCCGCCTCCGCAGCGCGCGCCCAATTCGAAGAGCACCGGACCTTCGTCGGTATAGCCAAATTCAACGTGCGCGGCACCCTGGGTCAGTCCCAGCGCATTCACTGCCTGACGGCACATGTCGGCCACGGTGGCTTCCTGCGCCGCCGTCAGTTCGGCGGGATACTGCACGCTGACATCCACGCGGTAGGGAAGCAACGACTTGATCTTCTGGCCGATGCAAAGCAGAGAAGTCTTGCCTTCCCAGATGAGTACTTCTGCACTGTGTTCGCTGCCCTCTGCGCAATGCTCAATCACCACTTCTGAGTTCGGCAACCCGCCCGCATGAGCCGACTGGAATGCGTTTGCGACATCTTCGGATTTTTCGAC